>ENA-OQAS01000018-OQAS01000018.1-human-gut-metagenome-genome-assembly--contig:-NODE-18-length-77164-cov-8.633384_pt1 | contig 77164 bp, 93 predicted proteins | sample MGYA00242733_ERZ504523 | MGnify/ENA primary metagenome ERZ504523 (study PRJEB26092, sample SAMD00036239) | human gut metagenome | host: Homo sapiens | study: EMG produced TPA metagenomics assembly of...
ACACGCTCATAGAGTGCGGCGTCGCTGCCAAGCGCGACCTCAAAAAGGGCCGTACATCGCCGGCGGTTGAGCGCCTGATCGAGTGCAATATTCTGCTCTCGGGCGTCGGCTTTGAGAGCGGTGGCTTGGCGTTGGCGCATGCCGTCGCCAACGGTCTGACGATCCTGCCCGAGTGCAAGGCCATGCATGGCGAGGCCGTGGCATTTGGTCTGGTGGTGCAGCTACGCCTGGAGCGTGCGCCCGAGCTTAATCAGGTGCTCGAGTTTTGCCAGCGCGTCGGTCTGCCGACCACGCTCGAGGAGCTGGGCCTTGGCGAGATTTCCGATGCCGATCTGCAGGGTGTTGCAAATGCGGTCTTTAGAAACGAGCGTAATATGGCCAACGAGCAGGCCAAGGTGACCAAACAAAAGCTCGTGCAGCTCATGTGCGAGGCATAGCTTGGCGCTTGATTGACCTTGTGCAATCGAGGCGGCGATAGGCCATAGACTATTTGCCTCAAAGGTGCTCCGCGTGTAATTTGCCCGAGGCGTGGCCGATAGCGTATCATTATCTCTTGCTTGTTTGCACTGCTCAGGGAGGGGCCGCGCATGGCGCAGGAACACGATCTGTTTGATGACATTATCGAGATCAGCAAGGGTTTCGACTTTCTTAAAAACCCGCTTGGCGGCGTGAGCGATGCACTCGATCCATCGGCGCCGCAGTGGAATCCTGCCGACTACAAGGAGCGCCCGCGCGGCAATACCATTCCGTGCCTGACCTGCAAAAACGAAAAGAGCGGCTGCACCGCGTGCATGGACGTGTGCCCGGTCAACGCTATCGAGGTCGAGGAAGACGCCATCGAGATCCTCGACTCCTGTCGCAAGTGCGGCCTGTGCGCCGCTGCCTGTCCGACCGAGGCGATCATCTCGCCGCGCCTGGCGCCCAAAAACCTGTATGACGATATCGTCTCGGCAGCTACGAGCCACGAGACCGCCTACGTTACCTGCACGCGCGCCCTCAAGCGCATGCCGCGCGAAAACGAGGTCGTCGTCGCCTGTGTGGGCGATATTACGGCCGAGACCTGGTTCTCGGTGCTGGCCGACTATCCCAACGTGAGCGTCTACCTGCCACTGGGCGTGTGCGATAAGTGTCGCAACACCGGCGGTGAGGACATTCTGGGCGAGGCGATTGCGAAGGCCGAGGAGTGGTCTGGCACGGGTTTGGGCCTGGAGGTCGACCCCAAGAGCCTCAAGTGCCATAAGCTTCGCGAGTACGAACGCAAGGAGTACATGGAAAAGATCGCCCGCACGACGGGCCTGACAGTGACCAAGCTCAACCCGGCGACGGCGGCGCTGGCCTCGGTGACGCAGAAGCTCAAAGCCCATCGTCATCAGATTACCCAGCTGGAGCGCACGCTCAACACCATGTGCGGCACCACGACGACCAAGCGTCGCCGTTCGCTCACGCACGGGCGGCAGCTGGTGCTCTCGACACTGCAGAACCATCCCGAGCTTGCCCAGAACATGCAGGCGAGCACGCCGGAGTGCGATTTTGACAAGTGCACGTCGTGTGGCGAGTGCGTTAACGCGTGCCCCACGTCCGCCTGCGATTTGGTGGGAAGCGGCCGCTTTGCGTTGGAGTCCACGTATTGTTTAGGCTGTGGCGCCTGTGTCAAGGTTTGTCCCGAGCATGCGCTCAAGCTGGTCGAGCACGACGCCTCCAATCTGGTTGTCGTCGATCCCGAGGCCGAGGAAAAGGCTGCCCAGAAGGCCAAGGCCCACGAAGAGGCGATGAAGGTCAAGGCCGAGGCAAAGGCCAAGCTCGACAAGATGCTCGACCAGGTGGAGAAGCTCGCGGACTAGCTAAAAGAGCGTAAATGATGGCCGGTGGGACAGGTACTGCCCCGCCGGCCAAAAAAGTTGCGGTGGAATAGTTCCTGTTTTGCCCTTAAGCTGGCCATTCTAGGAACTATTCACCGCAACTAATAAATGGTTAGTTCATGCTGCTTTGGTGGCCGGTTCGACCGGTACCGTTGCGCGTCACGGTTTCATGGAGCAAAAAGAACCCGGGAACCTGTTTGGTCTCGGTGTATTCCATAAGGATACCGTCGGCGTTGTAGGTCTGTCCGCGTATAACGGCGAGTGCGTTAAAGTCGTCGAGATCGAGCACGCGCGTATCCTCGGGCGTGGGATGCTCGATCGTTACATCGCGTTTGCCCGTGGCAATCTTAATGCCAAGGTCTTCTTCGAGGTAACGATAGATCGAGTCGTTGACAATCTCGGGTGTCAGCCCCGGTACCTGTGAGCTTAGGTAATAGGAGTCGTCGGAGCACACGGCTTGTCCGTCTGCATAACGGATGCGTTTGGCGCGTGTGAGCTCACAGCCTTCGGGAAACCCGGTAATCTTGGAGAGCGCCTTGCTGCAGATGAGGAGCTCAAAGACGGTGGTGACAGTCTTGAGCTCAAAGCCTCGGTTGACCGCGATTTCCTTAAAGGTCTCGAGTCCGCCGCCACCACGACTCTTCTCGTCACTGATGTTGCGAATGACGCGCATGCCTTTGCCTTGCTGGGGGAGCACGTAACCATCTGCCGCAAGCATCGAGATGGCGCGACGGACCGTCATGCGCGAACAGTCAAACAGCTGCGTGAGCTCAGTCTCCGAAGGCAGATAGCTCTGATAGGCGTATGTGCCGTCGTCAATCGACTGCTTCACGTTGTCATAAATAGTTTGGAAGATGGCTCGCGCCATGACGGTCTCCTAGAGCTGGGTGCGTGAACGACGGATGAGGGCCGTCCGCGCAGGTGTCAATCGATTTACTTGCTGGGGTCGATTATATATTTACCCATGGCACGCAGAGCTGGGTCTGACAGGATGGCGCCGAGTTCGTCGAGGGAAGCCACCTTGGCGACCATCGAGGATACGTCGAGCCTGCCAGAGTCGATGAGCTCGAGCGCGCGACGCTGCGTATAAGGGTTGATGTAGGACGAGGTAAGCACAAGCTCCTTCTGGAAGACCTCGAAGGGCTTGACGGTGATTGTCTCATCGGGCTTGGTGAGGCCGAACATCATGACCGTAGCCTTGTGGCCGGCGATCTGGATGGCCTGCTCGATGGTGACGGGCTTGCCAACACACTCGATAACGACATCGACGTTGCCGACGCCTCCTGCTTCAGGCGGGCCGGGACGTCCTCGTGGATGGAATCAATTGCCAGGTCGGCGCCGAGTTTGAGCGCAACCTCGCGCTTGCCCTCGACGGGCTCGAGCAAGACGACCTTGGTGGCGCCGGCGTTTTTGGCAAGCTGCATCATGAGCAGACCGATCATGCCACCGCCGATAACGACAACTGTGCTGCCGGGTTGATGTTGCACATATCAATGCCGTGCAGGCAGCAGGAGACGGGCTCGGTCATAGCACCCTGCTCAAAGCTGGTGTGATCGCCCAACTTGTAGACTTGCTGCATATCGACGGAGCAGTACTCGGCAAAGCCGCCGTTAACGGTGGTGCCGTAACCGGTCATATGCTCGCAGTAGTGGTTGATTCCGTCGCGGCAGGGTTCGCAGCAGCCGCAGGGATGGTTTGGGTCGATGCACACGCGATCGCCCGGTTTAAAGCCAGCGACGTCGCTGCCCACGGCCTCGACAACGCCCGCAAACTCATGACCAAGGATCGTGGGCGGGGTAACGTCGGCTGCACCCTTGTCGCCTTCATAGATATGACGTCGGTACCGCAGACGCCGCAAGCTTTGACGTTGATCAGAACGTCGCGCCTGCCCACGGCCGGCTTTGCCGATTCCTCGACTCTGAGGTCGTGCTTTCCATAGAAGACCGCACTTTTCATGGTGACTCCTTAACGTGGCGGTGAATGTTGTATCGAAGTATAGGTATGTAAACATCCTTATACAAGCATATCTAGACAAGTTGATAAATTTTTTTGGTTTTAAAGAATTACGACAAACAGGCAATAACAGGTAAATTATTTGAAATAAACCGTTCACCGTCAATTATCGACCGCTGACTGAACATAGAAACCGTATTAACTTGTCTAGATAAGTGATATGATAAAAAAAGAAGCGCAAGAAGTCGGGGACACGGGCCCACCCGTCCTATTGCACGAGGTACACGCAAACGGCGCGTCTGCGGTCTCGAGTGAAGCCAAAACCGCAGCCGCTCCGAATGAAGAGAGGGGGATTCCCCGTCATGATGCAAAAGATACAACGTTTCGGCGGTGCAATGTACACGCCTGCAATTCTTTTCGCATTTTCCGGAATCGTCGTCGGCCTGGGTACGTTGTTTACCACCGAGGCGATCTTTGGCGAGATGGCCACTGCGGGCCATCTTTGGTTTGATTGCTGGAATGTGCTGCTCCAGGGTGGTTGGACGCTCTTTAACCAGATGCCGTTGCTGTTTTGCGTAGCGTTGCCAATCTCGCTCGCGAACAAGCAGAACGCTCGCTGCTGCATGGAGCTTTGGCCATCTACCTTACCTTCAACTACTTTGTAAGCACAATCTTGGGGCAGTGGGGCCCTGTCTTTGGGGTCGACTACTCTGTCGAGGCGGGCAGCGGTACTGGTCTTGCCACTATCGCAAGCATCAAAACGCTTGATATGGGCATCATGGGCGCGCTGATCATTTCTGGTATCGCCACGATGCTTCACAACAAGTACTTCGACACCGAACTTCCTGAGTGGCTGGGCGTGTTCTCGGGCTCCGTGTTCATCTATATGATCGGTTTCTTCGTTATGGTTCCGGTCGCTATTATCGCCTGCCTGGTGTGGCCGCATGTTCAGGCTGCTATCGCCGCCTTCCAGGGATTCATCCTTTCCGCCGGTACGTTTGGCGTGGGCGTCTTTGCGTTCTTCGAGCGCGTGCTGATTCCTACGGGCCTGCACCACTTTATCTATACGCCGTTCTATTACGACAACGCGGCGGTCAACGGCGGCATCTTTGCTGCTTGGGCCAACATCCTGCCCCAATTGGCTGCCGATCCGAGCATTGCTCTTAAGGATGCCGCACCCTGGGCTGCTATACCTGCCTGGTTGGACTAAAGTCTTCGGCTCGCTTGGCGTCGCCATTGCGTTTTATATGACCGCCAAACCCGAGCGCAAGCAGCGCGTCAAGGCTCTGCTAATCCCGGTCACCCTTACCGCTATGCTTTGCGGTATTACCGAGCCGCTTGACTTCACCTTCCTGTTCATTGCGCCCGGCCTGTTCGTCGTCCACTGCGTGCTCGGAGCGCTCGGCTGCATGGCTCAAAACCTCCTTGGCGTCGTGGGTATCTTTGACGGCGGCATCATCTCGATGCTCTCGTGGGACTGGCTGCCCCTTTGGGCCGCACACGGTCTGCAGTACGCCATCTCCATCCTTGTCGGTCTGTGCTTTACCGCCCTTTGGGTCGTGGTCTTCCGTTTCCTGATCGTCAAGTTCGACTTTAAGACCCCCGGTCGCGAGGATGATGATGTTGAGGTCGAGCTCAAGTCCAAGGCCGACTACAAGCAAAAGCAGGGCGGTGCTGCTGCTAGCAAATCGGTCGCCAAGAGTAAAGATGATGAGCGCTTGGTGCTTGCCGAGAACATCCTCGATCTACTCGGTGGCACGGATAACGTCATCGACGTAACTAACTGCGCCACCCGTCTGCGCGTTAACGTCAAGGACAAGGGCGCCGTTGCACCCGAGGCCTCCTTCAAGGCGATCGGTACGCATGGCTTGGTGGTCCAAGGCCAGTCAATCCAGGTCATCATCGGCCTTACCGTCCCGCAGGTTCGCGAGAAGTTCGAGAGTCTTCTGTAAACCATCGTCCATCGAAACAATCGGCCTTGCAGAGCCGGTATGCACCGCAAGGCCGATTCTAGAGATAAAAACTCCACTTCTAGGTAACAGTTCCAAACCGTGCAGGCCGCGTACGGGGATGGATTGAGCAAGCGGCCAGAATGAGGAGGACATCATGTCCAAGAAAAACTATGCCGTGACCATTGCCGGCGGTGGCTCTACCTTCACCCCGGGCATCGCTCTGATGCTGCTTGAGGAGCGCGACCGCTTCCCGGTCAACAAGGTGACCTTCTACGACAACAACGCCGAGCGCCAGGAGACCGTGGCCAAGGCCTGCGAGATCTACTTCCACGAGAACGCCCCCGAGGTTGAGTTTAGCTACACCACCGACCCCGAAACCGCATTCACCGGGACCGACTTCGTCCTTGCTCACATCCGCGTCGGCCTGTACGCCATGCGTGAGCTCGACGAGAAGATTCCTCTCAAGTACGGCTGCGTTGGCCAAGAGACCTGCGGTGCCGGCGGTATCGCCTACGGCATGCGCTCCATCGGCGGCGTTATCGAGATCCTCGACTACATGGAGAAGTACAGCCCCAACGCCTGGATGCTCAACTACTCCAACCCCGCGGCCATCGTCGCCGAGCTTGCCGCGTGCTGCGCCCCAACAGCCGCATCATCAACATCTGCGACATGCCGATCGACCTCATGGATAAGATGAGCCGTATGTGCGGCATTAAGGATCGTCGCGAGCTGCAGTACAGCTACTACGGCCTTAACCACTTTGGTTGGTGGAGCAAAATCTACGACAAGGACGGCAACGACCTCATGCCGCAGATTAAGGAGCACATGGCTAAGAACGGCTACCTGGACGGCATCGAGCACGAGGCCGGTAAGGAGCAGCATGTCGAGGAGAGCTGGATTCACACCTTCGGCAAGGCCAAGGATGTCTATGCTGTCGATCCCGAGACGATTCCCAATACCTACCTCAAGTATTACCTGTACCCGGACTATGTCGTCGAGACGTCTGACCCCAACTACACTCGCGCCAATGAGGTTATGGACGGCCGTGAGAAGAAGGTCTTTGGCGCTTGCCGCGACATCATCGCCAAGGGTACTGCCAAGGACGGCGGCTTTGAGCCAGATGTACATGCCAACTACATCGTCGACCTTGCCTGCGCACTGGCCGAGAACACGCTCGAGCGCTTCCTGCTGATCGTCCCCAACGATGGCGCTGTGCCCAACTTCGACCCGACGGCCATGGTCGAGGTGCCTTGCATCGTCGGTTCCAACGGCTTTGAGAAGATCTGCCAGGGCCCGATTCCGCAGTTCCAGAAGGGCCTGATGGAGCAGCAGGTTTCCGTCGAGAAGCTCGTTGTCCAGGCTTGGGTCGAGGGCAGCTACCAGAAGCTTTGGCAGGCACTCACGCTCTCCAAGACCATTCCTTCGGCGAGCGTTGCTAAGCAGATCCTGGACGAGCTCATCGAGGCCAACAAGGATTTCTGGCCCGAGCTTAAGTAAGGACTGCAGTCTCGAACTCTCACTCATCTCTGCTTCATTTGCGCCGCCGTGGCGTCCGGGTTCGCCCAGATGCTGCGGCGGCGCTATACTTATGCAGTTTGAAGTACCTGTACCAAAAGGAGCTGTCGTGTCCCTTTCCATCGGTATCGTGGGCCTGCCCAACGTGGGCAAGTCGACGCTGTTCACCGCGCTTACCAAAAAGACCGGCCTTGCCGCCAACTACCCGTTTGCCACGATTGACCTAACGTGGGTATCGTCGATGTGCCCGATAGCCGCCTGCAAAAGCTCGCCGACATCGTCAACCCCGGCCGCATTGTGCCGGCGACGGTCGAGTTTGTCGACATCGCAGGTCTGGTGAAGGGCGCTAACGAGGGCGAGGGCCTGGGCAACCAGTTCTTGGCAAACATCCGCGAGACCGACGCCATCTGCGAGGTCGTGCGCTACTTTAAGGACCCCAACGTTATGCGCGAGGTGGGCCGCACGGGCGAGTTCGTCGACCCTGCCGGTGACGCCGACACCATCATGACCGAGCTCATCCTGGCCGACATGGGCACGCTCGAGAAGCAGCTGCCCAAGCTCGAGAAGGAGGCCAAGCGCGACAAGGAGCTCATGCCCAAGTTTGAGGTCGCCAAGCGCTGCTTGCCTGGCTCAACGAGGCAAGCGCGCCGCGTCCATGGAGATGACCGACGAGGAGCGCGCCGCTGCCAAGGGCTTGTTCCTGCTCACCATGAAGCCCATCCTGTATGTGGCCAACGTAGACGAGGACATGCTCAACGAGGACCTGACGCCCATTGATGGCGTCAAGCCGCTGCCCATCTGCGCCAAGATTGAGGCCGAGCTTTCCGAGCTCGATCCCGAGGACGCCGCCGACTACCTGGAGAGCCTGGGCCTGGAGCAGCCCGGTCTGGACGTGCTCGCGCAGGCGGCCTATAAGCTGCTCGGTCTGCAGTCGTTCTTTACGGCTGGCGAGATGGAGGTCAAGGCCTGGACGGTTCGTCAGGGCGCGACCGCCCCGCAGGCCGCCGGCGTCATCCACACCGATTTTGAACGCGGCTTTATTAAGGCCGAGGTTATTGGCTACGACGACTACATCGAGCTCGGTGGCGAGCAGGGCGCCAAGGCTGCCGGCAAGCTGCGCATCGAGGGCAAAGACTATGTCATGGCCGATGGCGACGTCGTGCACTTCCGCTTTAACGTGTAAGGGCGACGCATATGTTTAAATACGGCAAAAAAGCTGGCTACATGGGTATTGCGCTGCTCGTACTTGCGGTGATTCCGCTGGTGGTCGCAGCGTGCGTTATCCCCAACATTGGTCCCGAGGTGGCAACGAAGTTTAACGCCGCCGGCGAGGTGACGCGCTGGGGCAAGAGCTACGAGTTGCTGGCGCTGCCGGTGCTCAACCTGCTGCTGAGCGTGGCGACATACTTACGGCGGGACGTCAAGCTAAAAACAATGATGACTCCGCCGCCATGGCGCGCATCGTGTGCGAGCGCTACCTGCGCAACGGCTGCATCACGGGCGTGTTCCTCAACGTGATCAACGTCTACTTTATGTATTCGGCGATTACTGGAACGGGCTTTGGCTTTGGTTTCTAGCTTGTCCTTTTAGGCAACGAGCCTGCACGCATATTCAATGGCTGCTGCGAGGCCGCCGCTCGATCGTGGTTTAAAGACCATATCGGCGGCGGCCTCGTTTTCGTATCCGGCGCCGCGAAGGGCAAGTGCGATACCGGCTTCCAGGAGAAGGGGCAGACCGTGTTGGCTGGTTGCGATTACGGCAGCCTGATTGAGCGAGCAGCTGTGCGCTTGGCATTGGATGGCAAGTTCACCTTGCGCCGGGCAAGGGACCAGAACGGCGGCGACGCGACTTGATAGCAATGCAAATGCTGTGCGCTCATCGGGCGAAAGGCATTCTGCTTCAACGACGACGAGCTTGGGCGGTGCGCTGTTTGTGCGAAGCGTGGCTCGGTACATGCGGACCGAAGAACCCAACATAGAAAACTCCTGTGTATTCGGCAAAACGTAAACTATAGTTTACGTTTATGTTCGGCTCCATTTCAAACTCGGCTGCATGGACGAACGTGCGAAACAGATTCTTGCAGGCGGGTCGAAGAGACACGCAGGGACTTGGTATCTCCAAGGTTGATTTTTGTGTGGCGACAGGAATCAGCCGACCTACCTCGACCGAATCGAAGATGGGACGGCAAATTTCACGCTCAAGGTTCTATTTAAGATCGCACCCGCACTCGGTATGACGGTGTCAGAGCTTCTTGAGGGTATCGAGTAGCCTTTTTTGCTAGATTTGCCGCTTGTTGAACGGGTCCCCCCGACGGCGGCGTGCAAAAACGCGAGTATTCAGCATCCCTCAATAATTTGACGGCAGCCGGGGCCACAAATACGACGCGTAATGTTTTGGACTATCCACAAAATTCAATAATATGAGGAATAACAAGCGCGCGGAACGAGTCTTTCGAGTCGAAAGGCAATTTACAGCCAGCGGTTTTAACGTTCCCGGAAGGGGCGGATGCTGAAAACTCCGCTTTTTGCACGTTCCGAGGGGTACCACGTGCCCTACAAGGCCCAAAGAGGCGGATTTTGTTTTAGCTACGCCATCGGGATACGGTCGTGGTTGACTTGGCTGTAGAACAGGCGTTGAATCTCTGCCGCATCACGTGACTGGCCGAGTGCCCACATGGTTTTGGCCACGAGCGTCTCGGTGGTCATGTCGTCGCCGCGCAAAATGCCCGGATGATCGGCGTAGGCACGGCCGACCTCATAAACACCCAGGTCAAGGCCCTCTTCGGGGACCTGCGTGGTCATAACGACAGTGCGACCCGAATCGACCCAGCGGAAAATTGCCTCTTGGAACGACTCGCCCGACTCACCAAACTCGGGGATACCGCCAATGCCAAAGGTCTCCAGAATCACAGCGTCGTAGCTATCGGCAAGAGCGTCCAGGATACCCGGGTTCACGCCGGGTGTCAGCTTAAGGACAAATACGCGCGGGTCGATGCTGTCGTAGAAACGAACCGGGTTCTCGTCCTGGTGAGTGCCGTGGAGTCCGTTGCGAACGATGCGGTCGTTGCGGATATAGGCAATGGGCGGATAGTTGACGCTAATGAACGCGTTAAAGCTCATGGTGCGCTGCTTGCGGGCGCGCGTGCCGGCGATGGCCACACCGCCAAACACGATTGAGACGTCGTGCGAATGCTCGTCGAGCGCATAGAGCAGGCTCTGGTACAGATTGAGCTTGGCGTCGGTAAAGGGATTGCCCATGGGCTTTTGCGAGCCGGTGAGTACGATGGGCTTGGGGCTGTCCTGAATCAGGTAGGAAAGCGCCGCCGCGGTGTAGCTCATGGTGTCGGTGCCGTGTAGAATCACGAAGCCGTCGTGGTCGGCATAACCCTCGACGATGACGTCGCGGATACGCATCCAGTCACTGGGGCGCATATTGGTGCTGTCGATGTTCATGGGCTGCACCACGTCGAGCTCGCAGAGGCCCGAGATCTCGGGGACGCTCTGGGCGAGCTCCTCACCGGTCAGGGCGGGGGAGAGGCCGTTGCCGTCCTCGGTCGATGCGATGGTGCCGCCCGTGGCGATGAGAAGGATGCGCTTCATGCTGGTATTCCTATCGTATTTGCCGCCGCAGAGGCGGAGTCGTTCGGCAGTATTGTGGCACAGGGCGTCCAATGTTCAAACGTATTACATCATCTGTAACGTTTGGTAACACTCCAATTGCCGTCAAATAGGGGCCCAGGTCGTGCGTTTGCCGTGCGCTGATGGCTATGACGGGCGCAGAACCGCTGGTTACGTGTACACTATGAAGTTATTTTCGTTCATTCGCGCGGGCGGGCAGCGGCTCCCCGCCAACAAGAGGGGGAAACCATGGATCAAAAGGCTTCCGCAAAGGTCCTCGTACTCGACTTTGGTGCGCAGTACGGTCAGCTCATTGCCCGTCGCGTCCGCGACCTCAACGTGTATTCCGAGATCGTTCCCTGCGACATCTCGGCCGACGAGATTCGCGAGATGAACGCTTCTGCGCTCATCCTTTCCGGCGGCCCGGCTTCCGTGTATGCCGAGGACGCTCCCACCATCGATCCTGCCATCTTTGACTTGGGCCTTCCCGTCCTGGGCTTTTGCTACGGCCATCAGATCACGGCCGTGACGCTCGGCGGCAAGGTCGGCCACTCCGAGGTGGGCGAGTACGGCCGCGCCACCATCACGCGCACGGCCGGCGCCAAGCTCTTTAACTCCACGCCCATGGAGCAGACCGTGTGGATGAGCCACCGCGATGCCGTCTCCGAGGTGCCCGAGGCTTTACCGTTACCGCCAGCACCGACGTGTGCCCGGTCGCTGCCATGGAGTGCGCCGAGCGCAAGATCTTCACCACGCAGTTCCACCCCGAGGTCAAGCACTCCGAGTATGGCCAGCAGCTGCTGAGTAACTTCCTGTTTGAGATCTGCGGCCTGGAGCCCAACTGGAGCATGGACAACCTGGCCGAGACCATGACGGCCGAGTTCCGCGAGAAGGTCGGCGACGACCGCGTGATTCTGGCCTTGTCCGGCGGCGTCGACTCCTCCGTCGTGGCTGCGCTGGGCGCCCGCGCGTGGGCAAGCAGATGACCTGCGTGTTCATCAACCACGGCCTGCTGCGCAAGGGCGAGCCCGAGCAGGTGGAGGAGGTCTTCACCAAGCAGTTTGACGTTGACTTTATCCACGTCCACGCCGAGGACCGCTATGCCGAGCTTTTGGCCGGTGTGACCGAGCCCGAGGAGAAGCGCCGCATCATCGGTACGCAGTTCTGGAAAGAGTTCTTCGCCGTGGCGCAGCAGCTCGAGACCGATGGCAAGCCGGTCAAGTACCTGGCTCAGGGCACCATCTACCCCGACATCATCGAGTCTGGCGCTCGCAAGACGGGCGGCAAGACGGCCACTATCAAGAGTCATCACAACCTGATCCCGTTCCCCGAGGGCGTGCACTTCGACCTTATTGAGCCGCTCGATCACTTCTTTAAGGACGAGGTCCGCGCGCTTGGTTTGGCACTTGGCCTGCCGGGTCACATCGTGTTCCGCCAGCCTTTCCCGGGCCGGGTCTGGCCATCCGCATCATCGGCGCGGTCGACAAGGAGAAGCTCGAGATCCTCAAGAATGCCGACGCCATCGTGCGCGAGGAGCTCGATGCCTACAACCAGCGCCTGTTTGAGCAGACCGGCGAGCGCAACTCCGAGCACAGCTGCTGGCAGTATTTCGCGGTCCTGCCCGACATTAAGTCCGTTGGCGTTATGGGCGACGAGCGCACCTATCAGCGCCCGATCATCTGCGTGCCGTCGAGTCCAGCGATGCCATGACCGCCGACTGGGCCAAGCTGCCCTACGACGTGCTGGCCCGCATTTCCGGCCGCATCGTGGCCGAGGTTCCCGGTGCCAACCGCGTGTGCTACGACATCACGTCCAAGCCGCCTGCGACGATCGAGTGGGAATAACGTACATACGTTCGGTTATTTTATAGTACCAGGTAGCATGTGCAGTTTCAATTGAAGCTGCACATGCTACTGCATATGGGTCAATGTCGGCATCAATGCCCGCGATGCTTCTGATTGCGCCTCAGCGTTCGTCGCCCGAAACGCTCCTCCACCTCTTCCGCGCGGCATCGTACCTTCCCTCCTCGGCGCGCTTCGCCAACCCAACACAAAATTGACCATCGTAATATACAGTCAGGGTTGACGACAAGCTGATCTGCATGGTTGATTCCCCCTTTATGTAGACGACCATGCAGACAAGGGGCAACCGAGGAGACGGGTTGCTGATGCAAACTCCTGCATGCCCGCCACTACCCGACGGAGACCGTGTTTTGTTTCCAGTGGCCGCGCTGAAGGACGCCGGAATCATCCAGAGCATGTCCAAGAAGATCGATACTCTCAGCACCAGAACATGACCGTGCTAAATGAAGATTTTTTCGACTTTTACAGGAAGAATGAGTCTTCGCAGTTTGATCTCATAATTGGCAATCCTCCGTACATTAGGTATCAGTATCGCGAAAGCACCCAGCGCTCTCCCTATCCTCGATATTGACCTCGCACAACATGAAAGCAAACAAGCTGGTCAAACAAGCTAGTTAATGCTTGGGTTGGATTTGTAGTCGCTTGTACCGATATGCTTCGTAATGATGGAACTCTGGCCTTTGTTATTCCAGCCGAAGTCATTCAAGTTGCGTACGCGCAAGACCTACGATTGTTTTTATCAACATATTTTTCGAGTATTACTTTGCTCACATTCGAGGTGCTTGTCTTTCCTGAAATTGAACAAGAAGTGCTCGTGTTTGTTGGAAAAAGGGGAACCGATGACGGCAAAATCCGTGAAATTGAGTCAAAGACATAGAGACTTTGTCGAAACGTGACATCTCCACTATTCCATTTCAGCCAATAAGGCGCGTTCATGAAAAATGGATGAAGTGTTTCATTGGCGCTGAAGATGCCAAAGTTCTATTTGAAATTAAGCGAGACTCGAGATCCGTGCATTTTTCGGACGTCGCTCTAATCAACGTGGGCATAACGACAGGAAGCAACAGGTTTTCTCTCTCTCGACGACAACACCTCTTACAAGTATGAACTGGATTGTTGCCATGCCGCCAATTGGCAGAAGTTCGCGTGCATCGAGAATTAGATTCGAGGAGCACGACTGGAAAGAGAACAGGGCTGTAGGAAAGAGGTCTCGACTACTCGTCCTTAAACCCAATCAGTACGGCATGCTGAACCCCGTTCAGCATGCCGTACCTTGACGAAGGTGAAGAGAATGGCGAGCACGCAGAATATAAATGCTCGATAAGCGGCAGCTGGTATTCCGTCCATCCGTATGGGTTCCCGACGCTTTTTTCTTAAGGCGTAACAACCTGTATCCGAAGTTTGTTCTCAATGCATGTTCCGCGGTTTCCACCGACACGATGCATAGAATGAAATTCAACGATGGCTTCAATCATGAAATTGCGCTATTGGCGTACTACAATAGCATTGACTTTGCTTTCATTGAGCTATGCGGACGAAGCTATAGTGGCGATGTTCTGGAAATCCTCCCGAAGGAAGTTGGAAGCGCGATGCTCCCTGATTTGTTTTCCCTGGAATTCGAAGAGGGGCAATAGAGGAATACCTGCATTTCATCGATGGCGCGACACGCTCCAACCCGAACATAGGAGTTGTTTTTGGACCGTATTGATTCCGAGATCCTTGTTAATCGACTTGGACTAGCACTCGAAATGTGCAATCCCGCCGACGAGTTTGGAAAACACCCCAGAAAAGGCGTCTACTCAGAGCAGAATAGTCTCCTTATCCAATAAGTATCGAAAAGACTCACAGAGGCAAAGATGGCAATATCAGCACCAAAATCAAATGACACGAATCTTTCCGATTTGCTGTTCAGCATTCATAAGGGAGAGACACAGCTTCCCGACTTCCAACGCAAATGGACCTGGGACGATAATCGAATTAGAAGCTTGCTCGCAAGCCTTTCGCAAGGTTATCCAATGGGCGCATTGATGCAACTTGAATATGGCGGCTCGGAGGTTAAATTCAAATATCGCACCATCGAAGGAGCTCCTTCCTCAGAAGCAACACCTCGTTATTTAGTTATGGACGGTCAGCAGCGTTTGACTTCGATGTATCGATCCCTGTACGGGAAGGATGCAGTTGCTACAACCAACGACAAACGCGTCGCCATCTCACGTCTCTATTATCTGGACATGAACACTTGCCTTGATCCGGAAGCTGATAGGTATGACGCCATTGTTTCCGTTCCCGAGGACAGGAGAATTAAGGAGAATTTCGATCGAGACGTCAAGCTCGACTTATCTACCCGTGAACTCGAATATGAACATGAGATGTACCCTGCAAACATCCTTTTTGACTCCAGCGCTGCAACGCAATGGCTTCTTGGATACATGGCTTTCCACCAATCATCTCCGGATGCTATGGCCAAGTTCAACAAGTTCCAGCAAGATGTCATCGAGACAATCACCTCATATAGACTTCCTGTAATAACCATGGATAAAAGCACGCCGCGCGAGGCTGTTTGCAAGGTATTCGAGAACGTCAATACCGGAGGCGTATCCCTCACCGTATTCGAGCTCGTTACTGCCACTTTTGCCACATACGAGTTTGACCTCCGGGGCGATTGGGAAGCCAGCAAGCGCCGAATCCATGCGCTCGACAAGGACATTCGCACCGACGTTACGGAAAGTGTGGACGAAACCGCGTTCCTGACCACAGTGACACTGTTCACGAACTACAAGCGCAAACGCGATGGTTTGAGTGGAGCCGTCAGCTGCAAAAAGAAAGACGTGCTGGACCTGCGATTCGAGGATTATCAGGCAAACAAGGAAGTCGTCATCGAGGGCTATGAGCTTGCTCGCGAATTTTTGCTATCGCAGTCCGTATTTAGGAAGCGCGATCTTCCATACACAACCCAGATCATTCCATTGGCTGCAATTGCAGGCTACGTGGGCTCCAAGCTGTTCAAAGACCCTAAGAGTCAGAAAATTGTTGCGCGCTGGTTCTGGTGCGGAATCTTCGGTGAGATGTATGGCGGCTCGAACGAAACCCGCTACTGCTATGACATCGAGGATGTAGTCGCTGAAATTGAAGGCGCTGAATCCGAGATGCGCACCGTGAACGATGCCCACTTCCAATCCACCCGACTTTTGGGACTCCAGTCGAGGCAATCGGCAGCATATAAGGGAATCATGGCTCTTCTCTATAAGGGTAAGGGTCTAGATTTCATGCGTGGTATATCCATCGATATCGTGAACAGCATGGAAACGGCTCCTGATATCCATCACGTCTTTCCGCAGAGCTACTGCGAAAAGATGGGGTACGACAGGCAGAAATGGAATTCTGTCATTAATAAGACGCCCCTACTTCCTGAATCGAATAGAGAAATCGGAGGTGCAGCTCCTAGCGTCTATTCAGCGAAAATCCTCAAGAAGGCTGATATCGAACAAGATGAGCTTCGTAATCGAATCGAGTCGAACCTCATCGCATGGGACGCCTTTATTGTGGATGATTTCGACGCTTATTTCAAAGCTCGTGCTATTGCCTTGCTTGATGCGATTGAGCTTGCTATGGGCAAATCTATCTCCGACAGAAGCACAGAGGAAACGATAAAGAGATTTGGTTGTTCGCTGGAATAACAAGTTATTAGAGTTTGTATTATTCACGGAAAGAAGGCTTGATGACCGATTTCGAAGCTTTGCAGCAGTTATGCAACACAGCCGATCAGTTGTCCAATAGGTATACCAGCGCTAGCTCGCCTGACTTCAAAGCATGGAAGACGAAAGCCGATAGGCTTTTGATAAGGCGATTCGGCGAAGACAGCTACGAATTCAAGAGCTTTAATAAAATCAGTTATTCTCTGTCTCTCTTCACTATCAGCACACCTGACTCAGCGTTCGTTGAAGCTTGCACAAGCGGCCTGCGAAAGGCGAAGGCCGTACTTGAAACATACCTCGATGAATTTTCGGACCAGGAGGAGTCTGCATCGATAACAAACATAGGTGACTTCTCGAAAGTATTCATTGTTCATGGTCATGACGGAGAACTTCGAGAGAGAGTTGCAAGAATCATCGAAAGGCAGGGCTTGAAAGCGGTAATTCTAAACGAGCAATCAAACCACGGTCAGACAATCATTGAGAAATTAGAGACAGAAGGAAACGCCGCTGGTGCCGTATGTCTCTTTACCGCAGACGATGAGGGAAAATCACGTGTTGAACAATCAGCAAGGCCCAGGGCACGACAGAATGTCGTCTTTGAAGCAGGATACTTTATCGGTCGGCTGGGCCGAGAGAACGTCACCATCCTCGTAGATAAAGGAATCGAAATCCCCTCCGATCTTCAAGGCGTCGTATATACCGGAACAGATAATTGGGAATTCAGACTCCTGAAAGAGTTGAGATCGATGGGATACTCCATTGATCTCAACAAGATGGACTTCTAACTAATCCAGTAAGCCATTCTTCGCGCGATAAACTTTCGCTTCATAATGCGTTCGCCGTTTGATCAGGAGCAAATCGTGACCCACTGTGGCTCACGAAACCGCCCTGCCCCGCCCCGAAATCTGTGACCCAAATTTGACCCCATGGACTCGCGGCCATTTTTGAGACTGGATGCAAATGGGACAAACTGCAACAAACTGGAGGCAGTTTTTTTAACCATCGAGTGGGCGTGAGCGATATTCGTTGATTTCAAGCCCTCGACCTGCGAGAACAGGTCGAGGTTTCTTATTTTGTAACCTTTGCGGTTTCGCGCCCCGTGAACAGGGACGTAGCACTGTTCACGTTTGGGCCCATGTCGGCACCGACCATTGCCCGCGCTGCTTCTGCTTGCGCTTCAGCTTCCGCCGCTCGAAGCACGTCGCTTGGAGTTCCCCGCCAGGAGAGCTAACCGTTCCTTGCGAAACCGCGAGACCACCTATATCCGCTTGCTGCGGGCTTGCTTGAGCCAGTTCCTCTTGAAAGAGCCTATACCTCCGAAGAACTTGTTGTACGTCTCACCGTTCTCCTTGGCCTCGTACTTGACCAAGGCAAGTTCGATAGTGCAGAGGTAATCCGCAACTTGCTCGAGGCGGTAGTCGGTCATCGAGGTCTTACGGCGTCGGACGACCCCTTTTGAGAGGACCTTGCCCACCGAGCGGTCGAGCGCCTGCTTGACAATGTCCTGACCGTTGTCGTAATAGACCTTCACATCGTCGAAGGATTGAAAGAAGCCCAGGTGTTCAATCATGGCAGAGGAGATATCGCGCCCCATACGCTCCATTAGCTTGTCGGGTCTTCGAACTGGCTGCGGCGGTAGACGAACGTAATATAGGAAATGGGAAGTTTGCGGACGAACGAGGAGAAGTAGGCGAGCATCACCTTGCGCTGCTCGATGTTAAGAAACTCATAATCCTTGTGCCCGTTCATGAGAGGCTCGGAGTGAAACGGAATGTTAGGGAGATCGGCCCTGGCAAGCTTGGCCTCATAGCCCGTGACCGCCTCGGCGATGCTGTCTGCCTGGTCGTGAAAGACGAGTGTGAGCAGGTAGTAGCGAGCTTTGCCGCTGCGGTCGCCGCTCTCGTCGACGAAGATGCTGAGCTCCTTGGCCAATGGGGACTCCTAATGGAATGGATAAAAAAATAGCCGGGGGACTCCCCCGGCACTTGGAGGTAGCTTAATGAGCCACCAATAATCTTATAGCATGCTCTGACGGTGAGTGCAAGGGGGGCGAGCCGGTACATGGCGTCGCGGCTTATGCGCAGCATCGCGCGCCTCGTCGGCGCCGAATATCGCGTTAGTCGATGTGATGAGCCTCACCTGGCTCCTGCTAATGCTCTTTGTCATGGTCGTCCTCGAGTTCCTTTCGTTTCTAGGCTCCCTCGCGTGCCCGGCCGCGGGCGCTCCCGGGGCGGTCGCCGCCGTCATTTCCTGCCGAGCCTGTACGAGTCGATCTCTCCCGTCCAGATGAGGTTGTACGCCTTGTTTCGGCTCGCCCTCATGTATTCCTGCATCTCGATCACCGTCATCCATTCGTCCCGATCTTGGCTTCCCTCAGGCGTGGCGCATTCGGCTGTGCGTGCATGGTTCCTCCAATCTTCCCGTGCGGCACCGCGCGAGGACACCGCACGACACCGTGTGCCTTTTCGTCTGCGCGATGGTTGAACCGCCTGATGGCGCGATGCACGCGGCGGGGGCGGAGACGGGTCGAGCTGGTCGGGCCTCCACGAAACTGCCATGAGCCGCGCTTCTTAGTTCTCAGCTAAGTCTCTGGAAAGTGAAAGGCGCCCATGCGGGCGCCTGCCTAGTAGCTGGAGTTGTTCGGTTGTGGTTGGAATGCTTCTCTTCCGCGGTGCTGTCGTCCGGGGTCCGGCATCTGTCGCTCGCCTCTTTTGTCGTGTTTGATATTGCGTGTTCTGCGAGCGACCTTGCACAGGTTTTTCAGCCCGTTGCCCCAGGTGCACCCGGGTAAATGGTACCCACCCGCTGGGACATGGTTCGCCATGGCTAGCGTTTTGACAATGGGAGGCAGACGAGCGGCGTAGACATTGGCGCCGAATCAGAGGCGAACGATGCCGCCTATCTCAACCCTGTGTCTTTCGATGGCTTTTGCCGCCAGCAGTTATCACCCGGTAGAAAGTAAAGCCGTCTTCGTTTTGATAGGCCTGGAGTGTTGAATCGGTGCCACGAAGGGCATCTTCCAGTGCGGCGATTATCTCGCTTCCTTTCCCAGGCGAGGGTTCATTTGCCAATTCAGCCAAATAAAGACTTGCGAGGTTTGCATAGTCCTGTGGCATCATGATGCTTGAATTGGATTCAGGGGTTGCTCTTTTTGTGGGGGAAGCCTCGTAAAGCGCGGCCGCTTTTGCATAATTCTTCGGTATCCATCTGCGAATAGATACTCCCTTGCAAGACACAGTTTCATCGAGGGAGATTCCATTTCGGAAAGAATGGCATTGCCCCTATCGGCTGAGGCGTTCGAAATCAAGCCACGCAAATGTATTCCGGCATACTGGATTCGTTGATACCACATGAGGTCATCTACGCCCCGTTTTTCAAAATAGTAGGCTGCCTTTTCGTAGTCGACGGGAGTGATTTCATCACCTGAATAATACGTATCTGCGAGGTTCGATGCTACGAGCGTAAATCCTTCGGCCACTAATGCCTCATTGAAGCTGTGCCAAAGGTGGAAGGACGCGCGAGAGTCGTTAGGGAGTTTGCAGATCCATTTCGGAAATGCGGCACCGTAGGCATTCAGTGGGTCGCGAGATGTTGCTATGTCATGCGCTTCGGTTTCCGCTTGCCGTTTTAGCTCCGCTATTTGTCCATAGCGCGCATCGTATTCCTCTCTGTTCCTTTTCCGCGTTTCTTGGATCGTCTTGATGGACTCTTCGAAATACTCCTTGTAATGGTCTTCCTGCAGCGAGCCATTTGCGCTCTTCGCAAAAAGCTCCATGCGGTCCAGGGCCTCGCATGACCACGGTTTGACGTACTCCATGGGTTCGTTCGTCGATTCGTGCGAATCGTAGTTTTTGTCATCCACGATTTTTACGAAGAGCTCGTATTGCTCTTTAGAGAGCCATATGCCTAAGGGGTGAATGTGCAGGACGATCGTTCGCAGCGCGGTTAGGTCCCAGCTGCCCATGTCCATTTTCTCGAGACCAACGCGGTCAAGTGGCGCGGTTACCGCGTCATAGCTGGGCTTAAAGCGAGGGTTCTCGTCGCCCCTGCGGCGCGCCTCGTCGCAAATGGACTCAACCTGCCTTGTCCAGCTTTCACTATCCGGGCACCTTTCTTTGACCCATAGCTTTAAATACTCTTGGATTATTCTTGTCGCGGTCTTTTTTACGTTGTAGATAATCTGGCTGCTGTCGTTCATCTCTGCTCCGTCCCGCAGGTCAAAGCCTTTAAAAGGGTGTCTTTGCTCTCCGAATCGAGTCGATTGGGGTTGTTTTCTCGTTGGCGGCTTTTCAGGCCAATTGCAAAATAGCAGCTTCTAGTGCGGCTTTATAGCCTCTGCGGCCGCTCCGTAATCTCGCATATAGGATCCGAAGTCGGAGGCGGCGGCATTCGGAAAGCTCCCGACCCATCGTTTTCCCTTCGGCTTCGCCAGCTTCACCGCGCCGCCCATCCCGAATAGCCACCTGAAAAAAGTGGGTGACAGCATCACGTTGACGCAGGCGTAGCGACGACGTTATCTCCGCCGCTCTCGTCGATATGGCAGAACTTGAGGTCGTGGCCGAACCTTTCGTAAACGTACTTGGCATGACTGCCGGAGACTTTGAGGAACAGCGTCCTGGCGGTGTCCGAGCCGAACATGTCGATCCGCTGGCGCGTGTCCGCGACCACCCGCGTCCTCAGCGCCTCGACCTTTTCATAGTCCGACAGCGGCTTTCCGGTGACAACTGGGTCTACGATATCTCTAGTCGGTGGAAGTAGGGGCTTGAGGAACCGCTTTCGTCGACATGCACGATCTCGAGGTAGTATCTGCCGAAGCTGAACACGATCGCCACCGGGTCCTCCTCGTACGGCCCGATTTTTACGGTCGATCCGTTCATCAGGTGAACCTGCTTCTTGAAGGCCATCCTTTCGTTCGTCCGAATCGCTCGAGATGCGGCATGGAGGACGCTGAAAACCCCGTCAGTGTCCTTGCCGGCCTTGCGGTCGACGAACACGGTCTCCACGCTTTCGTCGACGTCGTAGTCGGAAGAGAATGCAAGCACCTTCGAGGAGATTTCGTCTTTCTGCCCCTCGCCGATGAAGGAGCTCGTCCCCAGCACGTCCGAGATGAGAATCGCCTCCTCGGACGACAAGGCTTGTTCACGGTCCTGAACCCGACGTTCTCGCCGTGACCTGGTATCGCTACGCGGATCCCCATTGGCATGCTTTCGCTTATCTGGTGCAGGTCCTTGAGGATGGCGTTCTCCGACGTCGGCTTTTCGGAGCAGATGCCTATGACGCGCGCGATTTCCGATGCGGATATGCCCGTTCTTTCGTCAGTGAATCGAACGAGAAGGTCGAGGACGGACAGGATCCTGCTTCTCGATGTGCCGCTCGCTGCGAATCCGGATTCCTTTAACTCGGAGATCTCCTCCTCGGTGAATGTCCTAGACATGGCAGGCCCTCCATAAACAGCACTATTACCCATGAAATTGTAGGTAATCCTAGCCTGTCAGAGGAGACGAAATTCCGATGGCGGTTGAAAATAAGGGCCGAAGCAATGGAAAAGAGCGAAGGAGGCAACCATGAACAATGCTAGACAGGCGGTAGGCATCCCGACGATTTCGCCAATCGAAGCCGTAGCGGAGATGGCGTGCGATGACGGAAAGAAGGCCCTCGCTTTCGCCGGAACAGCTGATTGCCGCTTGCGGCCTGGTTTTGATGGGCGTCGTGATTATAGCCGTGTCGAATTACAGCCTCGCCATCGCCAAGGGGGATTTCAGGCTAGACCTGTGCCCTGCGTGCTAGGCGATACGCCCACGCGAAAACAACAGTCGCTGTTATGGGGGTGCAGCGCCGGCGACGCGCGCCAAAGAATCAACGCTCGATTTGAATGATAGGGGACCGTATGGAACGCAGCGATTTTCCCGAAGTTGGCACCAGGTTGACGCACGGGGAAGCGATCCCCGCATACAACCGCTTCGAGCGATCGATGCTTGAGAAGGTGTACGGGGCCGGGCTTCTGCCCGCGGTGGGGCTGTACGACCTGCTCTGGCAGCTTGAACTGCTCGCACGGAAGTTCGGAATAGAAAGCAAGGGGACTTTCTCGAGGCTCAAGAGGGAGATCCGGTTGTTCTCGAGCAAGAGGACCGCTCTGGCGAACGGAGTGAACGGCGAGAGGTTTTACCTGCTACAGGACGAATCGGCGCTCAAACAGCATGATGAGACGCACCTCTTCAAGGTCGGGATCGACGGGGACAGGCTTGCTCGGAGCCTAGACGAAGCCCTTGATCTGCTTTCGAAAGAGTCCGCCAAGACTGACGAGTATGGCGACACGTATTCGCCCGGTTGTCTGGAGCGGGATTCCGACAAGCTGGGTAAAGACCTTTCATGAAGTGGGTCGGAATCGGGTTTTGCGTGATGGTGGTTTGTTTCGGAATCTTGATGTTGCTTCATTCGGTGTTTCAGATCGGCTTCTGCTCCAAGTGGTTTATCTGATGTGAGAACCGTTAAACGAGCAGGCTTTCATTCAATTCGTTAACTCATGGGCAAGCCGCCCGAGAGTACTCACCTTTCCCGCCGATGGCGAAAACCTGCGACCTTGGGTTTTGCGAATGTCGCACAAGCCGCCCGAGTTAATTCACTTACGATTGCAGCTGGCGGCTTGCAGACTAGAGGGCGGCTGAGTTTCAAAACGGGCGTTTTCGGCGCTATCGAGCCTCCAAGGGCGGCCCGCCGCGCGCTTTGGGACAAAAACAAAAACTCAACGCCCTGAGTTTGAAAAAAGTTTTTGAAGTTGTCCCAGCTTTTGTCACCGAGGCCGACGAAGCACGACATGGCGTTACCTAGCGGCACTCGATTCGAGACGGAACCGAAAACTGGGTGCAACTGGAATGACGGGACGGCAGAACTGAAGCCATCGAGTGGGAATAGAACAGACGTTCGATAAAATAATATAGTATCAGATAGCGGGCACGGTTTCAATCGAATCCGTGCCCGCTGCTGTGTGTGCCCTAGCACGCCCAATATGCGCCGCAAAAGCCGTCTTCTTCAACGTCAAAGTGAACGCGCATCTTTTTTGCCTCTCAAAATCTTATTTTCACGATTTGCATTTTCATCCCGTTGTCACCGACCCTTGCGAGAAACCGGAAAAAGCCGCTGACAGAAGTCCCTCAAATCGTTGTAGCCCAGCATATAGCCGCGACTTGTGACCTGCAGACGGCTGTCCCACGTGCCGATTTCCTTGGCGGCATCCGAAACCGCAAAATATGCCCCCACATCCTTGATTTTTGCAGTCTTAAGCCATGTTTTTGCGATCATCTTTACTGCTGTCCGATTGGCAGCATCAAAGACCAGCACACCGCCGGGGAAAGCGTCCGCCATCCCCCGCACCAGTTCCCGGACCTGCTGGGTCAGAAAGTAATAGAACACCCCGGAGGCAAAGAATACCGCCCCGCCGGAGGCATCGATTTTGCTAAACCATGCGGTGTCTTTCAGGTCGCAGGGGATATTTTGTTCTCGATCCCCGGCGGGCAGCAGCTGCTTCCGCAAGGCAATCACATCCGGGAAGTCCAGATTATAGATCTTGCATCTACCGTTGTCGCAGGTTCTGCCGGTGTTGTCCAGCCCGCAGCCCAGATTGACCACAGCCGCATTGGGGTGGCCTTTCAGGTAATCCCGCACCTCAAAAGCAAGGTCACTCTGCCGTGTGGCCACCTCCAGCGCACCAAAGCGCTGCATCAGGCTGCGGGAGTTTTTCTCTGCCTCTGAAAAGTCGTAGTCGATCTGGCCGAGCAGACGAACCGCTGTTTCATCCTTGTAAAGGTTCGGGTACAACTCCGTACACAGCTTCCGGGAATACAGCGGGAGGATCAGCGTCTCCTGCACGGTGTTTTTCTCAATTTTACATTTCATAGGTTTCTTCCTCAGTGAATAAAAACTGTCATAATTGCCGCCAGCATAGCCGCTATGACCGTCATGCCTATCGCCATGTGCAGGATGGATGCAAAAATGCCCGTGCTTGATACCCCTACTTCCGCGCCGTGACGCAGAGCCACTTTTTCTTTTTGTGTATCTGCACCTCGTGAAAACCCGCCTGCTCCAGACATGCCTTTAATTCAATGTCCTTGTAGATGGTCATGCCGCCGATGATCTGCGTCCACCTCTCGTCCTTGTCCGTATCGCCATTGCTCTCGTTGCAGATAAGAATTGTCCCGCCTGGCTTCAGCGTCCGCCAGACCTCACGGAAGCATCGGGGCAAATCAGGCCAAAAATAGACGGTTTCAAAGGCCGTGGCAGCATCGAAGTAGCTATCCTCAAACGCCATATCCGCCACACTGCCTTGCAGAACGGCGCAACGCCCCTCCTGAATTGCAGTTCGGTTGAGCTTTCTAGCCTTCTCCACGCTGACGGGCGAATAGTCGATGCCCTTGACGACGCCATACGGGCATTTTTTCAGCAGCCGTTTTATGTTTGCCCCGCCGCCGCAGCCGCAATCCAGCACCTTTGCGTTTGGCGTAAGTCGTAGAAATCGAAGTCCCCACCGCGCCACAGGGCTGTGGCCCAGATTCATCATGGCAACCATAAGTTTTCCGCCGAGACCCACGGGCTTGCGGGTGTTTTCAAAGAACGACATCTGGCCCCTCCGATTTCGTGCATTCCGCATAGGTCAATGGGAACGAGGCCTTCAGCACCGCGCTTTTCTGCACCGCCCAGCCGTTTTGACGCAGGAAACGCAGGTATTCCTCGCTTGTCCACCTGCTGTGGAGGGGGAATCCCGCCATACTCATGAAAAAGGCTTTTGCCTTGCCGGAAACCGAGTTCCCCGCGTGGGTGAAGGTTGGCGCGATGAGCACACCGTCGTCCTTCAGTACCCGCCTGATTTCTTGCAGTGCCTTTTCCGGATGCGGCACTATGTGAAGCGCGTTGGACGCGATCACCACTTCGAAGGACTTCTGTGCATAGGGCAGGCGGAACATATCTTGTACGGAAAAGTGCAGCTTTGCGGATTGATTGTCCCGCTTTGCTTCAAGGATCATCTGTGCAGAAGCGTCCGTAGCCTCGATGTGCACCGCCGCATCCACGATGCTCTTTGCGATAAGCCCGTGCCGGTGGCAACCTCCAGTACGGTTTTTGCTTTCACCACCGGCCTGATCAGCTCATACATCTTCTCATACGCCGCCCGGTCCTTTCGCATGAAACGGTCGTACCGACCGGCATTCTTGTCCCAGAAGCCCTTGCGTTCGTGCATGGCTATCGCCCCCAAACAGTTAGAGCAATCTAACTATAACACACGAATCATGCAGTAAGATAAGGCTAACCTTATTTCTTGGCCAAGACGCATCTCTTCGGTTTTCGCTTATAACGGCGCGAATCAGATACTAGGCTGGAGCTGAAGAAAGAGCTTGGCGGACAGGTAGGTCGATACCGGTTCCCGGAACGGTGATCCAGCCAATTACACCAGGGCTCTAGTCATTGAGTGGGAATAGAAAATTCCTTAGTTATGGGGGTATTAATTTGATTCCCTTTAGGATAAACCCCCATGACTATATGAATTGGCCTGCTGACTTCAATGAAGATTGGAGGGTAACGGCCAGGGGTGACGGCCCAGCGAGTGCTATTTTGCGAGCTATGCGCATTGAAAGCGACCTCTCGTGGTATAAACTACTTGCCGGAAGCCGCGGCTTTCAGAGTACGGCTTACGTGTACGTTTAATCTCCGTGGGCGACGGGGTGCCGCAAGGCGTAGAATATCGCCCACCTGTAGGGGCCCGCAGCGATGCGGGCCCCGCTTCGTATGAAGGGGGCGTAACCGATGAAGATTGTATCCATCCCCAGGACTTCTTCGGCCACGCCGAGGGCGACCGCGAGCTCATGCTTAAGCACAATCGTCCCTGCATCGTAGTGGTGAGGCTGCGTTTCCGCGGGAAGCGCAGGGACTTCGCCGTGCCGCTGCGTTCCAACATCGCCCCTAACGTGCCCAAAGACCAGTACTTTGCGTTGCCACCCCGCCCCACGACGCGCCCCAACTGCCGCCACGGCATCCACTACATCAAGATGTTCCCCATAACCAGGCCTACCAGCGCCGCTTCAGGACCGAGGGCTCGGCCTACTACGAGACGCTCCAACGCATCATCGACGGCAGCACCAAGCGCATTGTCTCAGAGTGCCAGGCATACCTCGACCGCTACGAGCAGGAGGGAAGGCCTCGCTTTGCCGTCGACATCGACCGCATCGTGGTGCTGCTGGAGGGCGAGAAGTAGGGCACCTCGGCTCAGTCTCGAGCCATACAGAGTCGCTCCGCATTTTTGAACGCCGTGTGTGCGTCCCAAATACTTGAGAAACAAGCTGTGAAGTGCGGCGGCGCGCCCGTGCCCGTGCATAGCCGTCACCATTAGCGTCTACGCGGCGTCGGCTTCAAGTGGAACTGGCCCCACTGCTGTATATGGTTTGCCTTGCTGCACATGGCGATCAATGCCCACGATGCTTCTGCTTGCGCTTCAGCTTTCGCTGCTCGAAGCGCGCCTCCGCCTCATCCGCGCGACGCTGGCTTCTTGCTTGAGCCGACTCCCGCTTCATCGCTTCCCGCTGTGCTGCGAGCGCTGCTGCGCCTGGTGCCATCGCCGGCTGCTTAAGGGCCTTCGACGCCTCGCGGGCGCGGCGCTTGGGGTTCCTCGCGGCTTGCTCGCCTCGGCGGGATCGTCACCGAAGAACGCGAGCTCCGCCCATTTGCTTGTAACGAATCGCAGGATTTCCTCATCGGACGGTTCCGCGCCGAAGACGATGCGGGCGGCGCCGTATCTGCCGTCCTCGACATGCTCCGCCAGCCCGACCCAGAATTGGCCGTCGTGATATACGGTCAGGGTGGATGACACGCTGATCTGCATGGTTGGTTCCTCCTTTATGTAGATGACCATGCAGAGAAGGGACAACCAAGGAGGCAGGTTACTGATGCGGACTCCCGCACGCCCACGACTACCCGACGGGGACTGTGTTTTCATCTCTGATGCCCGCATTGTAGCACGCGCGGATTTACGATGTTGATCGCCGGCGCTAGGCGGAGATGAAGGCGGTTCGATCTAGGTCAAGCCGGTCGCTCGTTCATGAAGCGGCTGATTCCCTGAAAATAAAAGGCGCCCAGGAGGACACCTACAGGCTATCTTCGAAATACTTGGTTTGGGGCAGACGGAGGAAAAAATAGGGCAGAATCGCTCTCACGATCCCGCCCCGCAAACCCGAGGGTTTCTAACTGGCTCCATTATTCCGGGCTTCTCAGTTCTGTCATTGACCCAGGTATCACCCGTCTCTTATAGCGAGTGAATATAAAAATAGGGCAGAGTCGCTTGCGCAAGTCCGCCCCTAAAACCGTGAAGGTTTTGCTATCTGCAGGCTATTCTACCAACCCGAGCGATTCTGTCAACCTGCGAAGGAACTCGAGCGCGGAGCGAGCTGCGGCGTCGGGCCCCTTGTCGGGCAGCGCCTCGGTTTCTCCGTCGGCCCTGGCGAACATCTCGGCGAGCTCGGATGCGGCGCGCGAGCGCGAGAGCCCTCGGGTACCAAGCCGGAGTGCGCCACGAGCACGGTCGCGACCTCCTGCATGGCCGTATTCCCCATCCACTTCCTCCTGGTCGCCTTGGGGATTCCCACGGCGGCGACCCTTCGGGAGACGCCACTGGACGCCGAGCCCCGGGCGGCGCCCCTCTCGGCGAAGCAGTTGATCAGGCACGAGCCGTGCGCGGCGCAGTTGCGGACGGACTTCACGCGCTTGAGGTCGTAGTGGGAGGCCTCGAAGCGCCTGTCGCCCCATCGCCTGGCGCAGAAGCGCACGAAGTCGATGAGGGTGCCGAACGAGGTGAGCTCAAGGAAGGCCCAGGCAGGCATGTCGCCGGAGTACTTCGCGTAGAGGCTCGAGCTGTAGGGGCTGCGGCCGCTCATCTTGAGCTCGCGCAGGCGGTACTCCCTGTTTGCAGTGGTAAGCGATGCCATGTAGTCGGCCACGATGCGTAGCCATCCTCTCCACGGTCCTCCATCTCGCGAAGCAGTGTCACCTTCTGGAAGTGCTCGATGTCGAGCGTCATGCCGAGCAGGGCGTGGCGTAGCTCCTGGTCGAGCGCCGCGAGCAGGCGTAGCTGGCCGAAGTCGAGGTCTACGTAGCGGCCGTCGCGCGGGCCTCCCTCGTATTTCGAGAAGAGTTTGCGATAGGATGCGAGCTTGAAGAAGTTGCACTTGTCGCGCAGGTAGTCCTCGGCCTCTTCCTCGGAACACAGCTCGAAGCTACGCCCTTCTGCTTGAGGTGCTCTATCTGCTGCTCGATCGTGAGGATCGGCTTCCTATCGTGGGGTTCGGCCATGCTCGTTCTCCTGTCATAAAAAGTATTGCCTATTTTACCAGCATGTTCTCGACATTCGGTGAAGGCTCATCGTCGACTCATGGGCAAGCCGCCTGATACGACTCCCTTTCCCTGCCAGCAGCGCAGTCGCCTGACCTGCGGCTTTGGAATCGCGTTGGAAGCCGCCCTCGACCAATCATTTGCAGTTGTTGCGAGTGGCTTGTGCGTGATGCTGCGGTTGAGTTCCAGAAACGGGCGATTCCGCCCAATCGGGCATCCGAATCACGGCCGGAAGCTCCTTTGGGACAAAAACAAAAACTCAAAGCCCTGAGTTTGAAAAAAGTTTTTGAAGTTGTCCCAGCTTTTGTCCCCGAAGCCGACGAGACGCGACATCGCGTCATTCGGCGGCACGCGTTCCGTGTCGATGCCGAAAACTGGGTGCAACTGGAATGACGGGACGACAGAACCAAAGCCACCAGCGAAATAGTGGGAATAACAGCCCTCGAACCCTTTGGTTCGAGGGCTTTCTTTTTGCATCTCTACCTGGGAAAACGACCCAATTATTCCCGTGTGTCCCTACTGGGCGGTACAACGGAGTACTCGGCGGTACGGGAATAATTAGGCTGCGGGAATAATTCACAATTCGGGTCCCCCGAAGGCCGATTTCGAGCGGATGAAACTGACTTGAAACTGCGAGGCGGATTCAAGCCCTCTTCAATTGCATTCGCCCAGGTCAACAAATGGGAATAAAGAAATGCGAAAATCGGTTTCCGCAGTTTCAGTGACCCCGAATGCCGCCGAATAACGCCGTGTATTCTGAGCGTATTGCTTGCATTGTTGCATTATTTTCCACAATGCAAGCATGGAATAAATCGAAGTCATACGAGCCACCAACGACATCGCCTCTTCCCAAAGGGGGCTCTTCACATCTGTGCAGGCGAAGGTGCTCGGCGTCGAGCGGTACGCGCTCTCGAGGCGGGAAGGCTCGGCAACATAGAGAGGCTCGCGAAGGGCGTCTACCGCATGGGCGGCTCGCCGAGCACGCGGGAGGAGGACGTCCTCGCGGCCTGACTGTCGATCGACCCGGGAGGCGCCCCGTCGCCATGGGGGCGACGGCTGCATGGCTCTACGGCATCGGCGAGGTCAGCCCCTCGCCCTACGAGTTCTGCACGCCCGAGAGAAAGCAGACTAAGCGCCCGAACCTGATTCATCAGGAAGCGCCGCCTCGACCCGAGGACGTGGCGATCGTCTCGGACATCCCGGCGACGAGGCCCTGGCTCACGGTGGTGGACCTGATAGACTCCGGGGAGGAACTGAGCCTGGTCGCGAACGTGCTCGCGGACGCGCTCGAAAGGGGCCTCGTCGAAGACGAGGGCGCGCTGAGGGAGAAAATCGACGCCGGGGGGCAAAAGCCGGGATGCCGGCGGGGGCCAGCCTGTACGATTCGTTAGCTAGGAGGCGGGAAGAATGACGTACGAGAACGGCGGTCAGCTCGACAGGGCCTGAAGAGGGCCGTTCGCGACAGGGGCGGTGACCCCGGGGACGGCTGTCGTCGGGCTTTGCGCGACCGGTTCCTGCGCAGGGTGTTCAGCAACCCCGACGGCCGGTTTATCCTCAAGGGCGGAAGCGGGCTGCTCGCGCGCATCCCCGACGGCCGCGTCACGCGCGACATCGACTTCGCGACGGCATCTGTGTTTGATAGCGTTCAATTTACGGGTTGGGGCTGCGGTGGAAATCCTGGACCAAACGAGGACTCCAGGATTCACCGCAGCCAACGAAAATCAGGCTTGACTAAACACAGACGGTCTGCTGCGCGAGTACTTCCCGAAGGGGACCGGCTTCTCTGCGGTCTCGGACGAGGAGGTCGAGCGGGTGTACGATGCCATCAACGCAGGCCCCACAAGCGCCTGGGGTTCAGGACGCCCTACGAGGTCCACTACTCAGGGGTGTTGCAGTTGCTCTGAGAATTCAAGCTCGAAAAGGCGCAAGCAAAGGTATCTTGACTACGCTCTAAAGCGTGGCGTGAAGTCCGGCATCGTTGACGCGCTGAGGCTTCAGGGAATTGCCGCGAGCGAGGTTGATGCAGTTTCTGTTGTGGTTGACGAGCATTCGACTTCGATCGACGGAAAGTACAACCTGGCAGAATCGGTTGATGAGGAGCTGCGCTGCGGCATGTTCAACCCAACGTGGCAGACCTCCTACCCTCCTGTATTTAGCGACTGGCTGCCCAAGATTCCAGTCTCCTATGTCGACTCCTCCAAGGTGGCTATGGTGAGGGCGGCTGACGTGACGGCGAACTGGGCATTTATGGCCGAGCGCGACAAAGAGACATATCCGCGAGCCTACGAGATGCTATCAAAGGCGACGGTCCTCGGGCTTCTGTAGCGTTGGACATGTAACTATCTGTCTTTTCAAAAGCCGTGAAGATCTTGGTGGATGATAAATTGCGATTTGTCGACCTGAGCGACGAAAGAGGCGAACTCTTGCTGAAGCTCAAGGGGAGGCAAGGGAACCGTCATTCTCTTTAGAGCTTCTTTGGTAATTGCCTCCCTTGTTGCTCCAGCCGCTCTTGAGCCGTTTAGCAGGAGTCTCTGATACGAATCGCTGATCAGCACCGTGTTCAATAGCACCGGCAGCATCCGTTTTTGGTCGACTCTGACAATTGAGACATGCTGATTAACACGTCCACCAGCCAATTCATCTGGCAAAAGACATGAACGAGCAACCGAAGCGCCAGTAATATTCAGAAGCACGTCACCCTTCATCAGCGTGACGCCTTCTAGTTTTGCGGCTTGTTCATCATCAATACAAGCAAGGTCCTTCCACACGAAACGACCGTTGTGAACATTCGTACTTCTGACCAGCGGAACACCTTCGGCCTTGTATGCCGTTTTGCCACCTCGTGGCGTTGCTCCGGAACCCAACTTGGTACAGAGGTCTTCAAGCCTAACGAAAGGCCATTTTTTACCATCGACCGGATCGCCAAATACCTCTACAAACCGTGATTTGACTTAACAGATATACCTTCTATGAGAGTCCCTTACGTTGTCCTGATCGACCATTGCGTACATCAACGTTGTATCAATCTTTTGATGGCCAAGCAGCTTCTGCACCTGCTCGATGGGCATTCCTTTTCCAATTGCTTTGGTGGCCAGCGTTCTCCTGAACTTATGTGGGTGGACGTGTTTGACGCCTGCTTTTGTTCCCAAGGAGCGAAGGCGGAGCTCGACTCCGCTTACTTGCAGCCTAGAACTCGGCTTTGTGAGACTACAGAATAGCGCGGCGACGTTATCGCTGCGTTCTTGCAGGTAGTTGTTTAGGTGCAGCTTTGTAGTCGCATCAAAATAGACGACTCTCTCTTTGTTGCCCTTTCCGAGTACAATGCACTCTCGCCGATTTAGATCAACGTCTTCTCGATTGAGCGAGACGAGTTCGCCTATTCTCATCCCTGTTGAACTAAGAAGGTTGATGATTGCCAGATCCCTCTTGCAAGAACAGGCGTCTGTGAGGGCTATAAGTTCTTCATCAGAATATACGGACTTGACCGTTCTCTTTGAGCGAATCTTTTTAATGCGTCGTGCAGGGCTTTTGAGTATATGGTTCTCGTCTTCAAGCCAAGAGAAGAATGACGACAGGATGCGCCTGACGTTGTCGACGGTGATGCTCCCTGCGTTATTACCCATGGGATATTCGCTCAGGTATGTTCGTAAGTCATCTGAACTAATCCGGACAATTGGTTTTTTGATTGCTTCGAGCGCCCTTGTAAGTGTGGCCTTGTAGTACCTGATGGTCTTAGGCGAGCATCCCTCGATGGTTTTGGCTGCGAGGAATCGCTCCATGTACTTTGAGGCCTCGTCTTCGACATTGCTGAGCGCGTTCACTTCAAGTTCGATGCCCCTGAGTTCGCTCATAAGGACGCTCTCGAGATACGAAAGCACTTCGCCGCTAACGAGTGCCTGCATTTTTGTGAGAACCGCGTTTGCTATTTCGATCGTCGTGTGCATCAGTTCCTCCATCCGATATGGATGGGAGGAACGTATCACGCGAGGAATCGGTCTAGAAGGGCGTCGCGCTCTGCGGAAAGGGCGTCGACCTCTTGCTCGAGTGCAAATTGCGATTTGTCCGCCTCGGCAGCGAAGTCGGCGAACTCCTGTTGGAGGGACAACGGGGGAATTGCAATGGGAATAGCGGCCAAGTCTGCTGCGCTGATATTTGCCTGATGGACACTTCCCTTCGCTATATTACGAAGGACTCGCTTTCCTTCCTTTGAATTCAGGTAACCAGATACATATTCGGCAGAGCTGTGGTCAGCGAACCTTACGCACACGATGTACCCAGCAATAACCATGGTCTCTGACTGATGAAAAACGCAAGTTTTCCCAACCTTGTCAATGCTGTTGGTTCGATTAAAAAGCATATCGCCATAGCGGACGGTAGCATTTTCGAGAGCTTGGCCCTTTAGGGTGATTCGCTTTGTATCGGTTAGGTCAAGGATGCCGTCGTCGGTGATATTGTTCATTCGGATGTAGACATAATCGCCATCGGCGCCGGCTTTTGCTGAAGTGCCGTAGTGCATTTCTATGCTGTAGTTGCCGATTGTTTCGATTGGCCATGATGCGTGTGTCTTGGTTCTAAACATCTCGACAAACCGTGATTTGACGCTCTCCTTGAGAGCGGCGATTTGCTGTCGTTTGCTATTGATTTCATCTGTTAAGCGATTGAAATCGTCGATGAGGGCTCTCTGCTCGGAGAGCGTCGGGACTGGGATGGGGTATTTGAGCAGCTCATCCTTGTCTCCGCGAGGCCTGCCGGTTCCCGTGAAGGTGGACATATCGTAGTCGAAGAAGTCCTTCTGCCACAGGAGCAGATGGAGAAACTCGGGCAATAGGCTGTCGGTATTTATGCTTCGGAATACCAAAACGTCCTTGGAGCACGCCCCATCGCGGTCTGCGAGCCAAATCTTCTGCAGATAGGGGCGAATATTGGAGACGAGCGTGTCTCCCTTCTTGTATGCGGTGCCAGCACTTGCCGGAAGCTCTCCACTATAGGTGGTTATGCCGCCACGGTCCTTGACCATGTTTTCCGTTGTTACGTAAGTGTCGGTGGTGATGGAACTCTGGGCCACGCTGTTGGTAACGTAGGATGTGATGTCTCTAAGCGTCTTGACTACGGTGCCTGGGCGAACGAGCGGGGCTTGTAGAAAGAGCGGGGAATCGTAAGAGTCTCGTCGAACTTATCGGCATCAAAGTCAATGAAATCGGCGGTCTTGGCATAGTAGTAGTACTGGGCAAGGTCGCCGGGCTCAACCTGCTCGCCGGAGAACCATGCTCTGATGATGCCGCTTAGCGAGTTCGTGTCGTCCGATTCGTTGTCCGAATAGAGCACGCCCTCACCATCGATGGGCTGTATCCCCTCGTTGCCTTTGCGATTGCTCCATTTGTAGCCAAGGAAAGAGGCGATTTCCTTGGTCGTGTTAGGTGAGTTGATGATGAGCGTCTGTTCACCGCAGACGAGACCCCAAACGCGCAGGCGTTTGCGCTCTTCCTTGTGCGCATGGCGATAGAACAGCTCGTTCTCTGCTTTGAGCCGTGAGTTCTTGTCGGCCGCCTTCCAAGTCTTGCTCTTCCGAAGGGTCTTGAGCTCCTTCGATGATTCGAAAAGATGGCAATAAACGCTGAAGTGGCGAGTGTTTGCCCATTCGTTCCAGTTAGCCTCTCCTGCGAGAAAAGCCCGGTAAGTATCTCCGTCTACATTAATTGTGCCGAGATAAGCGTTGAAAGCGCTTTCGTCTCTCCAGCCAGTGAGCTTCCTGCGCTCAAAAACAGCGTCAACGAAATCAAGTGCGTTCGCATTGCGGGGCGGGATCTCGTCAAAGCGACGTAGGAACATAATTGCGACGTTTGTTCCTGTGGCCGCGAATGTGCCTGATCCAAACCTGGCGATGGAGACGATCTCGAAGGAGCTCAAAAGCACATCGCGTGCGGCCATGAAACTCGAGCTCGTGCTCTTGTCGAGGATCGAGGTGGGGAGGACGATGGCGGCGTAGCCTCCGGGCCGAACAAGCTGTGCCGCACGCTCGACAAAGAGGGTCTCGATTTCCGAGCCGCTATCGCTGATGGTTTCCAGCACTTTGAGTTCGTTGTTGTGAAGCTTGAGATGCGGTTTGAAGGCCGCTACAGAGTACGGGGGATTGGCGACAAGAATGTCGAAGCGTCCCCTGTCGGTTCGGCTGTCGATTCCCTTGTCGGGATAATTTTCAAGTCCGTCGCCGAAGACCACGTTGCTCTGCCCTGCGCCATGCATGTAGGACGAGACCTTGGAAACGCGAGCGAGTCGATAGTCCTTCTCGATGCCGACGAGATTGTCTCTGACCCAGTCGCGTCTCCGAGGTCATCCTCTATGGTCGGATCATATTGGCATGCGGCGTCGGAGATTTCTTCGAATCCTTCTGTGAGAAAGTGCCCCGCGCCACAGGCGTAATCGATAACGCGTGGATAGTGCACGGCACCAGCCTCGTCCTGCACGATGCTGTCGAGTGGGAGTGACTTCCAAATAAAACGGGTGATGGGCACAGGTGTGAAGAATTGGCCCTCGTTTTGCTTAAAGCCCTGATTAAGGAGCTGTTCGAAGAGGTCGCCCAAGAATTGAATGTCTTGAGTTCCTACGATGCGATACGGCTGTAGAAGTTGCACCGTCTCTACGAGTACCTTGCCGTTCTGAAGAAAGAGTTCCTCGTTGTGGACGTCTTTGAACGCAAAGTCATTGTTGGTATAGAACTTGAGCTTGCGCAGCGTGCCGTTCAGCTCCTCGATGAGCTTCTTGCGGTGCTGGCCCGTATAGTTGCTTATGAGGTTTTCGGCGTAGTCGTTGGGAACGTACAGGACCTCTTCCCGCATGAGCTTTCTCATGCCGTCTGAGTGGAGTCTCTGGAGCCTGTCCTGGAGCGTTTCGTAGGTGTCGCGTCCTTGGCGGTATTGGAACTCAATCTCCTGGGTTGGCATTTTCGAGAGCTCGTCTTGGAGCTTCGCGATAAAGAGCGCGATAAGGCGATTGAAGGCGTTCTCTTTATCGGAGACGTTGTTGTGGCGGAGGATTTCCTCGAAGCGGTTGACGATGCTGTCTTCGGCCCTGAAGTCGACAAGGTCCTTCTTGAGAAGGGGAGGAACCATCGGGTGGTATGCCGTCGACCTATCGCCAAAGAGGATGTTTCCCTCGACTTGTTGGTTGTACGTTTCCGTCCAAACTTGATGGAGCTGTTCCACTGTATGGGCGTCGCGGTAGAGCGCAATGGTGTCATCGCGTTTGGCGAGCGCGATGAAGTTCTCGTCATCGCTGCAGTTAATTGAAACCTGGTCTGGCACGATTTCGTTGTTGATGAAATCGCATGCAAAGAGTACCAACCAGCGAGTCGCGCGCTCTTGTTGCCAATAGGAGAGGAGTTGCCCTCCGTCTGACTGCATGTTCTTGAATTCGTTTTTGAACTCGGTTCCAGGGGTCTTGCATTCGACGATTGCGAGTGTGTCGCCCCTCTCGTCATTAATGCAGATATCAGCGCGGCCGCTCTTTTGTTCGTGCCCAAGGGCCCATTCGCGCTCCAGCTCAAGTGATTCGGGGCGATATCCTTTGTCGAGGAGCATGGTTACGCAGGCGAGTACGACGAAGTTCTCGTTATCGGAAAAGTTACAAGTTGTGTCTTTGTTGACTTTGAACCCCAGGTCTTTCGGGTAGCCGATGCGTTTCTTGGAAAAATCGACCGTGATTTGCGCGCTGGTCTCTTCCCAGGATTTCTGATAAACGGTGCCGTCGCCCGAGGCTCGTAGCACAGAGCCCTAAGTGCGTCGCGAAGATTGTCCAGAGTAATCATCTAATGTCTCCGTAGCTGCGAGGTGAAAACACAATTCGCTAATTTTATCGCAGAGGGCGCCGTAAGAACGTAGTGTGATTGGCGGTGCTGCTGCTTGCCAGGGCATTTGATTGGATGATGACGCGCACGGGGCGGGATTCGCCAGTCCGCTAAGCCACGCTGGCAACAGTAGCGTACCAGGCGGTTGCTTGCAGAGATCCTCACGCGCGCCGTGCTTGAACCACTGGAGGTACGTGTTTCTCGTCGTGCGTCCATCGGTGACCGATCCGCCTTTTACTAAACAAGTTTATCGAGCGCGCGAAGCGATTGAGCCAATGGCGAAGCTCCAATTTATTCGTCAACTCATGGGCAAGCCACTCGAGACTACTCATTTCTCCTACTAGTAATGAAGGTCTGCGACCTGCAGTTTTGCAAACTGCTTGAAAGCCACCCGATGAGATACCCCCGATTTCCACTTGGAATCGGGGGTATTTTTATTTACAGGCTTTAGCCTGTGCGGGGCGCGCAGCGCGCCGCATCAGAAACCACCCGCTATGCGGGTGGGGCCAAACGGCTTTACAAAGCCGCCCCCTCGCCGGACACTTGCGATTGTTCAGGCCGCAAGGAATCCGAGTCGAGAGGGCGGTGGTGGCGTATGGCCCAGAAGCCTACGGCCTGTCGCACACGAAGTGGACGTGCAAGTACCACGTCGTGTTCACGCCGAAGTATAGGCGCAAAGTCATCTACAACCAAATAAGGTCCGACCTTGGGGAGATCTTCAGGAAGCTCTGCCAGTACAAGGGGATAGAGGTCATCGAGGGGCACCTGATGCCCGACCACGTCCACATGCTGCTGGCGATACCGCCGAAGTACAGCGTGTCCAGCGTGATGGGCTACCTGAAGGGGAAGAGCTCGCTGATGGTATTCGACAGGCACGCGAACATGAAGTACAAGTTCGGCAACAGGAAGTTCTGGGCCGAGGGCCACTGCGTGTCCACCGTCGGCCTGAACGAGGCCACGATCGCGAAGTACATCCGGGAGCAGGAGAAGGCCGACATCGCGCTCGACCGGCTGAGCGCCAAGGAGTACGAGGACCCTTCGATAGGGGGCCGGGGCGTAAATAGCGCCGGTTTGACCGGCCCGTCACGGGTCAATCTGCAGTGCGGCCCGAACCCCGTGAGGCCGGCGCCTTTAGACGCGTGCCGGAAATCCAAGGGTTACACCCTAAGAGCAAACCACCCCTTCTAGGGTGGTTTTGATTTAAGCGTCCACGCATGAAACACGGCGCGATGAACTGCGCTGCTCGTCGCCCGTCCGCGCCGCCGAGAGCAGGGCGCCCAAATCGGCCTGGATCGCCTCTGCCTTGCTTCCAAGCTGCAACGGAGCCGAGTCGCCCGAGATGTTTACGCTCAAAAGGTGCGCATCCGGCAGCTTCGCGGTCATGCTCCAGAACGGGAGCGTGATGATGCCGGGGGTCATCTCGCCCACGCCGAGCTCCAGCAACAGCACGCGGCGATCGCTGCGCTCGCGCACGAAGTGCTCGTATCGTCCGAGGCTCTCGCGCCAGGCCGCACCCTGCAGAAACGTGTCGTCGCGCACCCACGGCACAAGCTGCCAGCCGCAATGCGGGCATCGGGGGATATCCTCGCTGAGGACCTCGAACCCCGCCATGCCCGCGAGCATGCGTTCGACGTAGGGGCTCGCGTCGAAGAGCTCGTCGCAGCATGGCTGCTTGCACTGAAGGTGCGCGAAGCTTCCCTGATAGTTACAGGTTCTCTCGTCGGGAAACGTCTTCTCGACTTGGATGTCTACATTGGTGCTCAGGATGAAGTAGTCCTTATGGCCGATGAGGACCGTAGGTCGAGATAGGGCTGCGAGGCCAGCTCGCGCAGCATGAAGTCGATGTATCGCGCATAGTATGCCCATTGCTGCTCGAGGCTGGGGTAGAGGTGTAGAAGCCGTCGAAAAGGCTCTTGAAGCCAAAGGCTTGCTGCCAGTCCGTCATTCCGGCGCGCGCCATGCCTGCGCGGTTGTAATGGTTGAACCCGGCGGCGCTTGACATGCCCGAGCCGATGCCGACGATGATGGCGTCGGCATCGTCGATAAGGCTTCGAAGCCTATACGCTTCCCTCTCTAGAGACGGCATTGGGCAATCTCCTCGAAAGCCGGGGCCATATCGCCGTCAACGAGAATCGTCTCGCACGATGCATCGGGCGCCATAGCCTGGCTGTAGTTGAACACGATGTAGGTGGCGTGCTCGCAGACGTTCGCGATCTGGGCGAGCATGTGCTTTATGATGCCGTTGCGCAGTCCCACGCCAAGTTCGAGGATGGCGACCCTGCCGTTGCGATGGGCTTGCACAAGGCGCTCGAGCTCCTCGAGCTGGGTCATGGCGAGGGCGTCTGGATGGGCGAGGCGCCGCTCGTCAACCGACGTGCGCGTGCTCCCCTCAGTCTCGAGCACGCGCTCCTCGTCGAACCCGGCGCGCGCGAAGTGCCCGTCGATGTTGCATGTGACCACGAAGGTGTCGGCGTGCTCCGTAAGACGCCGCAGCCCGTTCATGAGCGAGCCGGGCTCATATTCGAGATACTCCTTTTGATGGAACCGCTCGGCCCATCGGCGTCGCACGCTGGCATCCGGGGAAGCGAGCCCCTGCAGTATGCAGCCGATGCCGTCTGCCTGAGCGAGGTCGCCGTACGCCTCTTGGAAATGAGCATCGGCGCAGAAAAGGTTGAGCCCCTCCGCCATGTCGAGTCCGTTGCTAGCGCCGATGATGACAAGATCCGCTTCGGCTAGCGCCCTGCCTATGCGAACTGCTTTCGCCGTCTCCATGCGCTACCTCCCCAGCGTCTTGCGCACGTCGGCAAGCACGTCGGCGATGTCGGCGCGAACGGCGAGCCCCCGATCCTCGATCGCGCGGGGGAGAAACTGCGTCTTGTTGTTTACGGCGATGTAGCTGGCCTGCGGTAACTGCGCCGTGAGGGCCCAGAACGGCTCGTGGATAAACGCGGGCGTCATGCGGCCCACACCCAGCTCGAGGAAGAGGATCCTCTGCCGTGCGTGCGCGTCGAGCCAGTCGGACACCTTGCGGTACTGCTCCTCGTAGAGTTCGCCCTGCAGGAAGTTGCCGTAGCCGCGAACCCAGGGGAACGCCTCTGCCCCGCAGTGCGGGCAGCGCGGCACGAGCTCTGTCGGAACCTCAAGGCCGTCTCCCATGGCCTCTACCATGCGGGAGACCGGCTCGACCGCATCCCACACCGCGTCGGTGCAACAGTGGGAGCACTGAAAGAAGCGGTGGTCGCCTTGGATCTCTGCCACTTTCTCCCAGGGATAGAGCTTCACAAACTGCGTGTCCTGGTTGGTGGTGAGCACGAAGAAATCCTTCTCGGCGATAATGGTGTCGAGGTCCCTGTAGGGCTTGCGCAGCGGGGCGTTGAGCGTGGTGTCGAGGAAGGTGGCGAGGTATCCCCAGCGCGCCTCGGCGGTGGGCCAGCGGTAGAACGACCCCTCGAAAGCGCCCTTGAAACCGTAGCGCTCGGCGAATTTGCCGAAATGCCTGCGATAGGTTGCGTTGTCCTCGTAATAGAAGTCGCCGCCGCCCGCCGCGGAGAGCCCAGAGGCCCCGCCCACCAGCACGCAATCGGCTTCCTCGATCATGCGGGCGAAGTCCCTGATTTGCTGGTCGTAGGGCTCGGGCTCGCGGTCACTCAGCTCATAGGGCGTGCCGCCGCTGCGGTAGGCGGCCTGAAGGGAAAACGATTGGTTGGTGAGCTCGATAACGAGCTGCTCGTACAGGGTCACTGGATACCTTCTTTCAGCTATTATAAACAGGTGTCTATAAAAAGTATCCATGTCGATTTGCTTAAGAGCAATGAACAGCTTCGGCCTGCTGTCGATAAACGAGCGTTTGCCGGGCATTGTCGAGCGTTGCAATTGGAGGGGTAATGGAAGCGGGGAAGATCGATCGTCGCCGACGCTATACACTCTCGGTCATACGGGAGGCGTTCTTCGCGCTGCTGGCCGAGGTCGGCTTCGCGAAGATGACGGTAGCGGATATTTGCCGCCGCGCCGATATCAACCGTGGCACGTTCTATCTGCACTACGAGGACAAGTTCGCCCTGCTCGACGCGCTTATCGACGAGGCCTTGGCGGCGGTGCCGCCGCTCGAGGGAACGGAGGCGGGTGCCCTCTGCCAGCGTCCGCCGGCAAACGATGACTATTATCTGCTCTACTCGGATGACGACGCGTACGCCCGGGTGGCACAGCGCGTCGTCGAGCGCGGCGCGAGCAGATGGTTCCCTCGATCATGGAGGAGACTGGGCTTTCGCGCGAGGACGCTATCTGCTCTTCGTCCACAACGTCCAGGGAAATCTCGCGGTCAACCGCCTGCTCGGTTGGAGGCGAGGGCGAGTTTGCCCACGCTCAGGAGCTGCTCAGCGCCTATTCCGAAGGGGGCATGCGGGCGGTATCGGCTCGTCACGATCCTCGTAGCTCGTCTTGACCGCATGTCATTTCAGGTAGGTGGCGTTGCTATGGGCCCTCTTTGATTTTCGACGTTGTATAAGGCAATCGCAATCGTCTTGAGCTTCTTTAGGGAACTTGAACAAGAGATATGGCCTGCTGGCGATTGATTAACACCATTCGTTTTGGTTACAAGAAAGCATGCTGCGCGCCTGCAGCATGAGGGAGAGGGAATCCTATGAATATCGTTGTATTGAGCGGTAGCCCGCGTAAGGGCGCCAATACAGATACCATGGTCGAGGCGTTTGCCGAGACCGCGCGTGAGGGCGGCAATACGGTCGAGGTCGTCCACGTTGCAGCGAGAAGATCGCCGGCTGCTTGGGATGCCAGTACTGCTTCGCCCATGAGGCGTCTGCGTGCAGAAGGATGACATGGTCAACGTGATCGAGTCGCTGAAAGACGCAGATATGGTCGTCTTTGCTTCGCCTATCTACTGGTTCGATATCACCGCGCAGGAGAAGGCTGTCATCGACCGCCTGTACGCCTTCGGTGCTACGGGCTTCCCGTTCACCAAGACGGCCCTTTTGCTCGATAGCCACAGCGAGGGCGTCTATGATGCGGCGATCGCCATGTACAAGTCCACGTGCGCATACTGCAAGTGGGAGGACCAGGGCATTGTCACCATCAGCGGTATGACCGAGCGCGACAGCATGGTATCGTCGCCCAAGCTGGAAGAGGTGCGAGAGCTCGCTCGCAAGCTCGCCTAAGGGCAAGAAGAGCGCATGGCAATCGGTGTTGGTGGAAATGCTTGCTGTCCTTACCGAGAGATAGGGGCGAATTCCCTCAGGTGCCGTATAGAACAATTTTTAAACGCAGAAAAATAACTGAAAACAAATTAATCCGCGTTAAAATATTGTCAAATAGAAGTTCATGAGGGAAGGTTATGTATGCGTCGCAAGGCAGACGAGCTCCTTAGGGAATGGCGAGACAGAGCTGATAGAAAACCTTTGCTGGTCAAAGCGTGCGCCAGTGTGGCAAGACCTATTTGCTCAGAACGTACGCCCAGGATCTTTTCGAATCGGTTGTCTACGTTAATCTTGAGAACGACCGGTCGGCGCGAGCGGATTTTTCGGGCGGTCTTGACCCTCATTCGATCGTACGTGCGATCGAGGCTCGTACGGGACAGCGTATCGTGCCTGGCAAAACCTTACTGTTCATTGACGAGATCCAGGCATGCGAGGAAGCGCTCACTTCCCTTAAATACTTTTGCGAAGATGCTCCCGAGTATTACGTTGCGGCTGCCGGGTCGCTTCTTGGGGTTGCCATTAACCATCAGTCGTATTCGTTCCCCGTCGGAAAGACCGACTTGATTGAGATGACTCCATCGATTTCGAGGAGTTTCTCTGGGCGATGGGGCACGATCAGCTGGTCGACGAGATACGCTCATCATTCGAGATAATGGGTCCTCTTGCGCCAAGCCTTCATGAAAAGGCGCTTGGGCTCTATCGACAGTATCTTGTTGTTGGCGGAATGCCCGAGGCGGTCCAAACGTACATCGATGATCAGTCAATCATTGATGTGGCCGAAAAGCATCGGATTATTCTCGACGGATATTCCGCCGACACCAATAAATATGCTGATGAACGCTTGAGCGCAAAGACGCGTGCGTGCTTCGATTCCATTCCACAGCAGCTTGCCAAAGAGAATCGTAAATTTCAATACAAGGTAGTGCGAGCGGGGGGCAATGCGTCTCTCTTTGGAGATGCTCTCGATTGGCTTGTATTGTCGGGTACGGTGGCGCGCTGCAGCCTAGTCGGGCAGATCGAAAGCCCCTTAGAGGCCTTCGTTAACCCTTCTGCTTTTAAAATCTATCAGGCGGATACAGGGCTGCTCGTCTCCAAGGCCGGTGCTCAACGCGCCGATATTCTAGCCGGCATCGGCGGCACATTCATGGGCGCACTTACCGAAAACTACGTTGCCCAACAGCTCTCAGCCATGGGCTATCCGCTGCATTATTGGGCGCGAGATAATCGTGCGGAAATCGACTTTGTAGTAGAGAAGCAGGGATGCTTGTCTGCGATTGAAGTCAAGGCGGGGGAGAACACAAGATCTCGAAGCCTGTCCTCACTTAAAAAGACCCATCCGGCGTGCGCCTTATCAGACTATCGACTAAGCCCTTTGGAATGAATGATGGGCTTATGTCTGTTCCACTTTATGCGACATTTTGTCTATAGGGATGATGCTGCTGTAATGCATGGGGCCCGGAGCGCAGCATTTACTGCGCTCCGGGCCCCATTGGTTTGTGGCTTGGACCAGTTCGACTGCCGTCGTCCTAGTCAAACAGGCTCGGCATGTCGTTTTCCTTCATGAGGGCACCGGCAGAAGGCAGGCTCTGCGCGGTGAATTTCTCGGCCGAGACGCCGGCGCCAAGGATTTCCTCGGTCGTGCCGACGGTGGTGACCGAGCGTCCCTTCTTGCCGTAAAGGCCTGGATACCTGCGTGTTGGTGGTCGTCTTGGTCTTGAGCAGCGACGTGTTGAAGTTCATCAGGCGGTAGTCGCTCGAGACCAGCGCGATGTCGCGATCCTCCTTGAGCACCTGGCATACAGCAGCTTGCTGCCGCCGTAGATGGCGTTCTTGAGGCGCTTGCGGTTGGTCTTGGTGACGTATCCAGAAAGCGCGACGCGGACCACGCGGCCGTTCTCAAAGACAAACAGCACGTCGGCCTTGTAGTCCTCGGGGTCGATGACCCAGATGACGCTCTCGTCGGGTTCCATCTCAAGATCGGTCGGCAGGTACGAGCCCAGCTGGGCCGACTTGGTGTCCTCAAACGCCGCAACCTTGCACTTGTACACCTGGCTCTTGTTGGTAAAGACCAGCAGCTCGTGGGTGTTGGAGGACAGGAACTCGATAAAGGGTTTGTCGCCGTCCTTGTACTTGAGCGTGGTCGCCTTTTTGAGCACGCGGTCCGTCATCTTCTTAAGGTAGCCATCGCGCGAGAGCATGATGGTGACCGGGTACTCCTCGACCTCGGGCTCCAAGCTTACCTCGATAACCTCATGGGGCTCGATCCTGCCCGTGCGGCGCGGCATCACGTACTTCTTGTTGACCGCGGCCAGCTCGTCGCTGATGACCTTCTTGATGTTCTCTTCGCTCGAAGGATCTCCTCAAGCTCGGCAATCTCACCCTCGAGCTTAGCGATGTCCTTGGTGCGGTTGAGGATGTACTCCTCGTTGATGTTGCGGAGCTTGAGCTCGGCGACAAACTCGGCCTGGGTCTCGTCGATGTCGAAACCCTTCATAAGGTTGGGCACGACCTCGGCCTCGAGTTTGGTGCCGCGGATGATGGCGATCGCCTTGTCGATGTCGAGCAGGATCGCCTCAAGGCCGTGCAGCAGGTACAGGCGCTCGGACTTTTTGCCCAGGTCAAAGTTAATGCGGCGACGCGTGGACTCAATACGCCACTTGACCCACTCGTGCAGGATCTGGCGCACGCCCATAACGCGAGGGTAACCATCGACCAGCACGTTGAAGTTGCACGAGAACGAATCCTGCAGCGTGGTCGAGCGATAGAGCTTGGCCATGAGCTTGTCGGGGTCGACACCGCGCTTAAGGTCGATGGCGATACGCAGACCCGAAAGGTCGGTTTCATCGCGGATGTCAGCGATCTCCTTGACCTTGCCCTCTTTGGAGAGCTTGACGATGCGCTCGATGATGACATCGGTCTTGGTGGTGTAGGGGATCTCGTAGACCTCGATGATGCGCTCTTCGGGAATCCAGCGCCAGCGGGAGCGGATCTGAAAGCTGCCAAGGCCGGTCTCGATAATCTTTTCCATCTCCTCGCGGCGGTAGATGATCTCGCCGCCGGTCGAGAAGTCGGGCATGGGCATGTACTCGAGCAGGTCGCAGTCGGGATCCTGCAGGTAATGCATCGTGGCAGTGCAGACCTCGTTGAGGTTGAAACCGCAGATGTCAGACGCCATGGCGACGCCGATGCCCTTATTGGCCGAGACAAGGATGTTCGGGAACGTGGTGGGCAGCAGACGCGGCTCCTTCATGGCGCCGTCGTAGCTGTCGACGAAGTCGACCGGGTCCTTGTCGATGTCCTTGAAGATCTCGGCGCTGATGGGGGAGAGCTTGGCCTCGGTGTAACGCGAAGCGGCGTAGCTCAGGTCGCCCGAATAGTACTTGCCAAGTTGCCCTTCGACTCCACGAAGGGGGCAAGCAGCGCCTCATTGCCGGTGGCCAGACGCACCATCGTCTCGTAGATCGCGGCGTCGCCGTGCGGGTTGAGCTTCATGGTCTGGCCCACGATGTTAGCGCTCTTCTGGCGCTCGCCCTTGAGCAGGCCCATCTTGTACATGGTGTAGAGCAGCTTGCGGTGCGAGGGCTTAAAGCCGTCGATTTCGGGGAACGCGCGCGACACGTTGACGCTCATCGCGTAGGGCATGTAGTTGACCTCGAGCGTCTGCGTGATCGGCTGGTCGGTGACCTCGGAGTGCAGGCCGATGACGTTCTCGGCGTTGACCTGCTTTTTCTTTGGCTGGTTCTTCGTCTTCTTCTTTGCCACGATTTCCTCTTGAACTATTTGTGGGCCGTCGTTATCGATTTGCTGCTATTGCAGGTCCAGCTGGTCCAGGTATTCCTTGCCGTGCTCGGAGATATGGCGCTTGCGGCCCGCCTCGTCGTTGCCCAGCAACAGGTTGAACATGGTTTCCATCTTGGTGACGTCCTCGGGCTCCACCTTGATCAGACGGCGCGTCTCGGGGTTCATGGTGGTGAGCCACATCATGTCCGGATCGTTCTCACCAAGACCCTTGGAGCGGTTGATGGAGCACTTCTGGTCGCCGATCTCCTTGAGGATGCCGTTCTTCTCGAGCTCGGTGTAGGCAAAGTAGGTCTTCTCTTTGCAGTTGATCTCGTAGAGCGGCGACTCGGCGATATACACGTAGCCCTCGTCGATAAGTGTGGGCACCAGGCGGTAGAGCATGGTGAGCACGAGCGTGCGGATGTGGTAGCCGTCGACGTCGGCATCCGTACAGATGATGACCTTGTTCCAGTTGAGGTTGTCCAGGTCAAAGGCACCGAGGTTCTTGATGCGCTTGTCCTTAATCTCCACGCCGCAGCCCAGCACGCGCATAAGGTCCATGATGATGTCGGACTTAAAGATGCGCGGATAGTCCTCCTTCAGGCAATTGAGGATCTTGCCGCGGACGGGCATAACACCCTGGAACTCGGCATCGCGCGATGTGCGAATGGCGCCTGCTGCCGAGTCGCCCTCTACGATGTAGATCTCACGACGGTTCTTGTCCTTGGAGCGGCAATCGATGAACTTTTGCACGCGGTTGGCCATGTCGGTCTTTTGCTGCAGGTTGGTCTTGATGCTCTGACGCGTCTTCTCGGCGTTCTCGCGCGAGCGCTTGTTGATGAGCACCTGCTCCATGATCTTGTTGGCGGCGTCTTTGTTCTCGATCAGGTAGGTCGAGAGGCGCTCCTTAAAGAATGCCGTCATAGCCTGCTGGATAAAGCGGTTATTGATGGCCTTCTTGGTCTGGTTTTCGTAGGACGTCTGGGTGGAGAAACAGTTGGTCACCAACACCAGACAGTCCTGGACGTCTTGCCACTTAATGCCGCTCTCGTTTTTGTTGTACTTGCCCTGGCTCTTGATGTAGGCATCGATGGCGCTGGTCAGGGCGCTGCGGGCCGCCTTCTCCGGCGAGCCACCGTTCTCGAGCCATGATGAGTTGTGGTAGTACTCCTGCATTGTGAGGGTGCGCGAGAAGCACATGCACGCGGTGATCTTTACGTTGTAGTCGGGCAGGTCCTCGCGGTCGCGACCGCGACGGTCGGCTCGATGAAGAAGGGCTCGGTGAGGTAGTCGGCACCGACCTTCTCGAGCACGTAGTCCTCGATGCCCTTGGGGTAGCAGAAGTCCTCTTCGGAAAACTCGCCATCGTCGCCTTCGATGCGCAGGCGGAAGGTCACGTTGGCGTTGACCACGGCCTGGCGGCGCATGGTCTCGCGATACCAGTCGTGGGGAATGCTGATCGAGGTAAAGACCTCAAGATCGGGGCGCCACTTGATGGTGGTGCCGGTGCGGTCCTCGTCGCTGGGCTCAATCTCAAGCGCTTTCTTTTTGGCGCCGACGACCTTGCCCTTCTTAAAGTGCAGGGAGTACTTGTTGCCGTCACGCCAAACCGTGACGTCCATGTATTCGGAGGCGTACTGGGTCGCGCAGGAGCCCAGGCCGTTGGTGCCGAGCGAGAAGTCGTAGTCGCCACCCTGGTTGTTGTTATACTTGCCGCCGGCGTAGAGCTCGCAGAAGACGAGCTCCCAGTTAAAGCGCTTCTCGGAAGGGTTCCAGTCGAGCGGGCAGCCACGGCCGTTATCCTCTACCTGAATGGAGCCATCGCGAAAGGCGGTAAGGGTGATAAGTTTGCCGTAGCCCTGGCGTGCCTCGTCAACGGCGTTGGACAGGATCTCGAAGGCGGCATGCGCGCAGCCATCGAGTCCGTCCGAGCCAAAGATGACGGCGGGGCGCAGGCGTACGCGCTCCTCGTCCTTGAGCTGACGAATACTGTCGTTACCATAGTTTGCGGTGTTTTTTGCCATACTCGCTCTCTCGGTGCTCCTTTGCTGCGTTTTAGTCATATAGATAGTCAAGGTAGCATAGCCCAGCCCATAGGCGATTCCAACCAACACGAAATCCATCGAACAATCGTTCGGAGTACGATGAAGATTCGTTTACTCGGACAAAACCGAGTCGGCTCTGTCCGAGTAAGTTTGAAAGCGGCCGAATGCGTCCTGCTGTGTTTGCGGCTGGATGCGCTTGTCGAAACGTGCCGTATGGATTGTTGGATCAAATCGAACATTGGGACAAGCGTCTCGTTTTATTGGCCGCGGGCGTGCGCGCGCGAGTCCTTTTGGCCCATGAGGGATGCTGGCAGGTCAATATTTGGGCCAAGGGTCACTTCGCCCGTGCCGCGTTCGTCATACGCTCATTGTGGAAGCCGATGCCACGGAGTCGACTTGGGACTCGGGTAACGGATGAGCTGTGAGCCGAAAGGAGCGGTGAGGATGATGAAGCCCATGACGAAGAAGCTGCTGTTAGGAATTCCCACCGTGACGCTTTCGGCTGTGTTGGCGTGTGCGCTTGCCGGCTGCGGCGGTAATGCGCCGAGTGGCTCGGGCGGGAGTGCACCTGTGCAGGAGAAGTCCAAGAAGGCCAAGGCCTATGAGTCGCAGGCGGTCGAGGTGGCAGGCATTACCTATGAGTCGGTGGCTCACGGTACGTTCTATCGCGGTGATGCCAAGAAGCAAGACGGCTTTTACCTGCACATCAAGATTACCAACAACAACACAAAGAACAGGACGTTCAGTTCCTTTAACGTGCATGCTGCCCAGGGCGATCTTGAGGCAGGCGACCCGTTGTTTACTTCCGGCAAGGCGGCCGTGCTCGACTACGTTGCAAGCGAGGCTCCCGATGAGCTTCACGAGGCATCGATCTTTCCAAGAGGCCAGATATCGGTCCGGGCGAGACCGTTGAGTACGTGTATTTCTGGGCGCCCAAGACGGCGTACTATGGGCCCATCACCGTCGAGTTCGTAGACGCATATGCCCCCGCCAAGAATCATGAGGCCATGCGCTTTGACACCACGGACTGCGAGACCAAGGAGTTCAAGGCAGCCGGCGGCGTGGCAGATTCTGGCGAGAAGGCAGATTTAACGGGCATCGACTGCGCATCGTACAGCATCGAGGCCGCCGATGGGTACACGCTGGATTCGTCCGACGAAGAGCGCGAAAAGGCAAACTTCTTCCACGACGAGACTGGAGGACGCCTGAACATCAGCATCTTCCCGCGCTCGCCGGGGGAAGAGGTTGCAAGCCTAGAGCAGGTCTATGAAGGCAAGGAGACAACAACCGACCAGGTCGAGTACAACGGCATAACGTGCTGCGCTTTACCGGTCCCGACAACGGCCATACGCTGTTTGCGACGGCTCCCGCAACGGGTGAAACTGTCCGCGTATCGATCGGCTGGAAGATCGACTGGGACGCCGCCGTGCCCATGATGGAGGCATTGAAGCTCAAGTAGCGGACTGCAATTCCCATGTCAGGCGACTCAGGGCTGGCTCCGAGTTATCGGGGCCAGCCCATTTGATGTTCGATGAGCCGAGTCGGCGTCTCTCACAAAAGTAACTAGGAGCTGCGAGCTTATCAGAATTGACCTCATCGGCGGTGCCGGTTTCGAGCGCCGTGCGGCGGGCGCTGTAGGCGATAAGGCCGGCGCCTGCCGCGGCGAGTGCTGCAGCGGCTGCCGTAAAGGGAGCGTTGACATCGCCCGTGCCCGCAAGCGCGCCCGCTTTTCCGGAGCGCTTGTTATTGCCGTGGTCCTTGCCACTGCCGGAGCCGCTTCCGCCGGAGCCGCCGCCCTCGTCAGTACCGCCGCCGCTCGAGCCGCCATCGCCGTCTGCTGTCATCGGGCGTCGTGAAGTCCTGTCGTATCCGCGCTGCCGCATACGCCGACCTGAACTTCTGAGCGTTCGCATGCCGCGTCGGGCACATGAAGCTCGTGCAGTACGGCACCAAGCGCCGAGTTCGCGCCCGGTCGAATTTCCTCGAGCGTCACGGGATCGAGCGCCACCAGATTACGCGCCTTCGCATACAGCGTTACGCGTTTGCCCACTTCGTCGCTCCAGCTCTCGGGGATGGCGAAGCTCATGCGGAACTGTGCCGTGCAACCCGGTGCCAGCACGGCGTTGCCGTTGTCGGCTACCAGCGGGTGCGTCGCAAAACGTGTGCCCAGCGTCTCGAGCGCGTACTTCACGCGTGCCATGTCGTTGGCCGAAGCGTCCTCGGCAAGCTCTGGATCGTAGATCGAAGCCATGCGTGCGTTCGCTCCGAATCCGATGGATGCGCTGGAGAACGGCTGGCTGGAGCCCTCTCGGTACAGATCGATCGTGCCGGCGGTCAGCAAGGTGTTGCCGTCGTTTCGCACCGTGACCATGAAGGATTCGCCTGCTGCTCCGGGCACCACCGCGCCCGAGGTAGCGACCGCGCCCGTCGGAGTGGCACACGCCACCAAGGGCACTTCGATGCCGTGCAGCTCTGCCTCGCTCTTCTCCGCGCTCACAATGTGCGTGGCGAGCGCGGAGAGCATGCCTCCCGACGTCAAAAATGTCGTTATCTGATCGATGGGATGGTCCAGCTCGCACATCACGAACGGCTCCGTGAACAGATCGCCTGCCAAGGTGCTGGCGAAGATGCGGAAGTGCTTGCCCATCACTGCTACCGGGTTGCCTTCTTCGTCGTAGGTCTGTCCCACCTTGCCATCGGTGTTCTCTACATAGAGCACGCACCTGCCGTTGTTGCTTACGCTAAACGATGCCGGGCCACAGCCTGCGGCACCCACGGGCTCCGACGCAAATGCCGCCGCGCCTCGCGTCCAAGTAATATGCTGCAGCTGCTCGTTGACGGTGGCCAAAAAGCCGTGTGCTGCGCCACGGCACCGCACGGGGTACCGTGCGTCTGGTGACATAACGCCCCAGCCCGCAATGGACTGGCCGATCACGGCGTACGATGCGCAGCCGCAACCGTCTGCGGTCTCGTACGCAACGGGCACCACCATTTTGCCGTTGATATCCTCGGGCTCGCCCAGTTCGATACTCGACGGTGCTTGCGGAAAGCGGAGAACTTGGCGGAACGTCAGGCTGTCGCCCGAAACGTCCGACCACAGGGTAAAGCACTCCAGCGCAACCTCAGCCTCGCTGCCGAGTGCCTTTTCTGCGGTGGTTCCGCGGCGGTGGAGGTAGGCACCCGACAAGCGCCCGTCGACGAGCGTCTTGCCCACCGTGATACGCGGGCACTGCAGGCAATGGTAGCCATCCTCTTGCAGGCGGCCGCGCGAGATGCTGCGCCATGACGTATGCGACACCACGCGGATCTCGTCATTACTTATGCGCAGCGCACAACGGACAGTATGCCGGCTGTGCTTGCCGTATCGAAAAGGGTGTTGTCGCCGTTGGGGCGCTCGCCCGAGACCAGCAACACGTAGGCGTCCTGGTTTTCTCTTCCGTCCGTATATTCCACCACGTCGAAGTCGTAATCGTATATGCCGTCGCGCTCCACGTCGCCCTCGCCAAACCCAAGGGGAAAGTCCACGGGCGTGGGAGCGGACCACGTGCCGTTTGCCTTTGTGTGCACCACCAGACGCGAGCGGCCATTGTCGCCGTAGCGCACCGAGGCGATACGGAACAGGCATTCTACGCCGGCGATAATCGCCAGCTTCATGTGAGCTTCGCTGAGACGCCGGTAAACAGCACGTTGTCGCTCGAGGGCTTGATTCCGCCACGCTCGTCCTCCGATACACCAGCAGAATTGGCGTTGGGGTCCGCAACGGCGTTCGTCGCCTGCCTGACATAGGTGTACGCATACATCGGCGCGGCGTTTTCGTCGTTCTCTATCAGTGCGTGGACGAAATGCTCGATCTGTCCCGTGTCGTCGCTTTCTGCATCCGCCTCGAGCTCAATGCGCGTGACCGACCGGTCCCAATCGCGTACGGTAGGCGCGACATTCCTTGCAGTGGCCTTAACCTCAGCGCGTGCGAGCAGCTCGGCGTTGGTGACGATGGTGGCCGATGCGATAAATTGCGGCGCGCCGTCCGCCTCGATGTTGCCGGGCATGCCGAAGCGGGCATCCAGCGTGTAAGGCGTATCTCCACCCAATGCGAGCTCAGAGCGATGGAGCACATACTGGTCGCCATTGTTCACCGACATATTCCACGAATCGAGGAGTGTGGGCCACGACCCCGACCAAGCCTTGGTGGTCCACTTGAACATTACGAACTGGAGTATCACATCGACATCGACGTCTGCACCTACGCGCAGCCGCGGAAGCTGGTGCCCGTCCGCCTTCTCGTACCCAATGAACAGGGTGAGGGATGCGGCGCCACGCACGGCAGACGAGGCGACGCCTGCAACGCCGGCGCCAAAGGTGACGGCAAGCCCGATCTGGATAGTGAATGAGCCGACGTGTTGGAATAGTCGAGCGAAATGTTCTTGAAAAACGCCGCGCCGCTGCCGTGCGTGTGGGCACCCACGGCGAGCGCCAGCTTCGCCAGCACCCAGGGGTTGACGTTTAGGAAAAACGGCACCGGTCCTAGGGTAAACTGCTCGGTCCAATTGAGGTCGGTTCTTACCTGGAAGAGGCCTTAATATTGCCGTATGCGGGGTCGTTGTTGTTGCCCCAGGTTTTGCCCACCCAATCGTAGGCGAGCGAACCGTACACCTGTGTTGCGATATCCATCGTGAACAGCAGCGTGCAATGGTGGCGAAGGAGCTTGGTGTTTCTTGGATCGGTGCCCGAACCGGCACTCATGCTCTTGTACTGGTTCCACTTCCCCTCCATTTCGTCGAGGTAGCGGTTTGCCTGCTTGGCACCCGACTCGCGCGGTGACTTCTTCCAATACTCCGGATCCGGATTGCCCGAATCGTTCATATAGCTGGCTGGTTTGTATCCTCCGCCAAACAGCACGTATCCAGCAAACGAGAAATCGAAAAGGATCGGAAATGTGGGCATCCAACACGTGAACTTATTACCACCGATGCCGGGAAACGATGCGGGGAAATCAAACGGAGTGATCTCTTGGTCCATGGTAGTGGGGACGATAGTGGTCGAGCCCGATTCCGCCTTGGAAGCCGGTGCGGTGGCAACGCCCATGGGGGACGAGAGCGTGTAGGTTTTACCTTGGTAGTCGAGCACAAAGCGCAGTTTGCATCCTTCTTCCAGAATGCCCGACGCCGCATCGAGAACTTGTCCTCGAGCGAGAACGTCGCCAGATTATCCGCACCCGATGCGCTGGCCTTGACTTGGCCAATCTGCGTGAAGGTTTCGGGTGAGCTGCCCGCGGCAGGCGTCACTTTGTTGATGCGCAGCGTTGCCTGTCCACCCTGTGGCAGATGTGCCTGCACGGTAAAGGCGTGCGTATCGGGCTGCTCGTTTGCCGTGTCGTCCTTCGGCAATGTCATGAACGTGGCTTCAGCGTACTGGATGTCCCATTCGTCGAATGTGAGCTGGCGGAAGTACGGCTCGCCGTCGGAAAGCGGACGCGTGGGCGCGGTTATGGCGGTGCGCCCTGGATACGCGCAAGGGGAATCTCGACATCACGGTAGCCCGCCATGCTAATGGAGATGCCGCCGTTAAGTCGTACGCGTCGAGAAGCGTTGCCTCGTCCACGTAGCCTTCCGAAAGAGGCGCGACCTCAAAGATGGCCGTGCCCTCGTCGTCGGTAGTGGCGGAGAGCTGCTTGCCCGCGGCATAACGCGACGCGAGCGTGACCTGGGCTCCCTTGATGGCATATTCTTGTTGGCGACGTCGATCACAACCACACCAAACATGGTGCGCGAGAGCACCAGGACCTTGAAGGGGTCTTCTTCGTCGGCATAGGCCGCGGTGGGCGCGAACGGCAGCAGGAAGGCATTTTCGCTTCCCGGCACGCGAGGCAACATAATGCTCGCTAGCGAGGATGTTCCGGCGATAAGTAGCGAACGGCGATCAAGCATTTTGGGCTCCCATCCCGCAAATTTCGGTGGAAATAATCCAATTTTGCGAGAAGGTGCCCCGTGGCGGTAGTGCCGTTCGAGGGTCAAAATGTCCAATTTGAGCGCGCGAAGCGCTAGGCCCCCGGAGTGCTTTCGATACGCCGGGCAGTCTGGCCGCTAGCGCAACATGTGGGCAACCAGCTCGGCGCGAGTTCCGATACCAAGCTTGGCATACACTCCTGATAGGCGGTTTTTGACGGTGCCCGGCGATACTCCCATATGGCGTGCGATTTCGGCGTTGGTCCACCCGCGACAGGCGAGCATGGCCATGGTGAATTCCGTGGTCGTTAGATCGTCGGCCACGTCCTCGCCCGAATCGGGGTTGTGGATGCGCCGCCAGCCGTAGCTGAATCGATACGTAATCTCGATGATGCGTGCGAAGTCGTCAGGGTATTGCGTTTTTAGACACGCCTCGATAAGCCCCTGCAAAAGGCCGTGGTGCTCGCCGATAAGTTCGACAAGGCCGTCGGGGCGCGCAACGTTCCAAGCAGCTCCGAAGTGCGTTTTTGCGGCGTCGATGTCCTTGAGGCTCATGCATGCCATGGAAGCTGCCAGGTGCAGGAACAGCTCCGAGATGGGATAGCTTCCCTGTTTCATAATCAGGCGTTTTCCGCCATGCCCAGGCTGCGGCCGTAATCGCCGCGCAGGTACAAGGCGTGCGCCATCACGTAGCTGGCGAATAGGCGCAGGCCTTCGGGCAGATGCGCCGCAAGTGGATAAAACTCTTCAGCAGAATACGGGGAAGGCAAGTGCAGCAGGACACTCGCGGCCGAGGCGAACAGGATATGCGTGGCGTGGACGGCGGGCGATTCCTCGTCAGTTGGCGTATCGAGATGCCAGCAAGGCACCGGCGGCGTCGGCGATACGGTTGAGCGACAGACTGGCATATCCGCAGATAAGGCATGCGGAATAGCGCAGTGCGGGATCGGTGGCGTCAAGATAGGGGCGCGCCGTCTTGGCAGCGAGCGTGGCCTGTCCGCGAAAGTACAGCGCTTCTGCCGTGGCGATGGTGCGTGAATCGGGGTCGGAAATGCCTGCAACCGCAGCGTCAATCTGCCCCGGCACAAAGGCAGTGCACATCAACGGCATGGGAACGCATGGGTAGCCATCGCAGTCCATCTTCCATCTCCCAACAGCCGGCAACATTAGCAGCCATTTTACCCCTGTTGCTCGGGACTGGAATTTGTGGTTATCGCCTACGATTATGCCGAACGAATAATGGAAGAGTCTATTGGCGATGCTCTTAAGGTCGTTGTCGAGGTAGAGCTAACCTTGGCATAAGGAAAAACTGCCGCCCCTGCAAAAAGCTCCGTCGCAGCGATGGGAAACGAACCTCGCTCTGCATATAATGAGGTCATATGACAGCGCGTTTGCATATGCGCGGCGCGTTCCATCGACCCGAAAAGGAGCCCTGCATGGATCCCAACAAGCGTCCCGACGATATGGTGCGTATCACCACTCCCGAACTTGCTCAGGCGTTCATCGACGAGCAGGTCACCGCAATCCGCGAGCAGATCGGTGACAAGAAGGTCCTGCTGGCCCTTTCTGGCGGCGTTGACAGCTCTGTTGTCGCGGCGCTCCTGATCAAGGCCATCGGCAAGCAGCTCATCTGCGTGCATGTGAACCATGGTCTCATGCGCAAGGGCGAGAGCGAGCAGGTCGTCGACGTGTTCAAGAACCAGATGGACGCCAACCTGGTTTACGTGGACGCTACCGACCGCTTCCTCGATAAGCTCGTCGACGTCGACGAGCCCGAGGCCAAGCGCAAGATCATGGCGCCGAGTTTATCCGCGTGTTCGAGGAGGAGGCCCGCAAGGTCGGTGACGAGGTCAGTTTCCTCGCCCAGGGCACCATCTACCCCGACATTCTGGAGTCGCAGGACGGCGTGAAGGCTCACCACAACGTTGGCGGCCTGCCCGAGGACCTGCAGTTTGAGCTCTGCGAGCCCGTTAAGCTGCTGTATAAGGACGAGGTGCGCGTCGTGGGCCGCGAGCTCGGCCTGCCCGAGAACATGGTTGAGCGTCAGCCGTTCCCCGGTCCTGGCCTGGGCGTCCGCTGCTTGGCGCCATCACCCGCGACCGTCTCGAGGCGCTGCGCGAGGCCGATGCCATCGTGCGCGAAGAGATCGACAAGGCCGGCCTGACCATCTGGCAGTACTTTGCCGTAGTGCCCGATTTCCGCGCTACCGGTGTGCGCGAGGGCAAGCGCGCCTACGACTGGCCCTGCATTATTCGCTGCATCAACACCGTCGACGTCATGACCGCCGAGGTGCCCGAGCTCGACTGGGCGCTGCTCAAGCGCATTACCGCTCGCGTGACCGCCGAGGTCCCCGGTATTTGCCGCGTTTGCTACGACCTCACGCCGAAGCCCGTTGGCACGGTCGAGTGGGAGTAAGCTAACTCACCTAGCCCCCGTTTCCGCTTGGAAGCGGGGGCTTTTTGCTGGCGCTTCGCCCAATTTCGTGCATCTTGGGCCTCACGTATCCTGCGAACTAACAGATGTGACAAAGGGGCAGTTCTTTTGTCGCATCTTCGATGTTATGCGCGGGAAGAGTCACGAGCATGGTCGTTCCGCGTTCCGAGCTCTCTTCGACCTCGATGGAGCCGCCGTGGAGTGCGGCGATCTCCCAGACCAGCGCAAGTCCCAGCCCCACGCCGCCATATGCCCTGCTGCGCGATTTATCGACGCGAAAGAAGGGCTGAAAGATGCTCGTCTGGTATTGCTCGGGAATGCCTTGTCCCTGGTCGTGCACCCGTAGCAGTACACGGTCGCCCTCGACGCGGGCGCTGATTCGCACGGTCGAGTTGGGCGTGCTGTAGCGAATGGCGTTTTCGGCCAAGTTGAACAGAAGCCGATAGATCAGCGTGTCGCTGCCGGTCGTTTGCGCGTCGCCCTCGCTTGCGAGCGCGATGCCCTTTTGCTCGGCAAGGGGCGCCAGGTCGGTGAGCACTTCTTCGATCATCGGCGCCAGGTCAATCGCATCGTTGCAGGGGACGCTGCGCAGCTCGCTCATCTCGAGCAGGGTCTTTGTCATGTGCGTCATTCGCTCGGTCTGCTCTTGCAGCGGCCCGAGCAGACGCGCTGTATCTGCATCGGCGTCGGGGTGCTCGGCGCAAAACAGCTCAACCTGAGCTTGCATGAGCGCAAGCGGCGTGCGCAGCTCGTGCGCCGCATTGCCCGTAAACTGTCTTTGTGCGGAAAATCCCTCGTCAAGGCGGGCAATCATGTCGTTAAACGACGCGCTGCAACGCCTAAGCTCAGAGGCACATCTTCGCTGATCTTTGTGTCGGCGAGGTTGTCGGGCCGCACGCTCTCGACTTGCGCTGCAAAGGTACGCAGCGGCTGCAACGCATGCCCGCTCACAAAGTAGGCCAGCACGCCACCGAGTAGCGTCACCGCTGCGGTTATGTACCAGCTCGTCGCACCAAACGATTCTTGGGCGTCGCTCACGACGATGGTCAGATCGTCGTCGAGCTCCTTGCTCGTCGGGTCGAACGAGTTGGGCGAGGCCGCCTCCGCCTTGCTATGCTCCGACATTTCAGTACCGATTGAGTCCATGTAGCGCATGCCGGAGTAGCCAACCAGGCAATTAATAAGTACGCAGGTCAAACATATCAGCAGAGCTGTCATCAACGTGATGCGCCATTGCAGGGACAGTCGCTTCATTCGCCGTCCTCCATAACGTAGCCCTCGCCGATTCGGTTGCGGATGGGGTCATGTCCCAACGCGCCGCGCAGCTTTTTGCGCAGTGACGAGATGTGCACGCGGGTCGCGTTGCTAAAACTGTTGACACTGGTATCCCATACGTGGTCGATGAGCTCCTCCTGGCTTACCGGTCGCCCCTGGTTGAGCATCAGGTATTCCAAGATGCCGGTCTCCTTGCGTGTGAGGGATAAGGCCTCGTCGCCCACTGAGGCGACGCGCGTCTTGGTGTCAAAGCTCAGCGATCCGCAGGTCAGGACAACATCGCTTTGCGTAAAGCGCCTGAGCGTGAGGCTGCGGATACGTGCTGCCAGCTCGTCAAGATGGAACGGCTTGGTGAGGTAGTCGTTGGCGCCTGCATCGAGTCCCGCTACCTTGTCGGCGACCTCGCCGCGTGCCGACAGCACGAGCACCTTGGTCTCGCAATCGGTAATTCTGAGTTGCCTGAGCACGGTCATGCCGTCGACATGGGGGAGATTGAGGTCGAGCACGACAAGATCAAAGGTCTCGACATCGAGCAGATCGAGGGCCTGCTGCCGTCGTAGCAGCAGTCGACGCTATAGGCCAAGTTGCGCAGGCTGCGTGCGATCGCATCGCACAGTGCCCGCTCGTCCTCGATGACCAAGATGCGCATAACGTTCTCCTTGCATAGTCATTCACGCTTAACACGGATTTTATAGTCGGTATGGTCCAATGGGTCGCGAAACGAAAGGAGTGGTCAGATTGTTCAAAGCGATTAAGCCTGTGGCGCAGGTGGCTTTGCTGATCGTTGGGGTAGCCATGGTTGGCTTTGGAATTATGCGCGGCGAAGCGGATGCCGTGCTGGCCAAGGCAATCAGGCTGTGCTTGGAGTGTATCGGAATTGGATAAAAGAAAAAACACTGCATCGCATCTTTTGGCGAGATTCCGCGGATTGATTCAGGCGGCGGCGACGCTTGCGACCAATATTCACCTGCCTAACTTTGCCAAGGGGGGCATCTACCAGGGGGCGGGCAAAGCCGTCTGCGTGCCGGGACTCAACTGCTACTCGTGTCCGGCGGCTTCGGGCGCGTGCCCCATCGGGTCGTTTCAGTCGGTGGTGGGTTCGTCTAAGTTCAGCTTTTCGTATTACGTCACCGGAACGCTCATTCTAATCGGCGTGCTGCTGGGACGTTTTGTATGCGGCTTTTTGTGCCCGTTTGGATGGCTGCAAGAGCTTCTGCATAAGATTCCCAGCAAAAAGCTCTCCACGAAAAAGCTCAAGCCGCTCACGTACATCAAGTATGCCGTGCTGCTGTTTGCCGTGGTGCTGCTGCCTGTCTTGGTGGTTAACGATGTGGGCATGGGCGATCCATTCTTTTGCAAGTACATCTGCCGCAGGGTGTGCTCGAGGGCGCGATTCCGCTGTCCGTCATGAACGTGGGAATCCGCTCCGCGCTGGGAAAGCTCTTTACCTGGAAGCTCGCGATCCTCATTGCGGTTACGGTGCTGAGCGTGCTGTTCTACCGCCCCTTCTGTAAATGGATTTGCCCCCTCGGCGCATTTTATGCACTCATGAACAAGGTGTCGTTGCTGGGGATTCAGGTTGACCAGTGCAAATGCGTTTCGTGCGGCAAGTGCGCCAAGGTGTGTCTGATGGACGTGGACGTTACGCGTACGCCCGACCATGCCGAGTGCATTCGTTGCGGCAAATGCGTGGGCGCGTGCCCCGTCGATGCTATTAGCTTTCGCTACGGGCTGGGTGTGACGGGCGACAAGCCCACGCAGCCCACGCAGGCCTGCGAAAACAAATAGGTACCTATATAAGTTTCGATATAAACGGAGGAACCATGAAACTGTCAAAAATTGCGGCCTTGTTGATGCTGCCCGTGCTGGCGCTGACTCTCGCGGCGTGCTCTGCCCCCAAGGGCGACGCGAAGGATGCCACGAGCGGCGATGCGCAGATTGCCGAGCTTGTGGCACAAAAGCCGTCGAGCGCCGAGGAGGCGGCCAAGCTGTACCAGCAGCTGCTGCAAAAGGAAAACGAGATCTTTGCGAGCGATAACGCCCTATGGGAAAAGGTGTTCCTTGCGGCCAACAAAGACACTCCCATGATTGAGGACGGCAAGAACTACGGCGACTTCTTGCTCGATACCATCGAGGGCGCCAAGGATCAGTTTGCGGCTGACGAGCTTAAGACGCTTAAGGCCGGCGCGCAGCAGGTCAAGGAGATCGAGGACAAGCTCATGGCGCTGGAGAAGGAGTTCCCCGGATGCGGCAGCACGCCCGGCGAGGGGGAGAGCGTCGATGCCTCGACCGCAGGCATGACCAACGGCGAGAGCGGGGAGACGAAGTTCCCCAGCTTTAAGGGCAAGGACTTGGACGGCAACGATGTAAACAGCGACGAGCTGTTCTCCAAGAACAAGGTCACCGTCATGAACTTCTGGTTTACCACCTGCAAGCCGTGCGTGGGAGAGCTGGGCGATCTGGAGAAGCTCAACAAGGAGCTTGCCGAGAAGGGCGGCCAGGTCGTGGGCGTTAATTCCTTTACGCTCGACGGCAAAAAAGACGAGGTGGCCGATGCCAAGGACGTGCTTTCCAAGAAGGGCGTGACGTATAAAAACATCTGGTTTAAGTCGGACAGCGAGGCCGGAAAGTTCACCTCCAACCTGTACTCGTTCCCGACCACCTATGTGATCGACCAGAACGGCAACATCGTGGGAGAGCCGATCATGGGCGGTATCAACTCTGCTGAGCAGCGCGAGGCGCTCAACAAACTGATCGATCAGGCACTCGCGAAGAGCGAACAGTAGGTTCGAATGCGACAAAGGTGTGACAAAGGGGCAGTCCCTTTGTCACACCTTCGATGTTATGTGCGGGATGGTGCGCCATGCGGCGTGCCGTCCCGTTTTTTGTTCGTTACATTTTTGTTCGTTACATTCCTTGCTGGTACCGGCAAAAAAGCTGATAGAGTAGGTCAAACGCGTTGGATGCGAACGGCGGGGGAGAGGTTGCCGTCCATGCTGGATCTCAGAGATATTTGCAAAAGGTACGTTACGCAGTCGTTTACGCAGGTAGCGCTCGACAGCGTAAGCCTGTCTTTTCGCGATAACGAGTTTGTAGCCATCCTGGGTCCCTCGGGTTCGGGTAAAACTACGATGCTCAACGTCATTGGTGGACTCGACCATTTCGATTCTGGCGATCTGCTGATCGATGGCATCTCGACCAAGGACTTCAGCGACCGCGATTGGGACGCCTATCGTAACAATCGCATCGGCTTTGTGTTCCAGAGCTATAACCTCATTCCGCATCAGACCATTTTGGAAAACGTGGAGCTGGCGCTTACGCTCACGGGCGTGGGGCGTGCTGAGCGCCGCCAGCGTGCGCGCAAGGCGCTTGAGGCAGTTGGCCTGGGCAAGCACGTTAACAAGCGCCCGAGCCAGCTATCGGGTGGCCAGATGCAGCGCGTGGCTATTGCCCGCGCCCTGATCAACGATCCCGAGATTGTGCTGGCTGACGAGCCGACCGGCGCCTTGGACTCAACGACATCCGTACAGGTCATGGATTTGCTCAAGGATGTTGCGCGCGATCGTTTGGTCATCATGGTCACGCACAATCCCGAGTTGGCATACAGGTACGCCACGCGCATTGTCACCCTGGCGGACGGCAAGATCACCGACGATTCAGATCCCTTTGATGCTACCGAGGCCGCGCGTCGCGAGGCCAAGCCCACGCGCAAAACCTCGATGAGCTTTGTGACGGCGCTGGGGCTTTCCGCCCGAAACCTCATGACCAAGAAGGGCCGTACGGCCATGACTGCCTTCGCAGGTTCGATTGGCATTATTGGTATCGCAGCGATTCTGGCGCTCTCCAACGGCGTAAACGGCTACATCAAAAAGGTCGAGGAGGACACGCTCTCAAGCTACCCGCTTACGATTTCCAAACAAGATTACGACCTGTCGTCCATGATGGGCGGACAGGGGGCTACCGATGAGGAGGTATCCAAGGGCGAGGCCTCGTCCGATGACGCTACCGGTGGCAAGGCTAAGGGAACGGATAAGATTCCCGTGGTCACGGCCGTAAAGGATATGTTCGCAAGCGTTAAATCTAACGATATGACGAGCTTTAAGGCATGGCTTGACGGCGGCGGTGACGGTATCGACAAAGAGGTCAACGCTATCCAGTACGGCTACGGCGTGACGCCGGTTGTCTATCGTTTGAGCAAGGGCGACGAGAGGCCCGTTCGGCTTGTTCCCAACGCTATGACCGAGGCCATGAGCGGAGGCGCAAGCTCGGCGGCAACGGTGAGCATGGATTCCATGGGGACCTCGGTCTTTAACGAGATGATTGACGACCAGAGCCTGCTCGACAGCCAATACGATGTCGTTGCCGGCCATTGGCCCACGTCCGCCAACGAAGCCGTGATGGTGCTTTCGGACCGCGGCACGGTGGGCGACTATACGCTCTATAGCATCGGCGCGCTGGATATCGATGAGCTCAACGACCTGGTCAACAGCGCCATGACGGCCGACGGCAAGGTCGAGACGCCCGAGACCGGCACCGACTTTACCTACGACGATGCGCTGTCCACGACATTTAAGGTGTTGTCGCCGGCCGATGCCTATCGCAAAAACGAAGAGACCGGCATGTGGACCGACATGTCTGGCGACGCCGACTTTATGGCCGCCAAGGTTGCCGACGGTATTGACGTGCGCATTGTGGGCGTGGTGCGACCCAACGAGACGGCCAACGCGAGCGCATTGACTCCGGGCATTGCCTATACGCATGCGCTGACTTGCCAGCTTATGAAGCGCGCCGCCGATTCGCAGATTGTGCAGGAGCAGCTTGCCCACCCCGAGACGGATGCCTTTACGGGCAAAACCTTCGACGAGCTGCAGAGCGAGGCCAAGCAAGGCGTGGATCTGAGCAGCATGTTCAGTGTGGACGAGGCGGCGCTGAAGAGCGCGTTCTCGTTCGATGCATCTGCGCTCTCGGGTGCGGCCGGCGGCATGGACCTTTCTAGCCTTGATTTGTCCGGGCTGGATATTGACCTTTCGGGTGTTGGGCGAGACATCGACTTTAGTGACATCATGGCCAAGCGCCGGCTCCGGATTTCTCGGGCATCTTTGACGGCCTGGAGCTCACGCCCGAGCAAATGCAGCAGGTGGGAACGCTTGCCAACCAGCTGTTTGAGGGCTTTTTGCAGTCTGATCAGTTTAAGGCGCTGTCGCCCGAAGATCTTAAGGACGCATCAAAGCTCGCCGCCGCATTCTCGACGTATCTTGAGAATGATGACGCGGCCCAGCAAATCCTGGCCCAGCTAAAAGCGCTGGGCGGCGATGCCCTGTCCGAGCGCTGCAGCAGGCGATGACCGACTATGTGCAAAAGCAGCTGGCTCCGTATCTGCAGCAGGCTATGGATCAGGTGATGCAGACAATTAGCGAGCAGATTGCGACAACGGTGTCAGCTCAGCTCAAGGCGGGTGCGGCAGGGCTCATGGACCAAATGGCGACGCAGATGTCTTCGAGTTTTGCCAACTTGGCGAGCGCCATGCGCGTGGACGCGAGCGCCTTTGCTCGTGCCATCCACTTCAACATGGACGCCGAGGACCTGAGTTCGCTCATGATGAGCTATGCGAAGGCGTCGAAGCTCACCTACGACAACAACCTGACCACGCTGGGCTATGCGGACGAGGCGGACCCCATCTCGGTCAAGATTTTCCCGCGCGACTTTGAGGCTAAGGAGCGCGTACTCGATCACATCGATGCGTACAACAAGCAGGTCAAAGCCGCTGGCCACGATGATCGGGCAATTTCGTACACCGACTACATGGGCATCATCATGGGTTCGGTGACCGACATCGTGAACACCATCAGCTTGGTGCTCATCGCATTCGTGAGTATCAGTCTGGTGGTGAGCTCCATCATGATCGGCATCATCACGTACATCAGCGTACTGGAGCGCAAGAAGGAGATCGGCATCCTACGCGCGATTGGCGCGTCAAAGCGCAATGTGGCAAACGTGTTCAACGCTGAGACCTTTATCGAAGGCCTCATTGCCGGCGTCTTTGCTATTGTCGTCGTGGTGGCCGTGAGCTTCCCGGTCAATGCCTGGGCGCTTGCGGCCAAACAGGTCCCCAACCTAATGAGTCTACCCGTGCAGGATGCGTTGGTGCTCATTGCAATTTCGGTGCTGCTGACGGTCGTTGCCGGTCTACTGCCTGCCCGCAGCGCATCCAAAAAAGACCCCGTGGAAGCCCTGCGCTCCGAATAATGTGACAAAGGGACAGTCCCTTTGTCACATTGGGTGGCTAGCTCGTTTTGCCCATCAATGTGATACGGATGCTTGGATGGGTGTACTCGTCAAATTCATCCTCGGGATCCGTGTCAAACGAATAGTACGTTTTGATGGGGTTGTCACTCGTCCTGATGGAGATTCTCTCGTAGAGCGAACCGTTCAAAAAAGCCTGCCTAAACTCTTCGGGGAGCTTTTGCGGTGCTAGGAGCTCGGGACTCACGGTCTTGACGTCTACGGTTTGGACGACAGAGGAAAGTTCGTCCAAGTCGAGCTCGATGCGGGCGAGGTTGTCCTCAAGGCTCGCGTCGGGTCGATCTCTGCTATGTAACTCACTTCCTTGAGCGTTCCCTTGTTGTCGAAATCCAGGTACGTATAGGTCTTCTGGGTATCGGAGTCGCCGTCGTGAAGGTAGCCGCGGACGTGATAGCCGTAATCTTGATATCGCTCGTAAGGGTCATCGGCGGACACGTACTCGCATGCGGGTCCTAGCGTCTTGCGGGCGATGGCAATTTGCTCGGCCGCGGCCGCGGCGTTCTCCTGCATCTCGATGTTTCCCTGCGCCAGCTGCGGGATATAGGCACCGCACACGATCGCGAGGGGCAGCGCCACAAGCGCGACGACCCACTTCTTTGCACGGGGGACAGGCACGCCACAGGCCTCTGCCATGGCCCTTGCGTTGGCGAAGCTTTCGGCAAGCACGTCTGCCGCGGTGGCGACGGCGCTACGGCAGCGGCGACTTCTGCCGCGCCGCCCAGGTTGCGTGCGGTCTCGTTGTCGCTGTTCTTGAGCAGGCGTGCGGCGGCTGCGTGCCAACAACGCCTGCGATTTGTGCCGAGCGGTCTTTCTCGCTCTGCTCGATGGCGAGCCGGTTCTGCATTTCCTTCCACTGCTTGCCGCGCATGCCAAAACGCGGCGCGAGGGCACAGTAGCAGAATATGACGAGCTCGATGGCGGTGAGCACCAAGGCGGTCATCATGCCCGTCTCTTGGAAGCCTTCGTGATGGAAGACGATGTCGTCGATCATTTCGAAGGAATAATCAATAAGGGCAGCACGAATGCCATGGCAAGCGCCGCGCCGGCAACCTTGGGACAGATGCAGTATCGCTGGATGCGCTTACGTTCTTGTTCGGAAGTGTTGCATGGCTGATCCTTGGTGTCGTAACGGTCGTTGCGGCGCATGGGGCGCGGGGCGCATCAGTTTGAGCTAGCGCTGGATAAGAACATAGAGCAAGATGCTCATCGCGATGAGCAAGAAGCCTGCGATGTTAAACATCAGTGTGGCAAAGTTGCCCACGATGGGGCGTTCGACATAGCTTTTGTCTGGGTTGCTGGGGTTGTAGTACACGGTCATTTGGCTACCGAGGGGCCAAAGCTGCTCCGCGAGGGTGCCTAGGCGGGCGATGGGGCCTGTCTGCACGTGCAGCCAGCCCTTGCGTCTTCGTAGGCGGTGGCTTGCGTGCGGATGGGGAGTCCCGACAAGCTTTTGGTCTTTATGCCACGGAATTGTTTTTTCGCGCGGTATTGCGTGCCGTCGACGGTGTATTCCAAAACGGGATTCATTCTGCCTTCACCCATAAAGCGATGGTCGATGACCGTCCCCATGGTCACGGCGGTACAGGCCTTGGCTTTCTTGCGGGCGGCGGCCTTCATGAGCGCGCTCACTCCGATAAGCAGGATGCCGATGCCCCCAACCAAGATGAGCGCGAGCAGGGATATCTGCGACGTGGTCACGGTGTTCTCCTTTGGCGCGATACCGTCATATGTGACTCAGTATAGAGAATCCCGCCATCGATGAGCTATTGCGGGGGGGGTCAATTCTGAATGTGACAAATGGACTGTTCCTTTGTCACATCGGGGACTGCGGAATCGAGGTCTAATACTTTTCCCGAGAAGTGAACGAGTGAAAACGGACTCCCGAAGCATCGACACTTTTGGCGTACAATTTCCTGCGGTTTTGCCAGTCAAATCCTGCGGTTTTGACGCCTAAAAATGTCAATGCTTCGGGAGTCCAAATACAGCCGTTCACTTCTCGGGAAAAGTATTAGACCTCGAAATATGGGCGGCGTTCGCGAACGGCAACTAGCTTGCGTCCGGTAGCCGGCACTTGGGGCAAAGGGACTGCCCTTTTGCCCCTTCACCATTGCATCGTATCTGGTGTGGAAAAAATATCGCCTGCGTTCTCGCGCCTGCGAAGAGTTCCTGAACCGCTTGAATGGGATGTGACAAAGGGACTGTCCCTTTGTCACATTGATTTGAGAGTGGATGTTGATGAATTTATCGCTGGCCCCCATGGAGGGGATTACCGGGCATGTGTTCCGTCGCGTGCATGCGGAGTGCTTTGGCGCGCTCGATTGTTATTACACGCCGTTTTTGCCGCCGCCGCGGGTGGGCAACCGCTTTGGTGGCAAGGCGTTTAAAGAGGTCGATCCTGCCAATAACCAGGGGCTTAACGTAGTACCTCAGCTGATGTCCAAGAATGCGGACGAGTTTGTGTGGGCGGCGCAGGTGCTCGCCGAGATGGGGTACCGCGAGGTCAATCTCAACCTTGGCTGCCCCTCGGGTACGGTTGTTGCCAAAGGCAAGGGTTCGGGCTTTCTGCGCAACCTGGATGGGCTCGAGGTGTTCTTGAGCGACGTGTGCGACCGCTCGCCCTTGCCGGTGTCGGTCAAGACCAGGTTGGGGTTGGAAAGCGACGACGAGTACAAGCGCGTGCTCGACCTCTACTGTCGCATGCCGTTAGCAGAGCTGATTGTGCACCCGCGCGTGCAAAAGGACCGTTATACGGGCTCGCCGCGCAAAGAGTTTTACGGCGAGACGCTGGAGCGGGCACCGTTTCCTGTGGCATACAACGGCGATATTTTTGATCTTGAGGACATGGATGCGCTGGTGGAAGCTATCCCGGAACACGCCACGTAATGTTGGGGCGCGGCTTGCTTGCGAATCCCGCGCTGGCTCGCATGGTTAAGGGCGGCCCTGCCGCCACCGCCGCTGAGCTGCAACGCTTCCACGACATGCTGTTTGCGGCTTATGCGGACGAGATTGGGGGCAACGCGGTCTTTCGCATGAAAGAGTGGTGGTTCTACGCCAAATGCGCCTTCGCCGATCCCGCGACCGTTCACAAGCTCGTTCGCAAGACCAAAAAGGTCGATGAATACCGCGCTGCTGTCGAGCGCGTCTTTCGCGAGCAGCCGCTTGCGCCCGCTGCCCGCTTTTGCGGCTAAATGTGGGCGTTGGGGACGTTCTTAAACGACTATGTTGCAAAAAGCTGTACGTCAGCATCCAAAGATGTCGGAAAATGTCGACTTTGGATGCTGACGTACATGTTTGGTTCGTATGGGTTTGTGCGTTGGGGCCGGCGACCGCGGCGCGCGGACTAGAGCAGGTTCTTCTGTATCCACGCGATGATGTCGCCCGACTCGTAGAGTGGCGTGCCGTCAATGAACAGGCAGGGAACTTGGCGCTTTCCGCCGACGGCGATGAGCGTCTGCTCGGCATCGGAATCGGTCGAGATATTACGCTCGGGGATGGTCACGCCGTTATCGGCCAGGAAGCGCTTGACCTTTATGCAATACGGGCAGCCGGTCATAACGTAGAGCGCGAGCTCGTGATCAGTAGCCATAGGTCTCCAATCGGTTGAGGTTTCGATTGAAATACCCAAAGCCGCCGCGGTCTATGCACGCGTCAACGACGACTCGATTGCCTGTACCAGAAACGCCGTGGCTCCGGTGCCGCAGGGCTTGTCGTAGTAGTCAACAAAGCGCTGGTCGGCAAGATAACCATTGGCGAGGCCCAGGTATGCTTCGTCCTGGGGCTCGTGTCCCCAGTTAAGGCCAACCCATCGGCGGTGCATTGCGACAAGCTTGCGGGCTTCGTTACTCTTTGGATCGCCGTCGTCCACGGCAATCGAGAGCTGGCCCAGAATAGCGCGTTCAAGTTCCTTCATATCGTTCCATGTCTGAGGATCCATATCCAGTAACGTTTCGTTTGCTGCATCGATAGCCTCATCGCCATAGCGCGCCCGCGCTTCGGCGCCGTAGCGCTCCTCGTTTTCTTGCACGGCGCGCCAGCGTTCCAGTTGCGGCAGCACGGCGCCCATGAGCGAGACGGCTTCGTCGAGCGACATACCGGTGTTTTGTGCCAGGCGCGGGGCACAATCCTCGATCATTGCCTCCATCGTAGTGTCGTAGGTGTACTTGCCGTGGTCGTAGCACCACTTGCAGTAATGATCGGTCGCGGTGCCCGCAGCATCGGTGCCGCAGTCGTCGGGTGTGAGTATCATGCCGCAGCTCTGGCAATAGTGCTCGGGCATTTCGAGCAGGTGAGACAGGGGCTCGCCGGTCACGGCGGCGATGAGCTTCATCATGTCGATACCCGGTGTGACCTCGCCGCGTTCCCAACGGCTGACGGCTTGGCGTGTGACGAAGAGCTTGGCGGCGAGCTGCTCTTGGGTAAGGTGATGGGCGCGACGGACAGCAATGAGCTTTTCTGCAAAGGCCATAACGGCTCCTTTCTGCTTTCTGCTGGTTGATGGCTTAAGCATACGCGGCAGTAGGTGCTTCCAAGCAACCGTTGGTTGCACGACGGGGACCGCGACGAAGAATTGCGCGCAACGCCCCACACCTCCATGCCGTACAATGACCGGCATGGAACCTATCGCACACATACATACCGACCTGCCGCAGAAGTTCGGCATCCCGCGCAACAGCTTTTTGGCGCCCCATCTGCAGGGACGCATCGTCTTTGAGCCGGAATTTGCCTCCAACGCAGCGGTTGAGGGTCTGGGCTCCTTCTCTCACCTATGGCTGCTGTGGCGCTTCGAAAACGGAACGCCCGGCGCACGGCTAAGGACATAGCCGCCGATGCCAAAACGCAGGACAGGTCCGGCACCAACGCAAAATGGTCGAAAACCGTGCGCCCGCCGCGTCTGGGTGGAGCTGAGCGCGTGGGCGTGTTTGCCACGCGCAGCCCGTTTCGCCCTAATCCCATCGGGCTCACCTGTGTCAAGCTCGATCGTGTTGAGCTTACCGACGATGGCCCCATCATTCATGTGCTGGGGGCCGACCTGCGCGACGGCACGCCCATCTACGACATTAAGCCCTACATTCCGTTTGCGGACTGCCACCCGGATGCAACGGGCGGCTGGATTGAAGACGCGCCGTGGCAAGAGCTCGACGTCGAGTTTCCGCAAGTGCTGCAGGATATGGTCCCGCCTGAAAAGCTCCCCGGCTTGATCGAGGTGCTCCGCCAAGATCCGCGCCGTGCGGGCGGCAAACACGAGCCAAACCGCGTTTACCATTTGGCTTACGCTGGGCTCGACATATCGTTTACGGTCGACGGAACCAGGTTGACGATAACCGCCATCAACGACGCGCGAGACTAACCAGCTACTCGTCCGCACCCGTCAAATTAAGCGCCAAACTCCGCTCCAAAACCGCCCGCGCTGGTGGACAACAACGCCTACCAAAACAATCCGCTTTGCACGGGAGCTCAGCATGAAATACGACTTCAGCTCGCTTATCGACCGCCACGGCATGGACGCCATCGCCGTTGACTCCTGGGGAGAAATTCCCGACATGGCTCCGAACGCACCCGACGAGGGCTTCGACCGCATCCCCATGTGGGTGGCGGACATGAATTTTGCCACGGTGCCCACGGTTCAGGAGCACATCATTCAGCGCGCCCAGCATCCCATGTTTGGCTATTTCGATCCGCGCGACGAGTACTTTGACCGCATCATCGAATGGCAGAGGCGCCGCAATGGCGTTGAGGGCTTGGCACCGGAGCATATCGGCTACGAAAACGGCGTGCTGGGCGGTGTCGTGTCGACGTTGCGCGCGTATGTCCAGCCGGGCGATGCGGTGCTGGTCCATAGCCCCACCTACATCGGCTTTACCAAGTCCATCGAAGCCGCGGGCTATCGCATTGTCCACAGCCCGCTTAAGCTCGACGACCAGGGCGTGTGGCGCATGGACTTTGAGGACATGGAGCGCAAACTCGCCCAAAACTACATCCATGCCGCGGTGTTCTGCTCGCCGCACAATCCCTGCGGCGCGTATGGGAGCGCGACGAGATCGAGCGCGCCATGGACATTTATCGCCAGCACGATTGCGTGGTGATCTCGGACGAGATTTGGTCCGATATCATCCTGCCGGGGCACAAGCATATCCCGACGCAGTCGGTGAGCGAGGATGCCCGCATGCGTACGGTTGCCCTCTACGCGCCCAGCAAGACGTTCAACCTGGCGGGCTTGGTCGGCAGCTACCACATTATCTACAACGAGACGCTGCGCGACCGCATATGCGCTGTGTCTAACAAGACCCACTACAACGAGATGAATGTCCTCTCCATGCATGCGCTTATCGGTGCCTACCAGCCGCAAGGCTACGAGTGGGTGGACGAGCTCAACCAGGTGCTTGCCGGCAATATCGAGTACTTCTGCGATTACGTGGACGAGCATTTTGAGGGCGTGTCATATTCGCGCCCGCAGGGCACGTATATGGTGTTCCTGGACTGCACCGAGTGGTGCCGCGATCATGGCCACGATATTCAGTGGCTGCTCGACGAGGGCGCGCGTGTGGGCGTGGGCTATCAGGACGGCCGTCCATTCCATGGACCTTGCCACATTCGCGTGAATCTGGCACTGCCGCTTTCGCGTGTAAGGGAAGCATGCGAGCGCCTGGACCGCTACGTTTTTGGGGTATAGGGGCGCTCGATTCGAGTGCTGCCCCATGTGCACGCCGTCAAAATGCGTGGGCACATGGGGCGCAGAGGGTAGCGAGCGCGTTTTCCGCATTCGCTACTTTTCATGAATCTGCTTGCCGCAAAGATGTTCAATCGAAATCTCGTAGAGCTGGACGCCCTTTATGTCTTTGGCGATCTCCTCCTCGACTTCTTCGGCAGAAGGGTAGTACCTAAGCGCGAGCTGACGGACTTTGTCCTCGATAAACGCGGGCGCTTCATCTACCAGGCGACAACGACCAAAGACAACGGTACTCATAACGTAGGGAGCCCAGTCGCCGTCCTTGTACCACTCGTTGCCGTAAACGGTAAAGCAGACTTTATCATCATGCCTGAGTGAATCGACTTGTGGCCAGCCTTGGCGCCATGGAAATAAATCTTGTCGTGCTCGGCGTCAAAGAAGTAGTTGACGGGAATGGCGTACGGGTAGCCATCGTCGCCGTTGACGGCAAAGACGCCGCGCTTGCAGGTAGCGAGCAGTTCGCGCGCTTTCTCGTCGGTGATGGCGCGCTTCTTTCGACGTAAGGGCCTAAACATCGTTGGCTTCCTTTCTACTGCGCATGGTGGTTGAGCACAAACTATAGCGAAACAGCCCCGTTTTTCTTGATACAGGCGAGTATGTTTTTGAGTTTGCTAAGTCGAGCGGTTTGGCAGATGGGCGTTCATGCCGGCGTCGTGTGCCGCCTTGGCGTCTTCGGCAAAGGCGTTGGCGGTGAGCGCGATGATGGGGATGTCGGCCGCATCGGCCTTTTCGCTCAGGCGGATCGCCCGGGTTGCCTCGTAGCCGTCCATGCCCGGCATCATGATGTCCATCAGGATTGCATCGAAGCTGCCGGCGGGACGACCAACATATAGATCGACCGTTTCGTTGCCGTCGGCGGCGCGAGTCACGACGATGCCTTCGCTTTCGAGCAGAGCTTGGGCAATCTCGGCATTGAGTTCGTTATCTTCTGCCAAAAGGACGTTCATGCCGGCGAGCGAGCAGCTGCTTACCTGCATGTCTGCACATTCTTTTATCTGAGGGTTCTTGTCGATATCGAGCGGAATCCGGACGTCAAACGTACTCCCCACGCCAACCTCACTCGAAATCTCAATCGTGCCGCCCATCATATCGATGAGCGATTTGACGATAGACATGCCAATGCCGGTTCCTTGGAACTTGCTGCGCGCATCGTCGCCTTCCTGGGCAAACGGCTCGTAAATGTGTGCCAAAAACTCGGATGTCATACCAATGCCGGTATCCGAGACGCTAAAGCAAAACACGGCGTGCTCGTCGTCGACCGGTTTGATGGTCGATGAGAACGTGACGGTGCCTCCGTGCTTGTTGTACTTGATGCTGTTGTCGAGCAGGTTGACAAGGATCTGCCGAATATGGGTGGGGCTGCCGATCATATATTGGTCGACAGCGTAGGGCTCGCTGGTGTCGAGCATGGTTATGCCGCGGTCCGATGCGCGGAGCTTGCACAGTACGAGCGCATTGTCGCACAGCTCTTTAAGGTTGAATGATTCGTGCTCGAGCGTCACTTTGCGCTCCTCGATCCTGCCCATCTCGAGGATGTCGTTAATCAGTGACAGCAGGTGATTGGCGGCAACGCGCGCCTTGGCGCGGCTTTCGCGGGCGACCTGCATGTCGCCTTCTCTCAATTCCTCAATTTCGATAAGGCCCAGGATGCCGTTGAGCGGCGTGCGGATGTCGTGGCTCATGCGCGTGAGGAAAGCGGTTTTGGCGGCGTTGGCGGCATCGGCTTTCTGCCGTTCCTCCTGTGCGCGGTAAAGCGACCAGACAAGGATGACGATGCCGGTGAACAAAATGCAGATGACGACTGCCGCAATGACGATGCGGTTGCGGTGGAGAAGTCGGAACGCATCCGATTCTTGCGCCGAGTACGATGTGGGGAAATAGCTGTTTGCAGAGAGCGATTCACCTGCATTGACGATGCCCTTATTGATGATTCCCAGCAGCTCGGGCTTGCCGCGCGAAATTAAACACGATAGTTGCGCCGTGTTGGTGAGTTCCTGTGTTTCGAAATCCTCGATGTCGTAGATGTCGCGGAGAGTTTCCAGGCGCGTGCTGGGGACAATGATGCAACGTGCCTTCCCCTCATTGAGGGCTTTGAGCACCTCGCCGTCATTCGAATACTCGGTTACCGTTGCGTTCGGAAAGAGACTTTCGAGCTCAAAACGGTTAACGATTGTGCTCTTTGTACAAGCGATGTTCTTAAGGTCGCTGTTCAGGTTTTTGCCACTGTGAATGGCGGTCAGCGAAACCGTTCCCATCGAGTTTGACTGGATGACCCCTGTCTGCTCGGCGAGCCAGTAGTCGCGAAACAACGGCAGGGCGACATCGATGGTTCCGTTGGAAAGGGCTTTGATCATTTGCTTGTTGTTCGAGAGTGCGATTGTTTTGACCGTAATGTCAAACTTGTCGTGCAACGTCGTTGCAAGCGAGGCGAGCGACCCTTCCATCTCGCCGTCGTCATTTTGCGTACAGTAGGGAAGTTGGTTTTTAAGATAGCCGAGCGTGATGGTATTGCCGTTTTCTTTGAGCCAGGTGGTCTCGGTGCCGGTGAGCGATGACGAGCCACTGTTTTGGGTCGAGTAACTCGATTTGACTTCCTCGTTATAGCGCGGGTTATCGCGGGCGATGGTCGTCATGGCGGCGTTGATGTCGTTCATCAGGTCAGGGCGGCTTTTAGGAACGGCAAAATAGTAGTCGCTCGAGCCTACGTAGAACATGGGTGACGCATCGGGCGACGAAATGGTGTCGTTCATGATGACGGCGTCGACCTCGCCGTCTGCAAGCGCCTCAAAGAGGCGCTGCCGGTGTCGATTTCTTTATAGGTGCAGGTAACGTCTTCGTTGGCGAGCCACTGCTGGCCGACGATAGTTTGCATAACGCCAGAGTTGCAGCCGATGGTGAGGCCTTGGAGCGCCTGAGGGTCACCCTTGGCCAGATCGTCGCGGTCGGGCCTGGCGTAGATATAGTAGCGCTCGGTGCCTCGGGATTTGAGGAAAAGAGCAGCTTCTGCTCGCGTTCTGCCGAATACGAGATGTTGGGCATGAGGTCGATTTCGCCTGCCTCGAGCATGTCCATAAGCTCGGAGAAGGTGCCGCTAACGTATTCGTATTGCCAGCCCTTTGTGTAATACGAGAGGGTCTGGAGGTACTCGTAGCCCCATCCCGAGAGGCGCTCGCCCGGCGTGCCTTCCTGGAAGCCTTTGTTGTTGACGAGCCAGCCAACGCGGACCGTCTTGACCTGCTGGTCGGAGTCGGCGGCAAAGGCGGGGGCAGGCATGACGCGCTCAGCACGGTGAGTGCGGCAAGCGCGACAGCCAGGGTGCGGCGTAGGGCTAAGCGAAGGACGGCGGAAGGTTTCACATGAAATCCTATCGAGTTGAGACAGTTTCGCATAAGGATACCAGCTCAGCATGCTTAGTCGGCAGCTGAGCCGCTAAACGGTCCCGCCCGGCACTTGGGACAGTCCCTTTCTGCCGGCACAAAAGGAACGTCCCCAACTGCCGGTTGTGGGACAATACCGAGCGAATGTGATTGGGCGTCTGGGAAAAGGGGTCGCGATGAACAAGTTGAGGACGCTTGCCGATGTTTTGCGCCAGGCTGGCTTTGCGCGCATCACGGGCCTGTTTCTCGTCTTCTATCTGCTGTGCTCGACGGCCGTCTGGCTGTCCGAGCCCACGACCCTTACGTTTGGCGATGGTCTCTGGTTTAGCTTTGAGACGGTCTCGACCATCGGCTTTGGCGATATCCCGGCCGAAACGCCGGTCGCCCGCGCTATTACCGTCGTCCTGAGCGTCATCAGCATCTTCTACATCGCCATGCTCACGGGTGTGGCGGTGAACTACTGCAATACGCTCATTAAACTGCGCCAAAAGGACACCATGGCGCGCTTTATGGACGATCTTGAGCATTTGGAAGAGCTCGATCGTGACGAGCTCGCTGACCTGTCGCGCCGCGTGCGCGAGTACCGTCGCCGGCAACGATAGAACGGGTGCCGCGCGTCACGACGAGGGGGATTGCATATGAACATCACGGTGTACCTGGGCGCGAGCGTCGGCAACGACCCGGCGTTTCTGCCTGCAGTGCGAGAGCTCGGCACGTGGATTGGCTCCAACGGCCACGCGCTGGTATACGGCGGCTCCAAGTCGGGCCTGATGGGCGCGCTTGCCGATAGCGTGCTCGAGGCGGGTGGACACGTGACGGGTGTTGAGCCGAGCTTTTTTATCGAGGCAGAGTTTCAACACGACGGTATTGACGACCTCATCGTGACGAGTGACATGGCCGAGCGTAAGGCCAAGATGATCGAGCTCGGCGACGCGTTCATCGCTTTCCCGGGCGGTACGGGCACGCTCGAGGAGATTGCCGAGGTCATGTCCGCCGTGTCGTTGGGGCACTTGAGTGCGCCGTGCATCCTGTACAACCTCGGGGGCTACTACAACGATCTTAAGGCGCTGCTCGAGCACATGATTGATAAAGGCTTTCGAGCCCGAGGCGGCAGCACGGAATCTACTTTGCCGACGATTTGCGCGAGATTGCTCGATTATCAACGGATAAGTCTTGAGCCTGCCCCACTATGACTCCCAATGGTGCCGTTTGCAGCGCAGACGGTTGGCTCGTTCGGGCAACGCTCGCTCTACAATAAAACGTATCCTTGTCGATTTTGACCGCGGGAGGACCCGATGGATAGCCTTGCAAAGCCCAAAAACCGAGCACTGTTTTTAGTTAGCGTTGCCGTGACCGGTGCGTTCGCAGGCGCCGCGGTCTGGCTGTTCTTTTTTGCGATGGAGCACGGTATCGACTATCTATGGACCGAGATTCCGCACGCGCTGGGCGTCACTTCGCCCGAGCTTGCCAGCGGCCCGTTTGGCTTTCTGCCGTACCCGTTTTTCGTCTGCTTACTGGGCGGCCTGTTAATCGGTCTGTACGAAAAGCTTACGGGCACCAAGACCGACGACCTCAACCAGGTGATGGCAAAGGTTAAGCAAGACGGGCGCTATCCGTACGACAACCTGGGCAAGCTTTCGCTCGCGGCATTGCTGCCGCTGCTGTTTGGCGGAAGTATTGGACCGGAAGCCGGCCTGACCGGCGTTATCGCGGGCCTGTGCAGCTGGGTCGGCGACCGCATGCGCCGCTTTGGCGCCGAGTTTAGGGAGCTCACGCTGCTGGGCACCCAGGCCGCGCTGACGGCGCTCTTTACCGCGCCCGTCTTTGGCTTTGTGGCGCCGCTTGCCGGTAGCGCCGACGGCCAGGGTGCCAATGACGATGAGTCCGCGTCCGACGAGATCACCATCAAGCTTCCCAAGGCACAGAAGACCATGGTCTACGGCATTGCGATTGCCGGCGGTCTGGGCACTATCTGCTGCTCGGCCAGCTCATGGGCGGCGGCATGGGCATGCCCAGGTTCGAGTCCGCCGAGGTGGGCAGCCTGGAACTTGTCTGGCTCATTCCGCTGGCGTTGGTCGGCACCGTATGCGGTTGGCTGTACTTTGTCTCTGAGCATGCGAGAGAGGCCCTAGCGCACGCGATGGGGGAGCACCCTGTCGTTAAGGCAATGCTGGCCGGTCTAGCGCTCGCCATCTGCGGCACGGTCCTGCCCTACACCATGTTTGCCGGTGAGACCCAGGCCGATGTACCTATGGAGACCTACCTCACCATTCCCGCCGGCGTGCTTATCGCGACCGGTCTGGTCAAGGCCATGCTGACGCCCGCCCTTATCAACCTTGGCTGGCGCGGCGGCCATTTCTTCCCCGTCATCTTCTCGGGCGTAAGCTGGGCTACGGCTTTGCCATTCTTACCGGCGCCGATCCGGTCTTTTGCGTCGCCGTCTGCACGGCCTCGACGATGGGCGCGTTATGCGTCAGCCGGTCATGGTCGTGGGCCTGCTGCTCATGTGCTTCCCGCTCAAGGGATTGTCTGCATGATCATCGCCGCCGTTATCGCCGCCGTCGTCCCGCTGCCCAAGCCGCTGCGCAAGTAGCACGGCAGCGCGCGGTCAGTACAAACATCTCAAGTCCGGTGCGGGCGCTGTGTCACGGATTTGCGGGTGGACTGGATTTCGTTCGGTATCGGCGCTACTTCCAAATTGCAAGCGCGGCGGTGCCCAGTACGATGAGGACGAGACCGATGGCGCTGCGGCGGGAGAGTTTTTCGTTGAATGCCAGGCGCGCAAATAGCACCGATACGACAATCGATAGTTTGTCGATCTGCACCACGACACTCACCTGGCCTGCAGCGATGGCATAGTAATAGAGCAGCCACGATGCTCCAGTCGCGATGCCCGATGTTGCGAGAAATGTGAGTTCGCGCCGGTCAACGTGTGCGACCTGCTCCAGTTTTCCCTTGGCTGCCACGATTGCCCATGCCATAACCAGTACCACGCAGGTACGGATTGCCGTGGCCAGGTTGGACTCGACGCCTTCGATGCCAACCTTGGCGAGGACGGAGGTGAGCGCCGCGAACACGGCGCGCCGAGGGCGTAAGCGAGCCAGGTCCGGTCTTGCTGCTGCTCGGGTCCGGCAGACTGCTTCTTCTCGATCATTAAAAACGTGCCGAGGGTAATGACGGCGGTTCCCCCGAGCTTAACCGCAAGGTTGCTCGTCTCACCAAAAAGCGCGATGGCGATCAGCGCGGCGAGCACGGTGCTCATCTTGTCGACCGGTACGCTCCACCGCCTGCTGCGGGATTGGCCTGCGCCGTCAGCTCCTGCGCTGTATTCTGCTGTGCCTGCTCCATTGCTACCGCCTCCAAGACTGTGTGCGTTATTCCCTGCTCTTCTGCTGGATGAGATACCGTTTGAC
>ENA-OQAS01000019-OQAS01000019.1-human-gut-metagenome-genome-assembly--contig:-NODE-19-length-76882-cov-9.028324_pt1 | contig 76882 bp, 98 predicted proteins | sample MGYA00242733_ERZ504523 | MGnify/ENA primary metagenome ERZ504523 (study PRJEB26092, sample SAMD00036239) | human gut metagenome | host: Homo sapiens | study: EMG produced TPA metagenomics assembly of...
CCTGCGCCGGTGTTGACGGTCGGCGTCTGCGCGGCGGGATTGCCGTAGACGGGGCCGCCCTGGTGCTGATGCGGGCGACCTGCGCCGTGGCGTATCTCAGGCTTGGTCCGATTTCGTCCACTTGCAGCTCCACGACGGTTCTGTTGGTGCCGTCCTGCGCCTGATACGAGTGCTGCTTGAGCCTGCCTTGGGCGATGACGCGCATGCCTTTGGCCAAGGACTGCGCGCAATGCTGGGCGAGGTCGTTCCATGCCGAACAGCGCATGAACAACGCCGCCCCATCCTCGTACTGGCCGGTCTGCTTGTTATATACGCGCGCGGTGTTTGCGATGGTGAAGCTGGCGACCTGCGCGCCCTGGCCGGTGGTCCTCAGTTCCGGATCCGCGGTGAGGTTGCGACGATGGTGATGACGGTCTCTCCGATGGCCATGGCGTCACTCTCCCCTCACGTATCCGGCGGGCGCCGGGCCGAGCTGGCTTGGGTCCTTGGTCTTCCACGCGCATTTCGCTCGGAGGCATCCGGCCTCGCGGTCGATGATGATGTCTCCGAAACGCGCCGGAGCGACCAGCGTGAGATTCCAGCTGCGGTCATGGTTGAGCGCGGTGACGGTCTCATACAATTCACTGATAAGTTCGGCCGCCGTCATGCCGATGCTGGTCGGCGTGAGCGGCCATTCGAACCACCGCTCGCCTTCCGGCCTGGCTGTCTTGCTTGGCATCGTGTGCCTCCTTTGGGATTGGATTGGATGTCGTGCCGGAGCGCGGAATCGAACCGCGCATCCATCCGCCGGCGTTATCGGAGCGCCGATCTATGGCGTCCGCATCCTGTCGCGGGCTCCGGCGGGGCGGACGGGAGGAGAAGAAGAAGATGACCCGTCCGGCCGGTTTTAACGTCTTTTCCTTGACGGTTGGATGACTCCCGCATGGACGCGCATGACGAACCACGTCCATGCCGCAATGTGAGCGGAGTCATCCAAGTCTTCACTTCTGCTCCAGCCATCGCATGACGCGGGGATCCGAGCAGATGCGGCACGTGACGACGGCCGCGGGGATGAGCACCGCGATCGGCGCGGCGATGAGGTGTTCGATGGGATGCGTGCAGGCCGGTGTGCAGTACAGCACCCAGATGGCGGCGATCCAGATGGCGGCGACGAGCTGGCAGAGGATGACATGTGCGAGCTTGGTCATGATTCCTCCTCGTCCATCTCGCGCAGCAGTCGGCCGATGCTGGCCTGCAGCGATTCAAGCGCCGCGCGGCTGACTGTCACGCCGGCGAGGTGATTTTCGTCGGTGATGATGCTGATTCGTGCGGCCTGGACGTCGTCGCCACAACTGCGGTCGCGAACGACGGCGACCGCGTATGAGCTTTGCGGCTTCTTGGTTTCCTTGCGCATTGTTGTCTGTCCTTAGTGTCGGCGTGTTCCGGCGTTGGCATCGAATTCCTCGATGCTGGCGACGCTGACCATGAGCTTGCCGTGGTATCCGCTTGGCTGACGCATCTTGATGCGTCCGGCCCTTGCCCATTTGCGGAGAGTCTTCTGGTCGACTCCGCCGAGCATCGCGCTGGCTTGTTTGAGACTGACCCATCGCGGCGCGTATGCCGTCTGTCTGACGGCTTCCTTGGCTATCTCGTGGGCGAGCGCCACTGGGTCGATGAGTGGTTTTTCCATGGTTGCTTCCTGCATGAATCAAGCGACGTCGCGAGCGCCGGCATTTTGATTTCGAATCGGTCGGCGAGGAAGTCGATTGGCTTGTAGCCTGTGTTGGAGGCGAATGCGTCGATTTCGCTGAGTTTGAGTTCGACGGTGCCATTGATGCGTCGGCTGGCCATGTCGACTGATTGGTGCCAGACTTCAGCCACTTTGGCGACCGGGATGTTCTGAGCGGCCATGACCGCACGAATCCTCGCCGATGCCATGTCGTTGATGTTTCCGTATGTCATGTTTCCTCCTTGACAGACCACATTATGCGCGCAATTGCGCGCACTGTCAAATCAAAACACGCGCATTTCGTTTCACTCGCGCGCATGTCCGCGTAATTGCGCGCTATAATGAAAGATGTGGGTAGCAAAAAACTAGAAGTAAGCCCATTCGGTCTGCAGGTGAGCAAGGCCATAAGATCCGAAATGGGAATCCACAGAATGTCGGGTAGGGAACTTGCGAAAACAATAGGAAGAGGTGAGACATATGTGAGGCAGCGAGTCGCAGATGAAAAGGAATGGGCGCTCAGCGACATTTCGAAGATCTGCGAAGCGTGGGATATGAGCCCGGAAGAGCTCATATCGAAGCCGCGCAGTAAATGACACGCCCCTGCCGCGTCATTGCGGCAGGGGTTCTTCTTTCCTTGACGCTTCAGTGAGTGCGCGCCGGAGGAGGCGTAGACTTTCATGAAAAAGAAGGAGAAGAAGATGAGAATCACTCGAAAAGCAATCGTCGCCACACTCGCCGTCATGCTGCCGGTCGCGTTGACGGGAGGATGCGGCAATCAAGACGCGTCCAGCCAATCGGCGAGCGCTGACAGTCAGACGGAATCACAGGATACGGAAACCGATTCGCAGGATTCCGATAGTGGTGACGACGGTACTCCGCTTGCGGATGGATTGTCTGGATCGTGCGAAGGTGACGATCCGCGATTGCCGAACGTGAAGCTCGACACTAACGCCGGGTATCTCGGTGTGGAGATACCGGGAAACGACCAGATCAAGCCGGATGGATTTTATTCATATGATCTGATGCTCACCAATGAAAACGGCGACTCCTGGATGGTGCAGCTATCCGATTACGTGTCGTCCGGTGAAACGAACCGCAGCGTCTTCAACATGCAGACGAACAAGAATCTGAATTATCCAGGCTGGAGCAATTCGGATGATGAGTCTACATTCTCCACGTCCATCCCAGACACGGCGATGCGCGGAACGTCGATGGACTGGCAGATGACGCTCAATATTGACGGCAACGACGTGGCCAAGTGCCCAACGGACGGCACAACGTCGCTTGAGTGATCGCGAATCATTCCGCTTCCAGCTCGGCTAGGCGTGCGCGAAGCTTGGCGATTTCCCTGTCCTTGTCGCTCTCGGCCGAGACTGTGGCGTCACTCTGAGGCGTGGCGATGCTGGCGGCCACCTTGTCGGCGAGCGCGCGCTGTCGATCTTCGCTGAGTCGCTGGTAGTGCATGGCCATGATGGCGGTGCTGTGTCCGGCTGCGGCCATGAGTTCGCGGACGGTGGCGCCCTGTTGGGCGAGCATGGTGAGTGCCGTGGAGCGGAGGTCGTGGAATCGGAGGTCTTCGCGTCCGGCTGCGCGTCTCGCCTTGACGTAGGCGTCGCGCATGGCGTCCGTGCTGATCGGCCTGTCATGGTCCAGCGGGCTGGGGAATATCCATGCGTCCGGCTGGTCGGCCACATATTCGGCGAGGTGCGCGCGGATTTCGGGGATGACGGCTTCGGGGATTGGTTCGGTGCGTTTGCTTCTGGCGGTCTTCGGCGGCCCGGCGATGACGCGGGCGCGGGTGAGTCTGGTGCGGCGGATGTGGATGAGACGGTTGTCGAGGTCGATGTCGCCGCGTTGGAGGGCGCAGACCTCGCCGATGCGCAGGCCTCCGCAGGAGATGGCGAGGGTGATGGCGAGCCGGAATTTGCGTGGCATGGCGTCGTGGATCCGCCGGAGCTGCTGTGGTGTGGCGGCGGGTGTCTCCTCCCTGGGCGCGGGCTTGCGCACCGGCATGACGAATGGTGATTTGCCGATGACGGCGAAGCGTCCTGGTCTGGGGTCGCGGCGGCGTCGAGGATCTGGCGGAGCTTGGACAGCAGCTCTCGACCGACGTATGGGTGGTCCTTCGGCAGTGTGGCCGCATAGCGCTCGATGTCGGCCGAGGTGATCTTGCCGATCGGCATGCCGCCGAATGCATCGATGAGCCGTTTGACCGTGCATCGGATCCCGTAGATGGTGTTGACGTGCAGTCCTTCGCCCTCCCGCGTCTTCAGCCATTTCGCCGTGTATTCGGCGAAGGTGAGCGCGTGGTCCTTGGCCTTGCGCTTGGCGATGCGCTCCGGCTCCACACGTCGGCCTCGATGCGTCGTCTCGCCTTGGTCAGCCATGCCGCGGCCTCGTCCCTGCCGTCCTGGGTGCAGGGGAAGGTGGCGGTCTGCCTGTTCGGCAGGTCCGGCCATTCCGAAAAGGCGGACACTGGCGTAAGATAGGAGCCTCTATCCATTTCGGATTGGCCTTGCTTGGCTTGACGACGATCTTGCCGAACTTCCTGACCATGACACATCCCCCGGTTGAGGTGGTGGAGCTTTACCACTCGAATTACCACTCCAATTGTGGCGTATGAGTCTATTTTTGGTCAAAAATTCCCGCGTTTCAAAATGGCGTATCGATGATATGTACGCTGGAAACGGCTTGATTCCAACGTTTTTGTGGAGCGCGCGTCGGCGAGCGCTATTTGTTCCAGCAGACATACCGGGTGGTCATGATGCGCATGCTGCTTGAGGGACGGACCTACGACAAACTTCCCGTGAGCCGTTTCCTCTACCCGATCACCACGCGGAAATGGTTGTCGATGGCGAAGGTGATGCTGCTCGAGAACGTGTTCCTGTTCCTGTGGACGTTCACCATCATCGGCGCGTTCATCAAACCGTATTCCTACCGTATGGTGCCCTACATCGTCGCCGAAAATCCGAATATCGGGGCACGGGAGGCCATCAGCCTGTCCAGGCGCATGATGAAGGGTCACAAGTGGGAGTGTTTCGTGGCCGACCTGTCGTTCCTTGGCTGGTGGCTGCTCAATCTGTTCACGCTCGGCTTGAGCGGCATCTTCTATTCCAACGGCTATAACGCGGCGTTTTTCGTCGAATATTACGTGCATGTGCGCGGATTGTCCAAGGATTCGGGATTGGAGGGAAGCGAGCTGCTCAGCGACGAATACCTGTACAGCAAGGCCTCCGCTGAGACATTGCATGCCGCGTATGGTGATGTTGCCGAAACGGTGGAGCAGTTGTCCAGCAATCTTGTTCCGGTGGACAAGCCGAACGGTTTCGTCGGGTTCCTGTCCGAATGGTTGGGCGTGCGTATCCTGCATGCGCGGTCGGTGACCAAGTATGAGGAGTATCGCGAGCAACTGCATCAGATCGATACCGGCAGGGAGATTCTGAACGGCGCTATCTATCCTGGTCGTCTGGCTCCGGCGCCGATGGCGTTCCGGTTCCGCGAATCCCGCACCGTCAGCTCCGATCGCAGCTATTCGTTGGTCAATCTGGTCATGATGTTCTTCATCTTCTGTTTCGTGGGATGGGTATGGGAGGTGAGCCTCGCCTTCATTTCCGAAGGAACGTTCGTGAATCGTGGCACGCTGCATGGGCCATGGCTGCCGATCTATGGCACCGGCGGAGTGATTATCCTTATTCTGCTGAAGAAGTTGAGGAAGAAGCCCTTGTTCGAGTTCCTGGCCGCCATGGTCTTGTGTGGCGGGTTGGAGTACTTCTCGTCCTGGTATCTGGAGAAGACCCACGGAGGACAACGCTGGTGGGATTACACCGGTTATTTTCTCAATCTCAATGGTCGTATCTGTGCCGAGGGTCTGCTGACGTTTGGTTTGGGCGGTTTGGCGATCGTGTATCTGCTGGCTCCTGCATTGGACAACTTGCTGAGTCGTATCGATACAAGAAAGCTCACCGTTGTGGCCGTCGTGCTTCTGGCGTTCTACTGTGTGGACCAGGCGTATTCGGCGCAGCATCCGAACATTGGTGCCGGCATCACCGATTACAAGGGGTCGGCCACATCGCAAGTATCGTAGCCCCTATCCGATGTGATGCATAAAGGGATTTTGCCCCCGTCAGCGTGCGCAACGCAGTTGGCGGGGCAAATCGTTTTTGGACACATGCTATACGACACGTGTGGCCGGTGGAAACTTACTTTCGGCGCAGCATCTCACGCACGGTTTCCATGATCTTGCTGTATTTGGTGGAGTCCGTGGAACGCATGCGTGGGAAGGAGCGGATCATACGACGTTGCTGCCAATTCAACGCGGAAGAGACAAGCTGACGCATATTGGCAACACGTTCCTGCGACGATTCCGACAAATCATGCATCTTCTCGCGGAATTCCTCTTTGCCCCACTGCCAGGAGTCTCCGGCCTTCTCCGCACGCTCCTGCACCGCTTCGCTGAATTTGGCGAGACGCTCGGACAGGCCGACGATGCCCACCACGGTGACGATGGTGTCGATGATAACGACGATGGCGGCGACCGCGCATATCACGTGCACGGCAAGCAGCGGAATCATGGCGGTGAGCCGTTCGACCTGCGGCTGGACCACATCGATGATCAATACTCCGCCGAATCCGAATACGATTGCGCCGAGCAGACAGATGCGGCCTTGGATGTTGAATCGGTAATGGCTGTAATCCCACCATCTGGCGTGGAACAGCTTTTCCATGCCCCAAGAGGTGATGTATTCGAGTATGCTCGCGCCGAATGAGGAGATAAGGAAAATCTCGATGGGATTCGTGAAGTCATGCAACAGCACGATCGCAAGCACCGCGCCGCATCCGTAAATTGGGCACAACGGCCCGTTAAGGAAACCACGGTTGACCCATCGACGTTCCGAAACGGACACGAGAACCGACTCGTACACCCATCCGATGAAAGCGTATAACAGGAACCAAAGGAACAAATATTCGAGTGTGAGCGCCACAGCCATCAGCTCCTGTCCGTCGGTTGTCCGGATGCGGGTTTGTCGAAACGATCGAAAGAGAGCGTTTCCTTCGTGGCGCTGATTTTGTCGGCCGCGGTGACAAGGTATCCTTCGATGTACTTCGACGGATAGGGAGTCAATGGGAACATGTGATGTTCGATGCTGTCCCGTTCGATCTGGTTGAGTTTGAAATCCCGTATGGCGTTGCGCATGGCCGTTTCACCATGTGCGAATCCGTGTAGCCGATGGGTGCCGTTGTCCCAGTCATGCCAATCGTAAAGGAAGTAATCATGGAGCAAAGCGGCGCGAATCAACGAACGTAGATCAACCCTATTCCACAGGTGCAGTCTGTCTGCCAGCCAGACGGACAGACAAGCCACACGAATGGAATGGGCGAATGTGGTGACCACGCCATGCTGGTAGCAGACCCTTTCGATGGCCATGTGGTCATGTTCCAGAATCTCCCGGCCGTGCGCGTAGACCAGCCGTCGTATCTGCGTGCGCGTCAACAGCACCGCTTTTTGCTCCTTGCTTAATAGGGATTACTTGAGCAGGGATTCGGGCGACTTGTATGCGGAACCGTCGGACACGGAGTTGGCGAAGGCGCGTAGCTGCTCGATGGTGGTCTTGGCGGAAACGATCTGTTCGCGCACGCGCAGCGGGGAGGTGCCTCCCTTGCCGTTGCGGGCGGAGACGGAGCCTTCGGTGGACAGCACTTCACGCACCTGCGGGGCCTTGTCCGCCGGCAGGAAGTCCTTGAACACGTTGATGAAGTCCTCGTCGGTCAAATCCCACAGCTCCTGGCCACGGTCTTCGGCAATCTTGACGCAGGCGCGGAAAGCTCGTGCGCGTGACGGAACGGCACACCGTTCTTGACGAGCCATTCGGCGATGTCGGTGGCGAGGGCGAAGCCGGTCGGGGCTTCGGCTTCGAGGCGTTCCTTGTCGAAGACCATGGTGGCGACCATGCCGGTGAACGCCGGCAGCAGCACTTCAAGCGTGTCCACTTGGTCGAATACGGCTTCCTTGTCTTCCTGCAGGTCGCGCGCGTAGGCTGTCGGCAGGCCTTTCAAGGTGGCGAGCAGGCCAGTCAGGTCGCCGATGAGTCGTCCGGACTTGCCGCGAGTGAGTTCGGCGATGTCCGGATTCTTCTTCTGCGGCATGATGGACGAGCCGGTGGAGTAGGCGTCATCAAGACGCACGAACGCGAATTCCTGGGTGTTCCAGATGATGATCTCTTCGGACAGGCGGCTCAGATCGACACCGGCCATGGCGGCGATGAAGGCGAATTCGGCGACCAGATCACGGCTGGCGGTGCCGTCGATGGAATTGGCGGTCACCTTGGAGAAGCCCAGCTCACGGGCCACAGCCACCGGTTCGAGTCCAAGGGTGTTGCCGGCGAGGGCACCGGAGCCGTACGGGCTGGCGTCGATGCGCTTATCCCAATCGGCGAGACGTTCCACGTCACGCAGCAGCGGCCACACGTGGGCCATGAGCTGGTGGGCAAGCAGAACCGGTTGGGCGTGCTGCATATGCGTACGTCCCGGCATGACGGTGCGACCGGCTTTTTCGGACTGCTCGATCAGTGTTGCGGCGAGACCGAGCAGCATTTTGGCGATGATGCGGCTGTGGCGGCGCAGCCACATGCGGATGAGCGCGGCGATCTGATCGTTGCGGGAACGGCCGGCGCGGAGCTTGCCGCCGAGTTCGTCACCTGCGATTTGAAGCAGGCCGCGTTCGAGTGCAGTGGCCTCGTCCTCGTCATCCTCGATCGGAGCGAACGCTCCGGAATCCACGCGGCGCTGCAGCTCGTCAAGGGCGTCTTCCATGCGCTGCAGCTCATCGGCGGTCAGCAGTCCGGCGCGGCCAGTGCACGGGCATGGGCGCGCGAACCGGCGATATCGTCATCGGCGAGCCGCCAGTCGAATTGGGTGGACTTGCTCAGCCGTGCGAGTTCCGGCGACGGCCCAGACTTGAAACGGCCGCCCCACAGGGCAAGATGCTCACCATTAGTAGTGCTCTCGGTCATTGTTTTTCCAAATCTCCTTGCAGATATGACTGAGGGAGAGCTTACCAGTCAGGATGGTCCCGACGGTACGCTCTCCCCCATTATCAAGACGATTCACAACGTGAATCCGGATGATGCTTACTCGACGCTGTTCTCCGGAACCTCGATGCCGTTGCCGAACTTGACGTCGCGGGCTGCGGCCACGCGGCTCGGCAGACCATAGATGTCGATGAAGCCGTTGGAGGACTTCTGGTCGAAGCTGTCGCCGGAATCGTAGGTGGCCAGGTTGTAGTCGTACAGCGAGCTGTCGGAGCGACGGCCGGTCACGACGGCGCGGCCACCGTGCAGAACCATGCGAATCTCGCCGGAGACGTACTTCTGGGTGTCTTCGATGAAGGCGTTCAGGGACTGGGTTGCGGGGAGAACCACTGCGCATCGTAGACCAGTTCCGCCCAACGCTTGTCGATGTCGCGCTTGATGCGGTGCTGCTCGCGTTCGAGGCAGCAGTTCTCGAGCTCCTGGTGGGCGGTAATCAGCGCCACTGCGCCCGGAGCCTCGTACAGCTCGCGGGACTTGATGCCGACCAGACGATCCTCGATCAGATCGATGCGGCCGATGCCCTGCGCGCCTGCACGACGGTTCATCTCTTCGATGGCCTGCAGCGGAGTGACGTCATGACCGTCGATCTTGACCGGGACGCCCTGCTTGAATTCGATGACGACCTCATCCTCGACCGGTGGGAACGCCGGATCGTCGGTGTAGGAATAGCAATCCTTGGTCGGACCGTTCCACGGATCCTCGAGGAAACCGGTCTCGATGGCACGGCCCCACACGTTCTGGTCGATGGAGAACGGGCTCTTCTCGGTCTGCACGATCGGCAGCTTGTGTTCCTTGGCGAAGGCGATCTCGACGTCGCGGGTCAGGGACAGGTCGCGAATCGGGCTGATGGCCTTCAGCGTCGGGTCGATGGAGGCGATGGAGACCTCGAAACGAACCTGGTCGTTGCCCTTGCCGGTGCAGCCGTGGGAAATGGTGTCAGCGCCGAACTGGTGGGCGGCACGGACGAGATGCTTGGAAATCAGCGGACGGGAGATGGCGGAGACCAGCGGGTACACGCCTTCGTACATGGCGTTGGCCTTCAGGGCTTCATGCAGTATTCGTTGGCGAATTCATCACGGGCATCGACCACGTAGGCTTCGACCGCACCGCATGCCAGCGCGCGCTGCTTGATGGTTTCGAGGCTTTCGCCGCCCTGGCCGACGTCGAGGGACACGGCCACAACATCCTTGCCGGTGCGTTCCTTCAGATATGAAATGGCGACGGAGGTGTCAAGACCACCGGAGTACGCCAGGACGAGACGATTCTGATCGCTCATGGTTTCCCTTTCTAACATCCAACGTTATTCATCAGTATATGCACAGCTCTGTATATTTATGCATATTTGGTGCGTCGTGTCCACTATATGGCTATTCACGCTTTGGAAGCGACATCAAGCAGCCATTGCGCACGCCGTTTGGCGACATCATCCTCGGAGCAGATAACCATGACCGTGTCATCTCCGGCGATGGTGCCAAGCACGCCTTCGATGGGCTGCTTATCGATGACGCTGGCCACATATTGCGCGGCGCCGGATGGCGTGTGCACGACCACGAGATTACGTGCCGCGGCCACGGATGTGACCAGTCCGGACAGTACCCGGCTAATCTGCTGCTCGGTTTTGGCGTCCGGGTTAGAAACCGGATGTTCATCAATGTTCTGTTTGCCGACGGCGTAGGCCACGGTTCCGTCGGCAAGACGGGTCTTCGTGGCGTGAATCTCATCGAGATCACGGCTCAGCGTGGCCTGCGTCACCTCGATGCCCTGGTCGGCGAGAATCTGCGACAGTTGCGATTGCGAGGTGACGATGCGCGTCAGCAGCGCCTGCTCAATGGCGCTCAGTCGAGCGGTTCGTGTGGCAGGACGCTGCAACGCGGGAGTGTGGTCAGTCATCAGACCAGCAGGCTTTCATCGCCACGGGCCTTGCCGGCCAACCAGGTCAGCAACGCCTTCTGGGCGTGCAGACGGTTGCCTGCCTCATCCCAAACCACGGACTGAGGACCATCGATAACCTCGGCGGTGACCTCCTTGCCGCGATATGCAGGCAGGCAGTGCTGGAAGATGGCGTCGTCCTTGGCCTTGGCCATGAGTTCGGCGTTCACCTGGTAATCCCAGAACGGCTTGGAACGGACAGCGTATTCCGCTTCCTCGCCCATGGAGACCCACGTGTCGGTGAAGACGCAATCGGCTCCGGCAACAGCCTCATTCGGATCAGTAGTGACGAGGATGGAGCCGCCGGTCTCAGAGGCAATCGCTTCGGCATCGGCAACGATCTGCGGATCCGGCAGGTATCCGTACGGTCCTGCCACACGCACGTTCATGCCCGCCACAGCGCCGCCGAGCAGGTAGGAGTTGGACATGTTGTTGGCCGCGTCGCCAAGATAGGCGATGGTCTGGTTCTTGAGGTTGTCTACACCGCCACGATGTTCCGCGATGGTCTGGAAGTCAGCAAGAATCTGGCACGGATGGAATTCGTCGGTCAGTGCGTTCACCACCGGATGGGTGGAGTACTTGGCCATTTCCTCAACACGGTCCTGACCAAAGGTGCGCCACACCACGCCGTAGGCCATACGGTCAAGCACGCGAGCCGTGTCGGCCACCGGTTCGCCACGGCCCAGCTGGGAGCCGGACTTGTCAATGACCAGCGGATAGCCACCGAGTTCGGCCACGCCAATGGAGAAGCTGGAGCGGGTACGGGTACTGGGCTTGTCGAAAATCACGGCGATGCCCTGCGGGCCAGCGAACGGCTGGTGATAGAAACGGTTCTTGTGGAACTTGATGGCCAGTTCCAGCACCTGCTTCTGTTCTTCGTGGTTCAGATCGTCATCGCGCAGCATATGGCGCAGTTCAGGGGTTGCCATTGGTATAGAGGCTCCTTTCAAATTCTTCGGGTTCGTCCGAGATCAGTCGTTAGGCAGGTCGGACGGAATCTTGGCGAGGATGGACACCGCTTGATCGACGTCCTGAGCAGTGATGACCAGCGGCGGGGCGAGACGCAACGCATTCGGAGCAACCGCATTGACGATGAGACCGTGTTCCAAAGCCCAGTTCATGGCCGCATGCGAGCAGGGGTGGGCAAGTTCGATGGCGTCGAGCAGGCCACTGCCACGCACGGAGACGAACAGCGGATTGCCGCAGGAGGCGATACCGTCGCGCAGCTGCTTGCCGCGTTCTTCGGCGTTGTCCACGAGGCTGTCCTCTTCGATGACTCCCAGCGTTGCCAATGCCGCCGAAGCGCCCAATGGATTGCCTGCGAAAGTGGAGCCGTGGGAACCGGGGTGAACAGCGCGGACAGTTCGGCGCCGAAGGAAATCATGCCGCCCATCGGGAAACCACCGCCAACGCCCTTGGCGAAAGTGACGATGTCCGGGGTCACACCGCCGGAAAGATCCTCACGCTGGAAGGCGAACCATGCTCCGGTGCGTCCGATGCCGGTCTGCACTTCGTCGATGATGAGGAGCGCCTTATGCTCGTCGCACAGTTTGCGGGCGGCCTTCACATAGTCCGCTCCGAGCGGCATCACACCGGCCTCGCCTGGATAAGCTCCATGATGACGGCCGCGACCGGCCCTTTGCCGTACTTGCCTTGGCCGGTTTCGGCGAAAGCGTCGTGCAAGGCTTCGACGTTGCCGGCTTCGACGAATTCGATGTTCGGTACCAGCGGCTCGAATTTCTCACGGATGGCGGGCTTCCACGTTGCGGACAGCGCGCCCATGGTGCGGCCGTGGAAGCGTGGGTCATGGAGATGATGCGTGCCGGTTTGCCGCCGATCTCAGGCAACGCGCCCGGCAGGGTGCGCCCGTAGAGCTTGGCGAGCTTCAGCGCCGCCTCGTTACCTTCCGCGCCGGAATTGCCGAAGTAGACGCGGGAACTTCCGGAGCGCCGCGAGCTTGACGAGTTTGGCGGCGAGCTTGATCTGCGGTTCGGTGGCGAAGTAGTTGCTCACATGCGCGCTTGGCGGCCTGTTCGCTGACGGCCTTCACCCACTTCGGATGGGCGTATCCGAGCGCGTTGACGGCGATGCCCGCAAGGAAATCGAGATATTCATTGCCGTCGACATCCCAGATGTGGCGCCCTCACCGTGGTCCATCACGCGCAGGGGCGTGCCAAACACGTTCATATGCACCTGGGAGTACTCTCCCAGCCACTTGGCATCTTCAGTGCCGAGTGTTTCCAGTTGTTCAGTTGCCATAGGAACTCCTCATTTCAATACCGTCCTCGGACACGACCATGGTGCCGATGCCGTCGGTGGTGAAGATCTCGTTCAGGATGGAATGCGGTTTGCGACCGTCGATGATATGGGCCCGCGGAACGCCTCCGTCGATGGCGCGCACGCAGGCTTCCATCTTCGGACGCATGCCGCTTTCCAGGTCGGGGAGCATATCGCGCAGATTCTCCACGCCGATGCGGCCAATCAGGGAGTCGCGGTCCGGCCAATCGGCATACAGACCATCGACGTCGGTCAACACGACCAGCTTGCTGGCTCCAAGGGCCGCGGCAAGGGCGGCCGCGGCGGAGTCGGCGTTCACGTTGAGCACTTCGGTGGCATCGTCTTCATTCGGCGCCACGGAGGAGACCACCGGAATACGTCCGGCGTTGATTAGATCCTCCACGGCGGACGCGTCGACGCTTACCACTCGCCGACCAAGCCGATATCGGTGGGTTTGCCGTCAATGACCGGTTTGCGCTGCATGGCCGAGAACAGGGCGCCGTCCTCGCCGGACAGTCCGACCGCGAATGGACCGTGCGCGTTGATCAGGCCAACGAGTTCACGGGACACCTTGCCGGTCAGCACCATGCGGACCACATCCATGGCTTCCGGAGTGGTGACACGCAATCCGCCCTTGAATTCGGACTTGATACCCAGGGCCTTAAGCATTTGGGAGATCTGCGGACCGCCACCGTGCACCACGACGGGTGCAGTCCCACCTGACGCAGGAACACCATGTCTTCGGCGAAGCAGGCTTTCAGATGATCGTCGATCATCGCATTGCCGCCATATTTGATGACGATGCGTTGTCCGGCGAATTCCTCCAGCCACGGCAGCGCTTCGATAAGCACTTCCGCCTTCTGGTCGGCGCGCAGGTCGGTGTGCACGTCGAAGTGGAATCCAGGTCCTTTGAGTTCTTTGGCCATTCCTATTCGATCAGCTTTCGTAGTCAGCGTTGATGTGTACGTATTCGTGGGTCAGATCGTCGGTCCAGACGGTCGCTTCCGCTTCTCCGGCGTTCAGGTCGATGTCGATGTGCACCTCGCGTGGGGTCATGTCCACTTCGGAGCGGTCGCGTCCAGCTCCGCCGTTTTCGCAGATGCGTACGCCGTTGACGTCCACCGTGACCTTTTCGGAATCGTATGGTGCGACGTCGGACGGCACGGTGCCAAGGGAGCTGACGATACGGCCCCAGTTCGGATCGTTGCCGGAGATGGCGCATTTGAGCAGATTGGACGCTGCAACCGCGCGGCCGCATGCCAGAGCGGCTTCTTCGGTGGTCGCGCCGGTAACTTTGACACGGATGTCATGGCTTGCGCCTTCGCCGTCGCCGATGATCTGGCGGGCGAGCGAGGCGGTGGCTTGGCCACGAGCTCGTTGAACTCGTCCGGTTCCGGTTCGATGCCGGACGCGCCGGAAGCCAGCAGCAGCACGGTGTCGTTGGTGGACATGCAGCCGTCCACGTCGATGCGGTTGAACGACATTTCGACTCCGGCGTTCAAGGCGGCTTGAAGCTGTCCGGCGGTCACGACGGCATCGGTGGTGATGACGCACAGCATGGTGGCCAGCTGCGGGGCGATCATGCCGGAACCCTTGACCATGCCACCGATACGGAAGCCGTTGGAACCTTCCAGCTCGACGGTTTTCGGCTTGGTGTCGGTGGTCATGATGGCGTGCGACGCATCGGCTCCGGCTTCGGCGGTATCGGCAAGGGTTTCAAATGCCTTGTCCGCGCCGGACAGCACGTTGTCGAGCGGCAGCAATTCGCCGATGAGACCAGTGGAACATACGGCCACGTCTTCGGCTTTGGCGCCGATGAGGCCGGCGACCTTTTCAGCGGTGGCCTTGGACTGCTCGTATCCTGGCTTGCCGGTGCATGCGTTGGCGCCGCCGGAGTTCAGAATCACGGCCTTCACATGGCCGTCGGATACGATGTTCCTCGACCACTGCACAGGGGCCGCGCAGAAACGGTTCGAGGTGAACACGCCGGCAGCGGCGTCAAGCGGTCCATTGTTGACCACGAGAGCCAGATCCTTCTTGCCTTCGACCGCGGAAATGCCAGCTGCCACGCCAGCTGCGGAAAAACCTTGTGCGAACGTTACGCTCACGGTGCCACTCCAATCTTCGTCAATCCTGCATCCTCAGGAAGTCCCAATGCCACATTCAGCGACTGCACGGCCTGCCCGGCGGTTCCTCGGTTGAGGTTGTCGATGGCCGCGAATGCCAGCAGGCGGCCGGCATGATGGTCGACGACCACTTGAATGTGGGCCGCGTTAGAACCGATGATGTTGGCGGTGGCCGGCATCACGCCTTCAGGCAGCACCACCATGAAATCCTGGCCTTCGTATGCATCCAGCCAGACCTGGCGGATCTCGGCATCCGTCATGCCAAGCGCTTTGTCGGTAAGTTTGGCGGAAACGGTGGCGAGAATGCCGCGCGCCATCGGCGCGAGAATCGGCGTGAAGGCGAGGGTGTAATCGTCTGCCTCCGCAGCACTCTTGCCGGCCGCGTGCGCGAAGTTCTGCAGGATCTCCGGAATGTGGCGGTGCGTACCGCCTACCGAATACGGCAGAGCGGAACCAAACGCCTCAGCCGCAAGCAGATTGGTGCGCTTGAGGTTCTTGCCGGCGCCGGAATAACCGACCACCAAATCAGCCACGATGTCTTTCGATTCGACAAGACCCTGCGTAATGCCCGGCTGCAAAGCCAGCGTGGTCGCAGTGACGTTGCAGCCCGGTCCCGCAATGCGCTTGGTGCCGGGAAGCGCTTCACGCTGACGGCTGTAGGAGCCGTCAGCCGCGACGCCGGTGATGAGTTCCGGCATGCCGTAGGTCCAATGCTGGTAGAAGTCACCGCCGTAGAACGCGTCCCACGCGCTCTTTTCCTCAAGACGGTGGTCTGCGCCCAAATCCACCACCACGGCATTCGGGTCAAGCTGGGAGGCCAATGCTCCGGAAGCGCCATGAGGCAATGCAGGATGATCACGTCATGGCCGTTGAGCACTTCCGGCGTGGTGTCCTCGACCACGAGGTCCGCCAACTGCGGAATGTGCGGCATATGCTTGCCAAGCTTGTCCCCCACCGAAGAATGTCCGGCGACGCAGGTCACTTCGAAATTCGGGTGTGCCGCGAGTATGCGCAGCGCCTCACCACCCGCGTATCCAGTCGCGCCGGCCACGGCTACCGTGTATTTGGCCATGTCACGTCTCTTTTCCTTGACTCGTTGAAACACATTCAGCATACACTTTATGCACTACATTGCATAATTATGCAGTTCAATCGTGTCGGATAGTGGTCACCGCCCATAACGGGACCGTTCAGACGAACATAAAAAGATTGGTTTCAGGCGGAAATCGAGCTGGAATCACCACTTTGTCCACTGCCACCGAACATGTACTGCATCATCTGGTTATACAAATCGGCTGTGGAAATGCCGTGAACCGTCATCCAAATCACCGCAATGGTGTACAGCACGTTGATAATCAGCGCTGCCACGCCAAGCGCGTAGCCTTTCATATGCAGTTTTTTGGTACGCCACATGGCGATGGCGCCCATCACCGCAGGGATGACCGGTACCGGCAGGAATAGTGCGAACACGAACGAGATGATCGCATAGCTATCCCAATGGCCGTACAGGGGGTTCTGGCTGGGATCATTCGGGTTGATGGGATATATGCCGGGCTGTTGGTATGGATTCGGCCCATACTGGTTTGGCCCGTATTGATTTGGTCCATACTGATAGCCATTGGCTGGCCTGATTGCTGCCGTCCCGATGCATCATATGGATTCGCCGGATACCCGTTCTGCATATACGGATTCGTCTGCGGCTGCTGCGCCGTTTGTTGTGCATCGTCCGCCGGCTTGGGCTGGTCGGGAGCCCCATACATGTATGATTGTAGTTCGCCGGATACTGGTTGGACATCGCGCCATATTCAGGCTGGTTGTACTGTCCGAATTCCGGCTGTGCCGACTGGTCCGACGGCGAAGACGACGAAACCGGAGCAGCCCCGGCCGCCTCCTGCCCTTCGTCGGGGTTGATCGGCTGGTTCTGCTCCGGTTCGTTCATGTCGTCCTCTTTATCTTTTTGGTTACTTCGATGGACTTGACGTGTCAGGCACGCAGTTGCGCGCCCAGCTTCGCGGCCGCATCCACGATGCGCTTGCGAATGGCTTCGCTGTCCTCGGAGGTCAGCGTCTTGTCCTCAGCGCGGAACGTGACGGCGTATGCGAGGGACTTCAATCCCTCACCCAGCTGGTCGCCGGTGTACACGTCGAACAGGTCGATGCTTTCCAAGCTGTTGCCGGCGGCTTCGACGATGGTCTTCTCGAGTTCGGCGGCGGTGACGTCCGTCGACACGGTGAAGGCCAGATCCTGCTTGACCGGCGGGAAGGTGGAAATCGGCTTGGCCTGCACCGGCTTGCCGCTCAAGGTGGCGAACAGCGCGGTCAGGTTCAGTTCGAACGCGGCGGAATGGGCCGGGAAGCCCAACGCCTCGTTGACATGCGGGTGAAGCTCGCCGACCATGCCGACGAACGTGTCACCTGCCATCACACGTGCCGCACGGCCCGGATGCACTGCGCGGGTACGTCCTCAGCCTTCGGCTGGTCCAACGTGAGCTTTGCGCCGATGCGGTCGCAAATACGCTGCACGGCTTCAACTGCGTCGGACCAGTCCACGGCACGGCGATCGCCCATCCAGCCGGAGTCGACGGCGTTGCCGGTCAGAATGCCGGCGACGTGCATCGGCTGGTCCGGCAGGCCTGCGTCAAGCGCGGCCAACTGCTCGTCGGTTGGCTTGACGGCACCCGGCAATGCCGGAATGGCCGGAGCGTTCGGATCCCACAGGTAGACGTGTCCGATTTCGTACAGCGACACGTTTTCCACGCCACGGCGCAGGTTACGCTGCACGGTCTGCGCGAGGGTCGGGATGATGTCGCGACGCAGGAACGGGCGATCGCCGGCCAGTGGGTTGGCGATTTCGACGCTGATCTTCTTGGTGGCGTCGGCGTCAAGTGCGAAGTTCTTGTAGTCTTCGTCGCCCACGAACGGATAGCTCAGGGTCTCCACCATGCCGTATTCGGCGAGTTCGTCGGCCACCTGGCGCTTGCGCAGCTGCTCGGCGGTCAGTCCGACCTTGCTTCGACCGGTGCCGGCGGCACGGTGACCGGAATCTCATCGTAGCCGACCAGACGGGCCACTTCCTCCACCAGATCGCACGGTTCGTTGAGGTCCGGACGCCAGCTCGGCGGAGTCACGGAGAACTCACCGTTGCCACCGCCGGCCACAGTGCAGCCGATATCGGTGAGAATGTCGCTGATGGTGTTCACGTCAGTGTCCAGTCCCGCCACGCGGGCCACTTCGGACGCCTTGAACAGAATCGGACGACGATTGCAGACGGTGTTGTAATCAGTCGGGTGCTCGCTCGGCTCGCCGTTGCCGTACTTGACCAGAAGCTCGGCGGCCATCTGGGCGGCAGCCGGCTGCAGCTGATCATCCACGCCACGCTCGAAACGACGGGACGCTTCGGACGGAATCTTGTGACGACGTGCGGAACGCGCGATCGATACTTGGTCGAAATGAGCGGATTCCAGCAGGATGTTCTTAGTTTCAGCAGTGACCTCGCCATACAGGCCGCCCATCACGCCGGCGATGCCAAGCACACGGGAGCCACGCTCGCCGTTCGGCGAGTCGGTGATCAGCAGGTCTTCGACGCTCAGGTCATGATCCTTGCCGTCCAATGTGGTGAGCTTCTCACCTTCGTTGCGCGGCGCACGACGATCGGTCCTTCAATCTTGTCCAGATCGTAGGCGTGCATCGGCTGGCCAAGATCAAGCATCACGTAATTGGTGACGTCCACCGCCAAAGAGATGGAGCGCATGCCTGCGCGGATTAGGCGGCGGCGCATCCAGTTCGGCGTGTGGCTTGCCGGGTCGAAACCACGCACGGCGCGCGCGTAGTAGCGATCGCAGCCGACCACACCGTGAATCGGATTCTTGTCGTCGACAATCACTTCGATGTCGCTCTTGACACCTTCCGGCAGACCCTGAGTGACGGGCGCCTTTTTGCCGAGGTCGATTGCGGGATCAGTGTAGACGGCGCCAGTGGAATGGTGGTATTCGCGGGCCACGCCACGGTAGGAGAACGCGTAGCCGCGATCCGGGGTGATGTTGATTTCCAGCAGCGGCTGGTCCAGGTGCAGCAGATGCATGGCGTCATCGCCCGGCTGGAGCTTTTCGTATTCCTCCGGGGTGAAGCCGTACTTGCGTAGCAGGATGATGCCGTCGTGGTTATCACCCAGACCAAGCTCGCGCTCGGAGGCGCACATGCCGTTGGAGATATGGCCGTAGGTCTTGCGCGGTTCGATCTTGAAATCGCCTGGCAGCACGGCGCCCGGCAGGGTCACGACAACCTTCTCGCCGGCTGCCATGTTCGGAGCTCCGCAGATGATGCCGCGTGGCACCTTGTTGCCGTTTTCATCGGTCTCGTTGTATTCGTCGCCGACGTCCACATGACACCAGTTGATGATCTTGCCGTTCTTCTGCGGTTCCGGAGTGGCGTCGACCACATAGCCGACGACAATCGGGCCGGTGACCTGGGAGGTGTGGATCTCTTCCTCTTCGAGGCCGACCTTCACCAGATCCTTGGCAAGCTGTTCATACGTAAGGCCTTCCGGAACCTCGACATGGTCCTTGAGCCAATCAATGTCAACCATTGGCATGGGTCAATCACTCCCCCATCACAAACTGTTCGCTGAATCGCACGTCGCCTTCCACCAGGTCGTGCATGTCGTTGATGTCGTGGCGCAGCAGCAGGGTACGTTCCACGCCGACGCCGAAGGCGAAGCCGGTGTAGACCTCAGGATCGAGGCCCGCAGACTTCAGCACGTTCGGGTTGACCATGCCGCAGCCGCCCCATTCAAGCCAACCGGCGCCGCCCTTCTTGTCAGGGAACCACAGGTCGAGCTCGGCGCTCGGCTCGGTGAACGGGAAGTAGCTCGGACGCAGACGGGTCTTGGCTTCCGGACCGAACATGGCCACGGCAAGCTTGTCGAGCACACCCTTCAAATCGGCCATGGTCAGATGCTTGTCGACCGCGAGGGCCTCCACCTGATGGAACACCGGGGTGTGGGTGGCGTCAAGTTCGTCGGTACGGAACACACGGCCCGGGCAGGCGATGTACAGCGGCACGCCACGGGTGATGAGTCCACGGACCTGATCGGACGAAGTCTGGGTGCGCAACACCATGTTGGAGCCGACGAAGCCCGCGGCGTCCTTGGCCTGATTGCCCTTGACATAGAAGGTGTCCTGCATCTGGCGGGCCGGATGGTCCGGACCGAAGTTCAGCGCGTCGAAGTCATACCATTCGGTCTCCACTTCCGGACCGTCGGAAATCTGCCAGCCCATGGAGATGAAGAAGTCCTCGACATCCTCCATCAGCTTCGGCAGCGGATGGCGGGCGCCAAGCGGCTTGCGGTTGACCGGCAAGGTCATATCCACGGTTTCGGCGGCAAGCTCGCGGGCCTCTTCCTCGGCCTTGACCTGCTTTTCCTTGGTGCCGAACGCACGACCGAAGTCGGCGCGAAGCTTGCCCATGAGCTTACCGGCGTCTTTCTTCTGGTCCTTCGGCAACGCGCCGATGGCCTTGCTGGCCTGCGTCATCGCGGATTCCGCTCCGGCGTACTGCGTCTTGATGGCTTTCAATTCCTCCATTGTGGAGGCGTTTTCGATTTTCGCGATGCCCTCGGCAACCGCATCGGTTACCGCTTGGGCGTCGAATACCGCACCCTCTGCCACGAGATACCTTTCTTATCAACCGTTTGTTTTACGCATAAAACGCGCAATTCCAACGTTTTTACGACTTCACATTCTTTCAACATGACTCGACATAGCCAAGCTCAGCAGCATCACCGCCGCGCTGGTGCCGAGATTGAGCGATTCCGCCTTGCCGTAGATGGGAATCGACACGATTCTGTCGACGCGTTCCAACACATCCTGGGTCAGCCCGCGCGCCTCGTTGCCGAACAGCACCGTCTTGGCCTGTGCAAGCGACTGCGGCACGGCAAGCACGTCCGTAAGCGGTTCCGGCGGCCGTGCGTCGGTACCATACACGTCGGCGGCGTACACGGCGAGTCCACGTTCCGCACACCAATCGAAATACTCGTCCGTGCCCATGGAGACGACCGGAAGATGGAACAGCGAACCGGCAGTGGAACGAATCACCTTCGGTTGAAGATGTCCACGCAGTCGTCCACCAGCACCACGCCCGCGCAACCGGCCGCGTCCGCGGAACGGATCACGGTGCCGGCGTTGCCCGGATCGCGCACCTGCCAGAACGCGGCGACCATCGTGCGTTCGTCGGAATCGCCATCAATGACGGCGGAATCGAGGAAAGCGCGCATGTCGCGACGGCGAGCACTCCCTGCGCGTCGGAGCTCATGTGCTGCATGACGGCATGCGTCACCTTATGCACGTAAGCACCGGCCTGCATGGCCTTGCCGGCCATCTGCGCCACGGTGGGCGTGATGAAAGCCGCGTCCGGTTCGGCGGAGACGACCTCCACATACAGGTCCTCGACGATGTCGGGATGCCAGGAGAGCAGTTCACGTACCGACTGCGGTCCTTCCACCATGAACCTGCCGGACCGCTTGCGGCCTTTCCTGTCGGCAAGTTCGGAGACCCTGCGGACGCGTTCGGCCCTTGGGTTTGCAATGACTTCGGATTTCATAGGCATATGCGTTAGCCTAACACCTTCGAAGCGGTTGGCGACGCGGCCATGTCATGTTTCGAGGCGTCCAGAAAACATCCAGCCACATCCCAGCGCGAACAAAGCGTCTTTCTGTTGTATGCCAGATACAACTTTTACCATCAGCATAAACGCGATCGCGAGCGGCGCGGAACCATCAATCGCTCATATCTATCGAAACACATAAGGAAACAGCCATGTTCGTCGTCAAAAACGCATGGAAAAGCGTCACCCGCAACAAGGGACGCAATATGCTCATCATCGTCATCGTGACCATCATCGCCGCTGCCGCCACAATCGGCCTATCCATCCGGCAGGCGGCCGCCACGCAAGAAGCAGCGGATTAGATAACACCACCGTCACCGCGCAGATCAGCCTTGATCGCGGCAAACTCATTTCCGAATCGCGCGAGCAGTCCAAGTCGGATTCCGATTCGTCCGATGCTTCCGCCAAACCTGACTTCGACGCCATGCGTTCCGCTTTGGCCGACAAGCAGTTTTCGCTTGCCGACTATCAGAAGTACGCGAAGGCTTCATCCGCGGTGAAATCCACTATTATATGGAGACCACGGGGTTGGCGGCGACCGACGATTTCCAGCCGGTCACCGATTCGTCCGGTTCGGATTCCTCCAGCTCGTCCGGCTCATCCAATATGAAGGATTCGTCTGATACCGCCGGTACGGATAACGGCAACCGTCAGGATGAACAGCCCGGCGGCCCCGACGGACAAATGGGCGACGTCGCGGGCAGCAAAGACGGCGCGGGCATGGTCAGTGGCGATTTCTCCCTAATCGGCTTCTCCAGCGACGAGGCCGTCGCCAACGCCTCCAATGGCAGCTTCACCATGGTGAGGGCAAGGTGTTCAGCTATGACGCGAGCAGTGATGGCGATGCCATCATCTCCAAATCGCTCGCCGACCGTTCCTGACAATCCAATCGCACGTTTTTCCTGGAAAGGACCTCCCATGACAACGAATTCCGCGAATACCGCCAATGCGGCAATCGCAAAAGAAGCCGTCGAGACCAACGGCGCACAATCGCAGCAGACCGACCCGCCTACGCTGCAGCTGGATAACGTCAGTTATGCCTACACCAAAGGCGGCAAACGCGTGCTGAAAAACATCAGCCACGATTTCCAAGCCGGCAAAGTGCATGCCATCACCGAACCGTCCGGAGCAGGCAAAACCACGCTGCTATCACTGATCTCGGGACTGGCGAATCCCACGGAAGGGGATGGTGCTGGTCGACGGCACCGACCTGTCGGAACGAGACCGATACCGTTTTCGCAGCCATGACATCGGCGTGATCTTCCAAAACTTCAACCTGCTGCCGAACCTTACGGTGGCGGAGAACATCATCCTGTCGATGGACGCGTCCGGCAAAACGTTCGACAAGTCGAAGAGGACGATCGTCGAGGAACTGCTCGAACAGGTGCATCTGCCGAAGGAATACGTGAACGAGCGGATTCTGCACCTGTCCGGCGGCGAACAGCAGCGTGTGGCGATCGCCCGCGCGCTAAGCTACGGCCCTTCCATCATCGTCGCTGACGAGCCGACCGGCAATCTCGACCTGGCCACCCAGGACGACATCATGGGTATTTTCCGAACGTTGGCGCATGATGGGCATCGTTGCGTCATCATCGTCACGCACAGTCCGGAAGTGGCAAAGACGTCCGACGAGGTGTTCGAGCTGGCTCCCATCAGGCGTCGCAGATAAGCGTCGGCAGCTTCTCGAAAAGAAATACGGCATGCGTCCCCATGCAACGGACACGCATGCCGTATTTTTTCCTGTTTCGGTTGGACGGTGGCGTTATGATTGGGCGCGTCGAAGTACAGGGGGTGCCGAATACGGCTGAGACGGGCGACCGCCCGGACCCTTGACCTGATCAAGGTAATGCTTGCGTAGGAACAGTACCGGCAAAACGCGTCGCGTCCCGTAAAGACGATCTCCGTTTGTATTTCGGCTTGTGCACATACCCAATGGAAGTCGAGAAGGGACACCATGGCCAACGAAAAGCCATCGACGCAGACGCAGACGCAGCCGCACGGCGATGCCGCAACCAGAAAGAAAACCGAAACGAGCGTGGCGGAAGCCGGTTCGTCAGCCGAAAAGAAGGTCACGCCGAAGAACGCCCTGCTGGGATTGCAGCATGTGCTCGTATCAAACGTGTGGCTTGATCCGGTGTTCGTGGCGGGCGCATCGGTCTGCCGTTGGCATTGTCGTCGAACATGGTGAACGCCATTTTCATCGTCTCCGGCCTGGTCACGCTTATCCAGGCCACGAAACTGGTGCGCCTGCCATCGTTCAGGGTCCTTCCGCGGCGTTCGACGCGCTGATGATCGCCGCCGGCACCGCCGGATCACTTGCCGCGGCCGGCACGTCCATCTTCATCAGCTCGCTGATTTTCCTGGTGCTGTGCCTGACGCGTGTGATCGAGAAGCTGCGGTTCCTGTTCGCCCCGATCGTATCGGGCGTGATCATCTTCCTCGTCGGCGTCTCCTGTCGGGATTCACATTGAGCGAGTTCCTTGGCGCGCGCCGGGAGACAAGGCTTCGCCGATCCGAAGACGCTGGCCGTCTCCATCATCACCTGCGTGCTGGTGGTGGTGCTTTCCCAGTTCGGCAAGGGCATGGTGAAGGTGCTGTCGTATCTGATCGCACTGGTCGTGGGCACCGCGCTGTCTCTGGCGTTCGGCATGGCCGACTTCTCCGAGGTGGCCTCCAAGCGTGGCTCGGCCTGCCCAAGTTCATGCCATATGGCGGTTTCGATTTCAACGCGGCGATTTTCGTACCGTTCTTCATCGCCTATCTGGTGGCCATCATGGAAGCCCTCGGCGTGTATCAGGCGGCCACGGAGATCCAAGGCACGAAGCTCCAGGACCGCCAGGTGCGTTACGGTCTTGCCGGAGAGGCCGCCGGTTCGGCGATCTCCTCGCTGATCGGCGGTTTCACCACCACCGCGTATCCGCAGAACGTGGCGCTGCTCAAAGTCACCGACGAAGGCAAGACCCGCACCCGCGTGCCGGTGATCATTGCCGGCGTGGTGTTCGTGGTGCTCGGTTTCATTCCGAAGGCGGGCGCAGCGCTGTCGCTCATCCCATCCCCCGTGATCGGCGGCATCTTCCTGCCGGCCGCCGCAAGCCTCATCAGCACCGGCTTCAACACGCTGCGCAAGGTGGAAAGCGACGACCGCACCCAAGTGGTGATCGGCCTTTCCCTGCTGCTTGGCATCGCCCTGCCGAACGCGTTGAGCGGTCTTGAAGGAGGAGCGCACGTGTTCTTCTCGAATTCGATTCTGTCGGCGCGTTCAGCGTCGTGATTCTCAAAGCCCTCATCATCGACCTGCCGAACTTATCGCACGACACGCAGACGAGCGGACGAAACAAGCGGAATAATCGAAAGCATCCGAATAATCCGACAACCATACGACGGAAAGGACATGGCATGAGCATGGGGCAATCGCAGGAATCCACGAACATCGACGAGACGAAGGAAACCATCAAACGGGAGGTGCTCGACTTCATCGCACAATACGGCTGCGGCAAGGCGCCCGATGAGGCGTTCGACACGCTGGCGAAGCATATCTTCGCCTTTCAATTCGAGCGCAACCTCCCATACCGCGCCTACTGCATGTCCAAACGCGTGACGCCGCAGACGCTCGCCAACTGGATGCAGATTCCCCCCATGCCGGTGGACGGCTTCAAAATGCTGACGCTCACCTCCGTGCCCGAACAGGATTGCGAAGCGGTGTTCACCACCAGCGGTACCACGCATCCCGGTCAACGCGGGCGCAACTTCCACCCCGACCTGCAGGTGTGACGAGTCGATGATCGTGCCGTTCAGGCATTTCATCATGCCCGACCGCGAGCGCATCCGCATCGCGGTCCTCTCCCCCGCATGGGACATGAACGAGCATTCGTCGCTGTCCCGATATCTGACCCGCGCCGTGGAGCAGTGCGGCGCCGAAGGCAGCGGCTTCTTCTTCCATGAGGATGGCCTTGATTTCACGGGCGTCGAGCGCTTCCTCGACGAGGCCGCGGCCGACGGCGAACCGGTGATGCTTATGGGCGCCTCCTCCGCCTACCTGTATCTGCTGGATTATCTGGACAAGCAGGGCAAGACCTACGCTCTGGCCGCCGATTCCCGCGTGTTCGATACGGGCGGTTTCAAAAGCACGCGCACCGACATGACGGTCGACGACCTGTATGCGGCGTTCGAACGAGTGTTCGGCGTGAAGCGCTCGCATTGCGTGAACATGTATGGCATGACGGAGTTGAGTTCGCAGATCTACGATCAGAACATCCTGTCCTATTACACGGATGGTTCGTCGAATTATCTCAAAGCCACGCCGTCGTGGGTGCGTTCGGTGTTCCTCGATCCGGCTTCGCTTACGCCGGTCGCCGATGGCGAGCAGGGTGTGATCGCGCATTACGATCTGGCGAATTGGAATTCGTGCCTGGCTATTCTGACGGAGGATCTGGGTGTGCGCACCGAACATGGCTATGTGCTGAACGGTCGTGCGAAGGGCGCGAGGCGCGTGGCTGTTCGATCACCGTCGACGAGGTGATGGCGGCCAACGCATGAGCGACGTCGACATTTTCCACGCGCCGCGGGATTTCGAGTTCCATGATTTCGACACACGCAACGTCACGGCGTCCGATGGCGGCACGGCGACGTTGCGTTTCCCCCGTCTCGACGCCGATGCCGTGCATGCGCTGGCGGCGTCGGTGCGGCGGCATCGCGCCGAGAAACTGGCGCGGTATTCCACGGACGGGATCGTCGACGTGATCGCGCGCGCCGTAGAATTGTGGACGGATCCGGAATATCCGGAACGTCGGCTTGCGGAGCGGCTCATTCCCGCGGTCACCGGCTATGACGCGTCCATGGTGCGTATCGAATTGAAGCGGTACATGCGCATGTTCCGTCGGCGTGAGCTGCTGCGTTTCGTGGATGACGAGTTGAATTGCCCGCAGATGCTTGACGAGTATCGCCCGAACCGTTCGGGCGGATACACGCGGCTGTACGGTCCGGAATTGTCGTTCCACGTGTTTTCCAGCAATGTGCCGGGCATTCCAGTGTGGAGCATGACGATGGGTCTGCTGACGAAAAGCGCGATTCTCGCAAATCGTCGTTCGACGAGCCGCTGATGCCGGTGCTGTTCGCCCGTTCCTGGCAAGCGTCGACCCCGATATGGCGGACGCTTTGGCGATTGTGCTTGGCGTGGCGGCACCGTGGATTTGGAGGATGCCGCGATTGGCGAGGCGGATGCGGTGGTCGCGTACGGTTCGTCGCACACCACCGAGGCGATTCGCCCGCGCGTACGTGCCGGAAAGCCTTTCCTCAGCTACGGCGCGAAAATCGGCTTCTCGCTGATCGGCCGCGAGGCGCTTCGCGCGACCTGTATGCCGGCACCGTGCATCGTATGGCGATCGACGTGGCCACATACGACCAGCAAAGCTGTCTGGCGCCGCAAACCATGTTCGTGGAACGTGGCGGCGCGATGTCTCCGGCGCAGGTCGCCGAACTGCTTGCCAGCGAATTGGACGGGCAGCAGCGCAAATATCCCCGTTCCACACCGTCCGAAGAGGAGTCCATGGCGATTCAGCGGTTGCGTTCCACCGCGCAGATGAAGCGCTGATGCTGGGCGCCGGCCCGATGGCCGCCGCGGCCGGCAACGCGGATGATGCGCGTCCGACGACCCGTTCGTGGTGCAGTCGCGTTCGGGCACCGACTGGACGGTGCTGTACTATCCGTCCATCGGCATGGCCGACTCGCTGTCCACACCACTGAACCGCACCGTCAACATCGTGGCGGTGGACCATGTCGAGGACGCGCTGCCCACGCTGCGCCCTTACGCGCAATGGTTGCAGACCTGCGGTGTGGCGCTCGCTCCGGACCGGCTGTTCGACGTGGCGCAACGCGTCGGCGAGACCGGCATCGACCGCATCTGCCCGGTAGGCGAGATGAATCGCGCGAAATCCGGCTGGCATCACGACGGCGGCTTCAATCTGCTTGATCTGGTGCATGCCGTCGATATCGAACGCAATACCGACACGTATTGCGACGGCTTCGACATGGACGTCGAATGATCGCGCGAATCTTACGAAACGTTTTTCCGAATCGAAAGGAAATCCTCATTATGCAGCAGTCTGAAAACGCGCCGCTTGCCGGACGTGTGGCGGTGGTCACTGGCGCAAGCGTGGCATCGGAGCGGCGATCGCACGCCGTCTGACGCGTGCGGGAGCGTGCGTGGTCATCGATTATGTCAGCAACGACGAGCGTGCCCGGCAGTGCGCGCAACGGATCATGGACGATTGCGATGCGGCCGGTCGCGTGATCACATGCAAGGCGGATGTCACCGACGCCGAGCAGGTGCGCGGCATGGTGTCCACCACGGTCACCACGTTCGGCGGTCTCGACATTCTCGTCAACAACGCGTTCGCGCATTACTCGTTCGATCCGCGCAACCGCAAAACCTTCGGCTCGATCGGATGGTCCGATTACGCGGCGCAGCTCGAAGGCTGTCTCAAAGGCGCGTACAACACCTGCGAGGCCGTGCTGCCGCAGATGCGACGTCAGGCCGGTGGACGCATCATCAACATATCCAGCAACCTCGTCGACTCCCCCATCGTGCCTTATCACGATTACACCGCGGCCAAAGGCGCTTGGTGGGCTTCACCCGGTCCTTGGCGCAGGAGGCGGGCGCTTGGGGCGTGACCGTGAACGCCATCGCGGCCGGACTGACCGTGGGCACCGATTCGAGTCGGGCCACCACCGAGGACATGCGCGAGCGCATCATGCCTCCACGCCGCTTGGAAGGCTCGCCACCGCCGAGGACATCGCCGGCGCGTGGCCATGCTCGCGGGAGACGATGCCGCGTTCATCACGGGACAGACCCTGCATGTCGACGGCGGTCTGGTGATGCGCTGACATGCCGCATACGCCATGCGGCATGGGAATGATGGGATACGCCGATTCCGACCATGGCCATGGCATTCTCAAGGACCGACGTTCCACCATATGTTTGGACAATGAAAAGGGAAACCACACCATGTCGATAGGACAATCCGTTTCGAAGCATCGTTTTGCCTGTGTCACGGCGGTATGCGCGATCGCCGCCGCCTGCGGGTCGTTCGCGCTGGGCGTCGGCCGTTCCATCTGGTTCGACGAGGGGTATACGCTCATTGTGGAGAGCCAGCCATTCGCCCGAATGATGGATCTGCTGAAGGTCGACGTGCATCCGCCGCTCTATTATCTGCTGCTGCGCATGTGGATTTCGGTGTTCGGCTCGGATGTCATGGCATTGCGTGCGATGAGCTGAGTGTTCTGCGGGTTGACTGTTCTGATGTCGATGGTTCTGCTCCGTTTCATGGCCTGCGAGCGCCATGCCCTGTTGGCTTCGCCGTTTGTGATGTTCGCGCCGCTGATGCTTCGGTACGGGTATGAGATTCGCATGTATTCGTTGATCCCGTTCCTGTCCGTGCTGGGCACGTATCTGCTGCTGCGCGCGATGCGCGAGGATGGGATGCGTCCGGATCGGCGTCGGTCGGGACGAGGTTCGACGGCCCTTCGCAGGATTGCCGATCGACGATGGTGGATCGCCTACGCCATAGTGGTGGCGTTGGGCATGTACTCGCAATACATGATGGCATTCGTGTGGATGACACACGTGTTATGGCTGTACGTCGCGTTACGCCGTCATGGCCATGCGCGTCGTTTCCCACGCATGCTGATTCCCTACGCGCTCGCCGTGGCGCTGTACATTCCATGGATTCCTTCCGCGGTCGGCCAGTTCGCCTCCTCGGCTTTGCCCCCGTTGAAGGAGACCATGAATCTGAGTGAACTCACTTCGGTGTTTTCCATTCTCACGACCGGCTTCGATGCCAAACGCTTGACTTCGGGGATGACCGTGGCGCTTCTGGCAATGTTGGCGGTGTTGATCGCAGGATCGTCGCGTTTGCGCGATACGGCCGGGTCCACGGTCCGGTCCGGCATGGAACCATCAGCTGCCAGGTCGGTGGCGGCCGCCGAAGATCGCGCCGACAGCGGACGCGCGGCACGGCATCTGGCGTTTTTCGCGTTCGTCCCATTGTCGCTGCTGCTGGTTTTCGCGGCAGTCCGCGAACCGTTTACCGCACCTTATGGATTCTTCACCATCCGCTACGTGTGCCCATTCGCCCCGTTCAGCTATATGTTCCTGGGATTGCTGTGCTCGCGCATCGTCCTTGGCACGCGGGAGACCGGTGCCGGGGGCTTTTGCGGCAAAGCCACCCGCTTCCTGCGTCGTTGGAGCGCATGGCTGCTGTCGATCGCGGTACTCGCAGGCGGTTCCATCGGCTTCGCGTTCCAAGGAAACTACATCTACGAACAGCAGACCACGCCGCAAACCGCGCGGACGGCACGCACCGTGGCCTGCGACGCGGATAACGCGGTGGTGGCATCCAGCGAATTCGACTATATTGAATCCCTATACTATTTCCGCTCATGCGTCAACTACCATTTTCTGAAGGACGGCGAGGTGAGCACGCGCGGCGGTTACGCGCCGCTGCACGGCAGTCCCGCGCAAGTACGTCATATCGATGACCTGGACACCGAAAGAGTGACCTATCTTGTCCGTGGCGGCGAGAAGATCACCGAAACCAGGCATTACCGAATCGTCGGCACGACAGTCAACGGATCGAACAAGGCAATCACGTTGGAAAGGCGATAAATGAACATCACCGTATATCTGGGAGCCATGAGGGCAACGACCCGTCGTACAGGAAGGCCGTCGAGGAATTGGGCGCATGGATCGCCGGCAATGGCAACCGTCTCGTGTATGGCGGCTCGGATGAGGGCCTGATGGCTGTGATAGCCGATACGGTGCTGGCGCACGGCGGTGAGGTGACCGGCATCGAGGCGCAGATGTTCGCCGACCAAGGCGTGGCGCATCAGGGACTAACCGAACTGGTCATCGTGCCGGACATCACGGAACGCCGTACCCGCATGATCGAACTGGGCGACGTGTTCATCGCCTTCCCCGGCGGCACGGGCACATTGGAGGAAGTCAGCGAAGTGGTGTCGAAGATCTGCCTGAATCAGCTGTCCCAACCGTGCATCTTCTATAACCTCAACGGTTTCTACGATGATATGAAGGCGTTCCTGCAGCGGATGATCAACGTGGGCTTCTCCACGTCCGAACGTCAGCACGGCATCTATTTCGCGTCGAATCTGACCGAAATCGAACACATCATCGCCACACATCAGGCCTAACGGACGGCATGCACGCCCGCAAGTCTAAGTCAGGCGACCGGCAGAACGGCGTGCAGAATCGTCATGATCGTCAATCCGATGACCGCGGTAACGGTCAATGAGAAGCCGGCAAGCTTGGCATTGCCCGTCAGCGAGTCGGTGAATTTCGTAGAGAAAATCGTCACCGGGGCGAATGCGGCCAAGACCACGATTTCGCGGACACGTTCGTCCAACGGCAACAGGAACCATGCGGCCAATGCGATGAGGACGCTGAACAGGAAACGCCATGCGATGACCTTGCCCAGTTCCGAACGGTCCTTGTGATTGTCGGGAATCTCCATCATCAGGCCGATCATGGCCATTGCAGCGAACGCGTTGGCATTGGCGAACGGCGTGATAAGCGTGACGATCCAATGTGGGACGCTCCACCCGGCAAACATGAATACCAGCATAAGCATGTAGCAGTCAAACGAGATGGACGAGTAGAAATCGTGCGCGATGTTCTTGATCTTAAGGCTCAACGGCAGGTCCTTGGCTGGGCTTCCCAAGTGCAGCAGCGAACGGGTGATGGTCAGGGATGCGGCGGTGGCGATGATGGCGTTGCCGATATCAAGCATGATGACCGGCAGGCCGGCGCTTGGCCCCATGAAGGTCTGCACCACAGGCAGGCAGAAAGCGCCGATGTTCAGTCCCGACGCGTTGAGCATCTGATAGGCACGGTAGCGTGGCTCGTCACCGCGCGATCCGAAATACACGACGAACAACGGAATCAGGCAGGCAAATAAGCCGAATACGACAAGCCACAGCAGGTTCATCGGATGCTTGTTCGTGGCGAAGCTCATGATGATGGCGCATGGCAGAGTGAGGTTGAATACCAGTCCCTGAACCACTTTATAGGATTTGTCGGAGAAGATATGGATGCGTTTGAGCAGGTAGACGCTGATGATGACGAGTAGCAAAGATCCGGCTTGGAACAACATACGGCCGAGTATAGGAGCGTAAACGACGCATTGCGGGATCAGCAGACACAATGTGACCGTTGCCGAAGAAAGAACGACGCTACTTTGTCAGGGGTCATGTCCCTGACCATGCGCGAAAAAGCGTCATCCGTAAGGAAGAAAATGACAACGCCGGATCACCCGGGAAAGCAGTGCGTACGGCCATCAAGCACGACAACCTCATCGCCCGGTGCATTCGTCGACCGAGCGTATCCGGCGGCGCGACCTGGATGACTGGATCGCCGGCCTGTCCGAACGGCAGCGGTAAACGGAAAAGACACGACCCCCGCATGGCTCTTGCGAGTCGTGCGGGGGTCGTGTTTTCGGAATACAACTAGACCATAACTAGACCTGAGCTATACTGACAGGGTAAAAACCCAGTCGCCAGTAGGCTCAGGGGTTATGCCCGTCAGATGTGGAAGTACAGCTCGTACTCCAGCGGGGTCGGGGCCAGACGAGCCTGGTCAATCTCGCCACGCTTGATGCTGATCCAGGTGTCAATCAGGTCGTCGGTGAAGACGTCGCCTGCGGTGAGGAAGTCGTGATCTTCCTCAAGTGCGTCCATGGCCTCAGCAGGGAGCTCGGAACCTGCTTGATGCCAGCATGCTCTTCCGGCGGCAGTTCGTACAGATCCTTGTCGACCGGTGCCGGAGGCTCGATGTGGTTCAGGATGCCGTCCAAGCCTGCCATCAGCTGTGCGGAGAAGGCGAGGAACGGGTTGCAGGACGGATCCGGAGCGCGGAACTCGATACGCTTCGCAGCCGGGGAGGTGCCGGCCAGCGGAATACGGATGGCGGCGGAACGGTTACGAGCGGAGTACACCAGGTTGACCGGAGCCTCGAAGCCCGGGACCAGACGGTGGTAAGAGTTCAGGGACGGGTTGGTGAAGGCAAGCACGGAGGAGGAGTGCTTGATCAGGCCGCCGATGTACCAGCGGGCGAGGTCGGACAGACCACCGTAGTTCTTCTCATCGTAGAACAGCGGCTTGCCGTCCTTCCACAGGGACTGGTGGCAGTGCATACCAGTGCCGTTGTCGCCTGCAATCGGCTTCGGCATGAAGGTAGCGGCCTTGCCAGCGAGGGCAGCGGTCTCGTGGACGACGTACTTGTACTTCATCAGGTCATCGCCTGCATGCTGCAGGGAGTTGAAGCGGTAGTTGATCTCCTGCTGGCCAGCGCCTGCCACCTCGTGGTGGGAACGCTCGAGAATCAGGCCGACCTTCTGCAGGTTGGCGACCATGTCGTCGCGCAGGTCCTGGGTGTGGTCAATCGGCGGAACCGGGAAGTAGCCCTTCTTGACGCGGTTCTGAAGGCGATGTTCGGGGTGCCGTCATCTTCGGTGTCAATGCCGGAGTTCCACGGAGCCTCGATGGAGTCCACCTCGTAGAAGGAGCGCTGCATGCTGTTCTCGAAACGCACCTTGTCGAAGATGAAGAACTCGGCTTCCGGAGCGAAGGAAGCGGTATCGGCGATGCCGGTGGACTTCAGGTAAGCCTCGGCCTTGCCGGCAACCTGACGCGGGTCGCGGGAGTACGGCTCGTCGGTCAGCGGGTCGACGATGGAGAATGCCACGTCGAGGGTCTTGTGCTTGCGGAACGGATCGATGAATGCGGTGGAAACGTCCGGCACCAGCTTCATATCGGACTCGTTGATGGCCTGGAAGCTTCCACGGAGGAGCCATCGAACGGCATGCCGTCGGTGAAGGCGTCCTTCAGGAATTCGCTTGCCGGCACGGTGAAGTGCTGCTGAACACCGATCAGATCGGTGAAGCGAACGGAGACATACTCGATGCCTTCCTTGTTGATAAGGGCCTCAGCATCAGCCTTGGTTTCAAGTGCAGTCACGGGACCGCTCCTTTCGAATAAGTTACTTACAGGCTATTAGTCTATGGTCGCGAGTTTCGCTCACTCGCCATTTGGGTTACGAGAATGTTTCGTAATGACATATTCGAAGTGCGATTCGCGAAAAATGGGGATTCAAGTGTTACGAACGGTCGCGTCACGCCCTTCAGCGGCGTGTCAATTAATGGACACGTATGGCTTCGAATATAGGAAAAGCTCCAATCGCACGACGCGATTGGAGCTTTTTCAACGGAATAATGCGATTCCACCGTCAGCGGCCGCGCATGGCGCGACGGCTGACGCGCTGCGGATGCATCGGGTCGACGCCCTTCGGCACGCTCATGCCGTTCTTCAGCTGCAGAGTGCGCAGACGCTCGTTGAGCACCGTGAGCTCGGTCTTGGTGAGCACGAAACGAGTCCTCGGATGGATGGCGGCCATCAGCTTGTTCTTGTGATGGGTCGGCTGGTAGCTCTTGAACTTGAGCAGCGTCTTGCGCACGTCCTTGAGGCGGGTCTGGTTTGCGCCGGTGCCGACGTACATACGGTAGACCGGGATTTCGGAGCCGGCGGTCACGCCCTTGATGCGCTGCTCCTGACGATCCATGGCTCGCTTGACGCGATTGTAATCGCCTTCGCCCAGCAGATAGATGCCGTTGTAACCGGTACCGCGCCAGATGGCGTCCTTGGTCTTCGGGTCAATCCACACCGGTTCCTGGGGGAAGTTGAAGCCGGCCTTGCTGATGTTGCCGAGCACGCTTACTGCGGCACCGGGACGACCTTCGATCTTGGCGTAGCCGACCTTGTCGGCACGCTTGGTGAGCATCATGGTGGCGAACAGCACGCCCAGCATGACGGCAAGAATCATGAACAGGATCCAGCTGAACACATGCCACTTGAATATGACGCCCAGTACGACGAACACGACAATCGGTGCCACGAACACGCCACCGCACAGCCACGGAAGCGCCTTATCCTCAGCTTGGGTGTATTTGAAGATCTGGATGATCTGGCTGATGGTGCCTTGCTTCTTCTGCTTCTTTTTCTCTGCTTTATCTGCCATCGACTTCCTCGCTTGACGGTTCGGTTACACACACTGACGATAGTTTATCAGGAACCATGCCATTTATGGTGCGACTGCGCTATTCTACTCCGCCTATCTCGTATGCAGCGGGCGTCCGTCCGCTTTCAGCAACGCCTCACCGAGCGTCTCGCTGAACGTGGGATGCGGGTGGATGAGCCGTGCCGCATCGGCAAGCGGGACACGGTTGCCGACCAACTGTTCGGCTTCCGCTATCAAATCACTGGCGATTGGGCTGACGATGTGCACGCCCAACACCACCTGCATATCAGGATTGTTCGCAAACGCACCGCTGACGACGGTCATCGATCCGCCTTCCCCGCTCATCAGCATGCGCGCGTTGGACAGCATCGGGTATGCCGTCTCCTTCGGCTCGACCACGTCTTCGCGCGCTTTTGCCTGGTCGAGCGTCAATCCGACGCTTGCTGCTTCGGGGAAAGAGAACACCACCTGTGGCACGGTGTCGTCAAGCACGGGTTTTGGATCGGCTCCGGCGATTTTCTCAGCGATGGTGATGCCTTGTTCAAAGGCGCGGTGGGCCAGCGCATGACCTGGAGTGATGTCTCCCAGCGCCCACACGCCATCAAGGTTCGTCCGTCCGTATCCGTCGACGGTCACGTATCCTCGTTCGTCGAGCTTCAGGCCGCTGGAGCGGAACCAGTCGCGTCGGTATTGGGCACACGTCCGATGGCGGCAAGCACCACTTCGCCGTAAGCGGTGCGGTCCTCATCGGAATCGCCCTGCCGATAGTGCACAGTGGCCCCTAGGTTCGCGCCAGTGTCGACACGGTCCACCGCGGTGCGTGCGATCACGTTCACTCCCCTGCGTTTCAGCTCACGTGTCAGCGTCATCGAAGCACGGCGTTCCCATGTGGACAGCACGCGGTCCTTACGAATCAGCAGTGTCACTTCGCAACCGGCGGCATTCCACAGCGACGCGAATTCCAATGCCACCGCACCCGCACCGATAATCACCGCGCTGGAGGGCAAGGTATTCAGCTCCAACGCCTGGGTGGAATCGATCAGCGCGCCGGCGAACGGATTTCCAGGCAACGCAAGCGGACGCGATCCGGTTGCCAACACGACGTCGTCGGCATCGATCGCAAGTTCCGTTTCAACCGGTTCGAACACGCCGGCTTCCACGGACCGCGATACCTGCGTCTCCCCCTCAGCCGGCGTGACACGTACTGTATGCGCGTTCTGCAATGCCGCGCAACCGCGGAATACGGTGACGCCGCGATGCGCCAGCAGGCCCGTCAGCCCTTTCGTCATCGTTTCCACGGTGGAGACGCGGAAATCACGTAATCTGCCGAAATCGATGCTCTGCAGCGTGGCGTTGATGCCCATGCGTTCGGCGTTATGGATGGTTTCGACGCTATGCACGGCGGTCAACAATGCCTTCGATGGGATGCATCCGCGGTTGAGGCATGTGCCACCGAGCGTACCGTCACGTTCGATCAACGCCACCGATTTGCCGAGTTCCGCGGCACGCAGTGCCGTAGAGTAACCGCCGGGGCCGGCTCCGATGATAGCGATGTCGAAATGCTGTTGAACCATATTGAATCCCAATTCGTTCCTCATTGATTCGTTTGCACGCACGTGAAGTGAGCTTTTGTTCGATGCGAGCAATCGTTTTCCATGGTAATGGAAAAGCCGTCAGTTGTTCGCTGACGGCTTGAAAAATCACCGGCGGTTCTCGATACCGATCACTCCGGCCAGTGTCCACGCTTCGGGTAACGAGGCTTCGGAAGCCTCCAACGGCGAATCTGGATGGCACGGCTCCACGCATAGGAACCGGAACGCATGCCCTTGGCCACGGACTGCTCACCGAATTTCTCGATGAGCTTCTTCTTGAGCTTGTGCCACATGACCGCCACGTCGATAATCACGGCGAACAAGTAGACATACATGATCAGCATGAGCGGCAACGCCAATGCAGGCCACTTGTAGGTGACAACCATGGATCCGATCAGGATTATGAACGCGACCGGGATGAAGAACTCGCCCAGATTGAAGCGGGCATCGACGTAGTCACGGATGTAGATGCGCCACGGCAGACGTTCCGACTTCGGCATGTGGTTGATGTCGCCACTTTGCATGGCATCGTATTCGGCGTTCTCACGTTCGCGGATGCGGGCCTTGGCCGCCTTACGGCTGGCGTCGCGATCCTTGGGGACCAGCGGACGGAGATTCTGCGCCTGGGCGTCCTTGCGCTTCGGGGTCGGACGGCCCTTGCCGGAGGTCGGCTGTGCAGCCTTGCTCTTGACGTTCTCCTGCGCCGGTTCTTCCTTCTTGGTAAACAAACTCATGCCTATAGAGCGTAAGGTGACGTATCGACGCTCGATGCCGCCCGCGGTGCCGTCTGCGTTGCGGTTCAAGCTGCGATTCAAGCTGCGGTCGGACGGTCTGCAAAGAACGGATACAATGGACATTCGTCACACGATATTCAATCCGCGTAATACACACGCATATATAGGGAGCATCAAGGATTATGACAGCTTTAGGAGCCGAAGAGATCCGCACGCGCGTCGAGTCGGATTTCAACCGCATCGTCGACGTGTTGAACCAGAAGATCGCCTTGCAGTCGATTTCCGCGAAAGGCATCACCGCCGATCATATGAAGCGTTCCGCGCAATTCGTGGCGGACCTGCTGCGCGAGGTCGGCGTCGATACGAAGGTGGTGCAGTCGCACAACCCCGACGGCACGCCGGGCGCTTGGGAGGTCATCGGTTCCAAAAACGTCAGCGAGGATGCGCCGACGGTGCTGCTGTACGCGCACCATGACGTGCAGCCGGTGCCGGATCCGAGCGTATGGAACACCGACCCGTTCGTCGGCACTGAAATCGACACGCGTCTGTACGGCCGCGGAGCCGCGGACGACGGCGGTGGAATCGCCATTCATTCCGGTGCGCTGAAAGCGCTTGAAGACGATCTGAAGGTGAACATCAAGGTGTTCATCGAAGGTGAGGAGGAGATGGGTTCTCCGAGCTTCATTCCGTTCATCGAAGAGCACCGGGACGAGTTCGCTTCCGATGTGATCATTGTGGCCGATTCGGGCAACTGGTCCGCTGAGATTCCGTCGCTGACCACGTCGCTGCGTGGCAACACCGATATTGATGTGCATGTCAAGGCGTTGGAACATCCGGTGCATTCCGGCCAGTATGGCGGCCCGATTCTTGACGCGAACACGCTGGCTGCGATGTTGATTTCCTCCATGTACGATGCCAATGGCGATTTGGCCGTGCCGGGCGTTGCGTCCGAGGAACCGGTTGGCGGCCTGCAGCGTGATATGGACGAGGCGACTGTGCGTGCCGACGCGGGCATCGTCGAATCGTATCGTCTTGCCGGCACCGGTTCGCTCGCCGCGCGTCTGTGGACGAAGCCCAGCGTCACCGTCATCGGGTTCGACGCGCATCCGGTGGAAGGATCCTTCAACGTCATCTCTCCTGAAACCACGTTCCGTCTGAGCTTGCGCACCGCGCCGAACCAGCGCCCGGAAGAGGCCCAGGAGGCGTTGGCCAAGTTCATGGTGAGCATGCGCCGTTCGGTGCCGAAGTGTGGGTCGACAAGCTCGACAACGGCATGGGCTGGGCCATGGATCCGAACGCTGAGGCCACCAAGGACGCCATGGACGCCATGGAGGAAGCGTTCGGTGTGGCTCCGGTCAACAAGGGCGAGGGTGGCTCCATCCCGTTCATTCCGGAATTGCAGCGCATCTTCCCGAAGGCGCAGGTGCTGGTCACCGGTCCGGAGGATCCGAAGGCCAACGCGCATAGCCCGAACGAGTCCATCAGTCTGCCGGCGTGAAGAACAACGTCATCACCGAAGCGTTGCTGCTGGATAAGCTCGCCAAGTAAGAAGCCGTGTAAGGCTTGCCGAAATAGGATAAAGCTCTCTGTCATACGATTCCGATTGGAACGTATGACAGAGAGCTTTTTCATTTAGCTGCCGATTGGGGAATCATCATCCATTAGTTGGACACGTTGCTGAACGCCCAATGCCAGTAGCCGGTGTAGTATGCGGTGGCCAACGCGATTGCCGGCACCGCGATGCAGATGGCGTAGAACAGCCAGTCGACCGCATGCAGTTTCGATTCGCGCGCTTGGCTTCGTGGCGCGTCGGATCCGAATCCGCGCGCTTCCATGGCGGTGGCGAGTTTCGTTCCACGTCGGATGGATACGACGAGCAGGCTGAATGCTTGCGAGAAGACGCGTTTGATGGTGCTGCCGTCGCCGAGGCCACGCGAGCGGCGTGACTGGCCGAGTGCACGCCAATCGTCCTGCAGCAGCGTGAACATGCGCATGCCGGCAAGGCCGCCGTATACGAAACGTTGCGGCAGGCGCAGAATCTGCACGAGTCCGTCGGCCAGATCGGTCGGGTCGAGTCCCAAAGCCAGAATCACACCCGGCACGGCGATTGCGGCGACACGTAGGAATGTGGCCAACGCCAGATAGAGCGATCCTTGGGAGATGACGATGATGCCGCCCAGATTGGCCAGCACCGTGCCGGATGTCTTGCCATACAACGCCACGGAAACGAAGCTGCCTGTGGCCGCTATCCATACCGGCCATGTCTTGCGCAAGACGTCCAGGGAGCCACTCCGCCGATCCATAACAATAGCATTTCCAAACCAAACGCCACGGATGCCGAAACGACATCGAGGGTGAAGAACATCGGAATGCACAGGATCAACGCACCGATGAAACGGCTTACCGGGTTGATTTTCGCCACGAACCATGACGGTGACGCCGGCTTCGTTTCGTTACGACGTTCCTTGTGTGGCACCACGGTAATGGTTTCGAGCTTTTCATTGCCGTCGCGCCCACTGTTTTTGTTGGTTTCGAGCATGTCACTCCCCCTCTCTGACCAAAATACGGCGTGCGCCCAGCGCTTCGATGAGCGGCTCATCGTGCGTAATCATGATGACCGCGCAACCTTGGTCGCGCGCACCGGCGATCAATTGGACCATGCTGGTCCACGTGGTGAAATCCTGTCCGAATGTCGGCTCGTCCATGACCAGCACTTTTGGCGCGGCAGCCAGCATGGACGCCACGGACAGTCTTCTTTTCTCACCGCCCGATAGGGTGAATGGATTCGCTTTGGCGAAGCGGGAAAGATTCAGGCGTTCCAACAGCCTGTCGGCGATGGAATACGCCTCCTCGTCGGTTTTGCCCATGGATTTGGGGCCGATGGCCACCTCGTCTCGCACGGTGGATGCGGCGAACTGGTGTTCCGGCTCTTGGAACACCATGCCGATACGTCCCAGCAAGTCGCGGCTTTTCCATGTGATCACATTGTTTTCGCGATGGTGAGGTACCAGATCGTCCGCCATGCATACACGTCCTGCTATCGGTTTGAGCAGTCCTGCGAGAGTGAGTCCGAGTGTGGATTTGCCCACGCCGTTTCTGCCGGTCAACGCGGTCACCTCACCGGAATGGAATTCGAGGTCGATATGCTCGCCGAGCGGGAAATCATAGCCGAAGCTCAGATCCCGCGTGTAAAGCACGACGTCCTGCGGTTGCGGATTTGTTCCGGTTTGGGCGCGTGGCTTTCGATGGTGCGGCCCGGCACCCACGCACCGCCGTCGGCAAGCACCTGACCCATGTGGCCGAACACTTCGTCTGGAGTGCCGTCGGCGATTACGCCGCCGACGTTCGAATCGGCTTCGGGTTTGCCCAGCACGATGACGCGGTCGACCAGGTCGAGCCACACGTCGATATGATGTTCCACCACAACCAGCGTCTCATGGGTTTGTTCGAGGACGTGGCGGACAGCGTCGTGCACTTCCTTGACACCGTCCGGGTCAAGGTTGGCGGTCGGTTCGTCAAGCAGCAGCAGGCCAGGGTGCATGGCCAGCACGCCCGCCAAGGCGAGGCGCTGACGTTGCCCGCCGGAAAGTCCTCGTGTGGAGCGGTCGAACGCCATGTAGTCGAGCCCGACGATGTCAAGGGCGGCTCGTGCCCGGTTCCAGATTTCATCTTTCGGCAGGTTCAGGTTCTCGCAGCCGAATGCGGTGTCGTCTCCGGCACGTTCGAGAATCGTCTGCGAGTCCGGGTCCTGAAGCACCAGCCACAACGTCCGCGCGCTTGTCTGGCGTCGACGCGTCGATGAGCAGCTCGCCTTCCTGCTCGCCTTCGTCATCTCCACCGAGCACGCCGGCCAAACCGGACATCAGTTGATTTGCCTGCGCCGGACGCGCCAAGCAACAGTACCCGCTCCCCCGGTTTGATGTCGAAGTCGACGTGTCGTAGCGCGAAATCCTTACGTGAGGCGTGTCTCCATCCCCAATCATGTGCGGTCACGCCGGCCGCTGTTGTGTTCTGAACGTCAGTGGTCATTCGTCGTTCTTTCTTCTGATTGTCATGCTGTTGTTTCGTATGCCGTTGTCATGCGATGCGCCATCACAAGAAATCCCGCACCACCTTGATGTGATGCGGGATTTGCTTGCATCGGACAATCAGACCAGTTCCTGCGTACGACCGGATTCGAAGCGGTCGAGCACGCCGGTCTTGGCGATGGCCACCTGCAGGAGGTACATCACCGCGCGGCGAGCACCGCGCCGGAAATGGCGGAGGCGATCAGGTAGATGCTGACGCGTAGCGCGCTCCAAGCCGGATTGGTAAGCCAGTAGTACAGGCCGCAGCCGACGCCTGCAAGTGCGCCGGAGATCGTGGTGGACAGCAGGTCCCACTTCTTATAGGCGAAGATGGCAAGACCGATTTCGGCGCCGAGGCCCTGCACGATGCCGACGATCAGCGAGCCGCCGACGCCCCACTGGTTGCCCATGGTGAGTTCGAGCGCGGCCGCGAGGGTTTCCGCGAACAGTGCGGCTCCAGGCTTGCGCACGATGATGGCGGCCAGAGGGCCTGCGAACAGCCAGAAAGCGTTAAGCAGGCCTTCGAAGCCTGGAGTCACCGCCTCGAAGAGGGCCAGCGGCGCGGTGCAGACGATGTCCCAGCCCCAGAAGATCACGCCGGATGCGACGGCGATGATGCTGCGACGACGATATCGACCACGCGCCACTTGTTGTTGTGTTTGCGAACTGCGGAAGACTGGTTTTCTTCAGTCATGGGATATGTGCCTTTCTCTTTTCGTCAAGGCACGGGAAATAGAGAGACGTCCGTGCGCCGGCATTACCCGGTATACGTTCATACGGTTGAAGCGGTTGCTTCCTCTCAGCCATTCGGCCCCCGTGTCTGCGCCTGATATTACACAGGACCCACGATTTACGTCGGTTTTGTCTCATAACGGATTCCGTATTCCGTGGCTGAGTCGCATTCCGATGTGTTGTTTTGGAGGAACGCTCCAACCGTATGGTGATTTTATTGAGGCAGTCTCATCAGCGATTCGGCAAGATTCTTGAATGTTTCTCCGATACCGTCCGACCGCAACGCGCCCTCTTTGGTCAGGACTGCGGGCCGGCCTGCTTCGCCGGTTTCGCGCAGTTCAGGCTCCAATGGGAGTTGTGCGAGCAGTGGCACTTCATAGCCGAGGCTGTGGGTCAGCTGTTCGGATACGCGTGCGCCGCCACCTTCGCCGAAGATACGTAGCTTCTCGCCTTTGTGCTCGTAGTAGCTCATGTTCTCCACGACGCCGCGAACTCTCATCGGCACCTGCAATGCCACCAGGCCGGATCGTACCGCGATGTCGGAGGCGGATGGCTGCGGTGTGGTGACCACCACCAGTTCGGCGTTCGGCAGTGCCTGTGCCACGGAAATCGCCATGTCGCCGGTGCCGGGCGCCAGGTCGAGCAGCAATACGTCCGGCTCGCCCCACCATACGTCGGATAGGAATTGTTCCAAGGAGCGTTGCAGTCTTGGACCACGCCATAGGATGGCTCTGTCCGCGCCGGCGAACATGCCGATGGAGATCAGTTTCACACCCCATGCGGTGACGGGCATGAGCATGCCGTTGAGGTTCGTGGGCTGTGATTGCACGCCGAATAGCCTAGGCAGCGAGAAACCGTAGATGTCGGCGTCGATGGCGGCGGTATCGTAGCCGAGCGCCGCGAATGTGGCTGCCAGATTGGCGGTGACAGACGATTTGCCCACGCCGCCTTTGCCGGAGGCGATGGCGAAGATGCGGGTTTTGATGCCGGGTTTGTTGAACGGGTTCTGTTTACGTTCCGCTTTGAGGCCGGCCACCAGCTGGGTGAGTTTGTCTTGGCTCATGGAGCCGACTTCGATGCTGGGAATCAACGTGGCATCAGGATAGGAGGCGACCGCGCCGTTGATCTGGTTGGTGATGGTCTGCGACAGCGGACAGCCTTCCACGGTCAGTTCGACCCGCACCCGTACGTCGTACGTGTTGGTTTCGCCTGCCACTGGCGTGGCGTCAATGGCTGCGATCATGCCCAAGTCGGTGACGGACCTGCAGTTCGGGGTCAATCACTTTGCTTAGCCGTTCGTAGATGCGCGCTTCGATGGTGTGCTCGTCGCTCATGCTTCCTCCTTATGCCGCGTACCACAGTAGCGGTTCGCGGCACGGCTTGCCAGATGGTGTGGCGATTATTCAACTGTTCCTGTGTCGAGCAGCTGTTTGAATTGGTCTTCGTTGAGCATGGGGATGCCCAGTTCCTCGGCTTTTGCGGCTTTTGAGCGGCATTCTCGCCTACGACGACCCAATCGGTTTTCTTGCTGACGGATCCTGCGGCTTTGCCTCCGCGCAGAACGATGGCCTCTTTGGCGGAATCGCGGGAGAATCCTTCCAACGAGCCGGTGACCACGACCGTTTTGCCTGCCAATGTCTGTGGTAGTCCGCTGGCTTGGGCTTGTCCGACTCCTACGCCGGCGGCCTTCCATGCGTCAAGCACGGCACCGCGCCAATTGCCCGGCTCACGGGCCGCGGTGAACCATGTGACTACGGATTCCGCAATTTCCGGACCAATACCGTCGATTTGGGACAATTCGTCCACGCTGGCATGTTCGATGGCATCCAACGTACCGAACGCGCTGGCGATGGTGCGTGCGGTGGGCGGTCCGAGCCTGCGGATGGACAGGGCCACCAGAACGCGCCACAGGTCGGCATGGCGGGCTTTGTCCATTTCGTCGAGCATCTTGCGGGTGTTTTCCGCCGGACGAATGTACACCGGCTGCACGCTGGACGTGCCTCCACGGGATACCTTGATTTCCTCGCGGATCACCACGGCGTCATCCGGCACCACGTATTGCGGATATTCCGCGGTCTCGTCGATGTCGGCTTCCTTGCGTTTGCGGGCGGCGGTAGGCGCGGTCCAGAATGCGGGCACCTGATGCCATAATCCGGATCCGCCCACACGTTTGCGCACTTTCTTGATCTTGCCGTTTGACCCGACGGTCTCGTGGATTTCGATGATTGGGGCCTCGCGCCAGACGCGCACATCCTTGAGGTCTGCGGACGTCAACGAGAACAGCCCGGCCTCGCTGGACAGCACAGGTGTCTGCATGGGCGGCAGTTCCAGTCCTGCCACCGGCTCGTACGGTTCAGGCTCCTCACCGGGTTTCACCACGATTTCGGTGATGTTCGGCGCATACGTGTCGATGGAATCGGGCCTGTCCTCTTCGGGATTCGTCAGCGCAATGGCTGATTGGTCGCCAGATGTTCGATATCGACGCCTTACGGGACGCCAGATTGATGATCCGCTCGGTCAGCTGCGCCGGGCAGGATTCCACGTTCGGGCAGCGTATATCTTTGTCTCCCTCTTTGGCGGGAGCGAGTTCCGCGCCGCAGCTCGGGCAACGCGTGGGCATCACGAACCGGCGGATCTGGCCCTCACGTCCCTTGCGTCGCTCCAGCACCGGACCGACGAGCTCGGGAATCACGTCTCCCGCCTTGCGCACCACCACGGTGTCGCCGATGAGCACGCCTTTGCGTTCCACTTCAAAGGGGTTGTGCAGCGTGGTACGGGATACTGTGGAACCGGCCACGTACACGGGTTTCAACACCGCCACCGGAGTCACACGTCCGGTGCGCCCCACCTGCACAGTGATGTCAAGCAGCTCGGTATTGACTTCTTCCGGTGGATATTTGTAGGCGATGGCCCAGCGCGGCGCACGCGATGTGGCACCAAGGGAACGCTGCAATCCCAAATCGTCGACCTTCACGACGATGCCGTCAAGCGCGTGTTCGATGTCGCCTCGGTGTTCGCCGTAATAGTCGATCATGTCGAGGATTTCCTTGAACGACGTGACCTCACGGTTGTGCGGAGAGACGGGCACACCCCATTTCTTATACAATTCGTAGGCTTCGGATTGGTCGTTGACCACATCATGGCCGTTGCCGGCGTGCCCCGCACCCCAACGCAGCGATCCGATGCGTGCGCGTAGAAGCTCAGGCGACGGGTTGCGGTGATACGCGGATCCTTCTGTCTCAGGCTACCTGCGGCCGCGTTGCGGGGATTGGCGAATGGCGCGCGACCGGCGTCCTCGTTCTCGGCGTTCAGCTTGTTGAAATCGTCCCATCGCATGAACACTTCGCCGCGGATCTCCACGAATTCGGGAATGTCTTCCTCCGGTCCGGCAAGGTTCTGCGGAATGGTGGAGATGGTGCGCACGTTGAGAGTGATGTCCTCGCCGGTCACGCCATCGCCTCTGGTCAGACCCTGTTCAAGCACGCCGTTGCGGTAGATGAGGTTCAGCGCAAGACCGTCGATTTTCACCTCGCAGGTCATGGGCAGTGGCTTCGATTCGGGCCAATCCAATCCCCTGAGCACGCCGTCGTACCATTCGCGCAGCTCCTCGATGGAGAACACGTCATCGAGGCTCATCATGCGCGATGGATGACGTACGGAAGCGAAGTCGTTGGAGAACGTGCCGCCCACACGATGGGTCGGTGACTGCGGTGAGTCAAGTGATGGGAACTGCGCCTCAAGCGATTGCAGGCAGCGCAATCTTGCGTCATATGCCGCGTCGGATGAGACGGGGGCATCGTCGATATAGTATGCGATCTGGTCTGATTCCACCCATGCGGCCACGCGCGCCCACAGCCTGGCCGCGGCTTCGGCGCTCATCGAAGCCACATCAACCTTGTCGAGGCGCATGGCGTCGGCATCGGTCGGCTGCAACGCGGCAATCCAACGTTCGCTGCCCGGAGTCAGCGAAGCCAGCCCCTCATCGGCCACGACGGCCGCGGAACTACCGTCGCTCTCCGGCGCGTCGAAATCCCATGCCAACTGTTCGGAATCATCACGATTCGTCATTGTCACCGCTTTCCCATCATTTCCGCCATGCCGCGCGGATGTCCACGCCAGCACCGATTATCGCACAAATGTTCGACCGTTTTGTTAGTTGTTCAGAGAGCGCAGGAACTGCACCTGCACCACGTCGGCACCGTCATGGTCTTCGTAATCCATGCGCATCGCGGCCACCGACAGGGTGCGTGCGGGCACGAACATGCCTTTGTCCACGCAGACGCGGGCCGCTTGGTGCATCAGGGGCGCGACCGGCGTGTTCGGCCATACCGGCAGTCCGGCGTCGGCGAGCACGTGGATGGCTTCCTGCACGTTGGTCGGCACCGGAATGCACTGCGATTGCGCTCTTCCGATCAGTTCCTGCAGTTCGCTTTCGAGCATGGCGATACGTCCGGGGGCGATCTCCTCGCTCATGATGTATGAGGCGGCGGCAAGGTCGAAGTGGTCGCACATCCATTCCGCATAGGCGAGGCGATAGTAGGCGAATGAGGCGTCTTCCCGGTCAAGCGCGACGTTCAGCGCGTTGAGGCATGCCGCACGTGCCGGATCCCAGTCCTCGGCACGCCCCAGCTGCACGGCGAGCTTGAGGTGCGACAGCGGGTATGCGGGGGCGTAACGCACCATGGCGTTCAGATGCGGCAGCGCGGCATCGACGCCTTTGACTTGGGCGAGCAGGTCGGCAAGCTCCATATGCATGTAGAACAGGTTGTCGGGAATGAGCACCGTTCTTTCGCCTTCGGTGGCGAACATGCGGTTGTAGATGACGCGTTCCGCATATGAATTGAAGTACCGCGGCACGCCCGGATTTTCAGCGAAGATCCGGTCCATGCGTTCGAGTGTGGACTGGGCGGATTCGATGGCCCGCTCGACGTCTCCGGAGAACAGCATGTCTCGTGCCTTCAGACGTTCGTCATCGAGGGATTGTGCCAGTTCGAATGAGAAGTCGGGCGTGTCTTCGCCGTCGATCAGCGCGCTGGTGACCTGCGGTGCCAATTCGGTCAATTCCGGATCGGATATGGAATTGATGATGTCCATGGCCTGTTTGGCTTTGTCCACCGATTCGAGTCCGTCGCTTTGCGCAAGACGATGGAACTCCCCCACGGCGCGCTGCAACAGGTCGACACGCTGGATGGACAGGCCCATCATGTTCTCACAGCCGAACAACTGCGCCGTGCCGTCATCAAAACGAATGTCGGACAGTTCGGGTTCTTCTTGGCTTCCCGCCGGTGAGAATCGGCTGTCACGAAGGTCGAAGGCCGCATCGATGGGTTTGAGCGCGCCTTTGCCATCCACGTCCATTTCGGCGTCGAACATGCGGTATGTGGCGGTTGGATGGGCCAATCCGTCAGTGTCGAGCCGCTTCAGGAACTCGTCGCGGGTGAAGGTGACGGTCACCAAGTTGCGTACGGTCGGGTTTTTGCGCAGCTGCGCCATCGGATCGTCGTCATCATCATCGAGGTAGGTGTCGTACTCCGTTTTGTCGCTGGCGTCGTCCCGCATGGAGGCGTCGTCATCATCGGCGCGTCCGTCCGGTACCGCGAACGCCATTTCGTCGAAGTCGATGTCTTTCATCAGGTCTTCGAACTGGCCGTCCACCGTATCGTCTCCAGTGCCAACGCTATCCGAGCCAGCCGAATCGTCGGAATCGATTGATTCGGATGAGATATCGGTGGTTCTCGGAGTGACGGGCCGAGCCGGATCGCCATGGTAGTCGCCGTCCTTTGGAGCGGCTTTGGATCCGGATGGCCTCATGTCTCCGGTACGGATGCGTTCGAAGGCGCTTAACGCCTCGCTCATCAACTCGCTGATGGCGGAATCCTGTTCGGCTACGGCCTCTTCCAGACCAATCGAATCGATGTGCATCGACACGCGTTTGACATTCGGATCGGCTCCGAAGCTCAGCGCGGCCATCATGAGTCCGACGCGCAGATTGTAATCGACGCTCATACGCGTGCGTTCGACGTCGGTCAGGTCGATCCACGCGCGGCGCGATACGTCGTATCGGGTGAACGGCATCATGGACACTCCAGCAGAAGTGAAGCCGATTGCGACTTCGCCGTCGCTGAGGTCGCACCGGAAGTCAACGTCGAAACGGTATGGCAGACGCAGGCTGCGCAGCAGACGGGACATGGTCTGCCGGTACACCCATTCGGAACCTCCGTCGGCGCCGAAATCGCCTTCCAACACGTTGTCCTTGGTTGATTCGGCGACTTCACGCCGGAAGTCGGCCGCGATATCCGCCAGTCGGCTGGCGGCCTGGATGCCGTCTTCCCGGTTCGGTCGAGGATCGCGCCGAACCGGTCGTCCGGTTTCAACGCGATCAGCGTCGGATTCTCCAGCAGGGCGAAGTCGATCTGCGCGGCTTCGGCACGCGTCACCGTGTCCTCCGTGGGGAGAGCGCCGATGCGTGCGTTACGTTCCAGCCATGAGCTGACGGCGGCGAAGCGGTTGAGGTTGCCCTCGATGTTGAGGGCGCACAGCACTGCCGAGAACGGCAGGGAGGAATCCCATGCGAAGAAGTAGCATCCGGAATAGCTGGATGTGTACAGGCGCAGCGGTTCCGCTCCGTGCACAGCTTCGAGCCCTTGATCGGTATCGAGCGCGTGGGCTTCGCGCATCAGATCGGCGAAGTAGTCTTCCAGGCCGGAGGCGCGCATGCCATGCGACCGGGCGCTCATGGTGTCTCTGATGGACCGTCGGATGGCGCCTATGGGCGCTTCGCGGTTGAGCCTGCGGAAAATGTTGCCGGAACCGAAGCGACGAGCAGGCCGTTCATCTGTGGAAGCATGTAGGCGGCGAAGAAGGCGATGGTGATGGCGTCCCGATATTCGAGGTCGAACCGCATATTCGCTGGCAGGTTGGCGCGCATTTGCTCAAGCGTGTAACGGCTGCCGGTTTTGAGCCATGAGGCGAGCCACATCATGCGACCGCCCGGCATGCGTCCCACGACGCCGCCTTGCGTGGCGCGCACCGTTTTCGGATTGCGGCTGGCCGCATGGCCGAGTCTTGGACCGTCCGCCAACGTAAGGGTTTCCTCTTTGACGAAGACGAACCGCGGTTCGAGTTCCTGCGTGTCCATGTCCGGATCGGTGCCGGCGAAGACACGCGCTTTGCCGTCCGCGAGCGCGATTTGGGCGAAGTGGTCGCTGTCGGTGAACAATCCGATGGAGAAGGCATGGCCGTGGGTCTGCGGCAGTTGGGCCCATCCGAGGCGGAATCCTCCGGGCACGCCTTCGAATCCGTCGATGATGTGTCGTTTGATGAGCGGATTAAGCCGGATGGCGTTGCGGGTCAGTTCGTCGACGATGTCGTCGGGCTTGTCAAGCGCCTTGCCGAAGGGGTTGGCGTGGATGTGGCGCGGCGTGGCCTGGTTGACGAGTCGCCGCACATTTTGCCTGACGCGTTCGAGCATGGTCCGGTTATGTTCCGGTTGGCTGGCCGGGTCTGATGGTGTGCGGTGAGACATGTGTGCCATTCTTTCAATCCAATGCGACATGAAGCTATTAGAATAATGACGTGACTTTTTCGAAGCAGCGTTTTCAGGCACGTCGTCGTATGTGCGCAGCCATTGTAGTCGCTTTCGCGGTGATGGTGGCGGTCGAGTGCGTGTTGTGCAATATGCCGTTTTGGCGTTCCTTGACCGCATCGGGTGATTCCGCCGCCGCGTACAACGTGCTGGGCCCTGGGCTCGAACGTACTGACGAGGGGTTGTTGAAGGTCACCGATCCGACGCAGGCATATATGCAGGTCGATGCGGATGGCTCGTCGGAATATGTTCGTATGGACCCGGTGTCTTCGAAGGCGTTGGATAAGGCAGCCAGACAATCGGAGCAGGTGTTGCGCACGGTTCGTGTCCGTCCTGATGTCAATCGCAGGCCGGTACGGTCAGTTCGGTGTCGGTGTCTTCGCCGCGTTCGCTGTATGTGCATGCGGCGGCTGCAGGTGGTTCGGTGTGCGTGCGGATTGTCGAGCCGAAGGGTTCGCTGATTCCGTTTGATGCGGTGCGTGCGAATGTGCGTGTACCGTTCGCGTTGAATCCGTTGCGTATCGGCGTGATGGTGGCCGTGTTGGCGATGGTACTGGTGTGGAGGCCTGGTTCGCGGTTGTGGCGGATGCCGTTGGATACGACGAGTGTGAGGCAGCGTGCGTGGCTGGGGGCGCTGCTGGCGGTGCCTGTTGTGGTCACTTGTGCCGTTGTGGTGTGGCAGCTGGTGGAGGCGGCTCCGTTGAGCTTCCATACGAAAGGCACGTACACGTATGATTTCGACCAGTACGATTACGTGGCAAGGGCGCTGCTTGATGGTCACGCGTGGTTGGATTTGGATGTGCCGGATGCGTTGCGTGACGCGGCGGATCCGTATGATGTGGCCACCCGGCAGCGGTTGCTTGCCGATGGCGTAAGCCAGTGTATTGGGATTACGCGTTCTATCAGGGGCACTGGTATTCGTATTTCGGTGTGGTTCCCGCGTTGTTGTTGTTCCTGCCGTATCGGGCGGTCACATCGTTGTTCGTCGATGGCGGCTGATGATGCCCTGCGGTGCGGCCGTGCCGCTGCTGATGCTTGGTTTTCTGGTATTCGGATGTCTGCTGGTGATTCGTGTGATATCCCGAATTCGTCCGAATGCGCCGTTGGCTGCGGTCAGTATGCTGTGCGTGTTCATGCTGTTGGCTTCCAATGGTTTGTATCTGTGGTATCGGACGAATTTCTATTCGGTGCCGATCGCCGCCTCCCTGTTTCTGAGCGTGTTGGGATTGTGGCTGTGGTTGGGCGCCGCCAAGCGGGTGCCGGTGTCAGGCGATCGGATTCGTGAGGTTGATGGCACGCAGTCGTTGTCGTTGCCCCATCTGGCTGCAGGCTCGATGTGCATTGCGGCCAATCTGGGGTGCCGTCCGCAGTTCATTCTCGTGGCGTTGCTGGCTTTCGTAATATTCTGGCCGCAGATTCAGTCGATTTTCCGTCACGCCTCCAATGATTCCTCCCTTCCCCATATGTCGGTCTGGCGTCTGATGCGCGCGCCGTTGGCCGCATTGCTTCCCGCGTTGATTGTGATCGTTCCTCTGCTGGCGTACAACGTGGTCCGGTTCGGATCACCGCTCGACTTCGGCACCTCATATCAGATGACGGTCACGGATATGACCAGTTATCGGCAGCCATTGTCGAATCTTGCGCTGACCGTCGCATATTACCTGTTCCTGCCGTTGCGGTTCACGGATGCGTTTCCGTTCCTCGCCGTCAATCCGGCGCCTCTTCCCACTTGGGGATTTACCGAGGCAATGCCTGGCGGCTTATTCACGATAGCTCCGTTGACGTTGGCCGCGCTGGCCTGCCCGTTCCTCTACCGGCGTATGCGCAAGGCCGGGCGCACGAACACATGGCTGTTGTTGACATCCAGCCTGGCATTGGGATTGCTGCTTGTGGTGATTGACTCCCGCATGGCTGGTTTGGGATGCGGTACATCGCCGATTTCGGATGGCTGTTTGCCTTGGCCGCGTTGCCTTCGTTGCTGATCGTACTTGATTGCGGCAAGCCGCGTCTGCGTTGGGTATGTCGTGCCGGATTCCTCGCGCTGCTGCTGTTCACGCTGGTTGTCGCGCTGATGTCGTTGTTCCTGCCCGGGCGTGACGATGAGATGTTGCGCAACAATCCCGCCCTCTATCTCGACGTGCAGTCCTGGTTCATGTTGGGTTGACGTCCGACATAAGCTACATCCAGTAAAAATTCAGGTTTCTTTCCTGATTCATATAGCAGTTTTTCCGGTTTGCTCTGAGTTTCATCGGCAATCATAGTGATTGTCATCATTGTTGCTTTGAGTTATGTTCCGGGGGCCGCCGACCATGAAACCGCTTTCGCCGCCACGCAACCATCCTCAGGCCGCACGTTGGATGCCAAAGGCGACATCGTGCTGCTCACCACCGAACTGGGCCGCGACGACAACGCCGTGCAGGACCAGGTCGTCAAACTCGATGCCGAAACCAGCAGTGTGACGCGACTGTTGGATTTCGGCAGCCTGTTCGCCGATTACAAGGCGTCCGCCACGCATGCGGGCACGGACGATTCGGATGAACTGCCGGTGAACCTGCGCGCGGTTGCGCCTGCGGTTCGTTACAATCGGCGGTATGGGTTTCTTCGATTCGCTGTTCGCCGGTAAACATTCCACACCGGCTTCGTCCGTCACGTTCCATCTCGACCAGGCCGCCCACATGTACGAGGACGGCAATATCGGCTTGGAAGCCACCACGCTTGATATCACACCTGACAGCAAGCGTGTGGCGATAATCGGCTTGAACGGCGCAGGCAAGACCACGCTGCTGAAGTTGCTGGACGGAGCGTTGACCGCCACGTCCGGAACGGCCCGCATCGAAGCGGACGGTACCGCATACGACCCCGCCGTGAACGCGATCTGAAGCATGTCGAGGATCTGGTCGGCCGCGTGCGGCGCGAAGAGATTCCGAACGCCTACTACAAGGCGGCTTCGATTCGTGAGGCGATCGACCTGCCGTTGAAGAAGCACAAGGTGCCGGAAAGCGAACGTCAGGCGATCATCGGCAATCTGTTCGCGCATTTCGACTTGGCTTCCGTGGCCCGCGAGCCGGCCTCCGCTTTGGATAGCGAGAAGCGGCATCTGCTGGCGATCGCGGCCGCGTTGAGCTTCTCCCCCGCTGCGATCGTCGCCGACGAGCCGACCAAGGGATTGGACGAGGTGTCGTCGACGCGCGTGGCGAAGGCCCTGTTCAGCTATGACAAGCAGGTGGTGTTCGCCACGCATGACACGGATCTGATCGTCCGTCCGGAATATGCGATCGGCCGCGTGCTCGTTGTCGACGACCATCGTGTGGTGTTCGACGGCGCGCCTCGTGAGGCGGTCGATTTTTACACGGATTTGGTTCGTTCGAAGTATGAGGCGGCGAAGGGCGACAGGGCGTAGAAGAGATTTCGGACTCGGCAGTCCGTTCAGCCGATCAGTTCGTTGACGGTGTCGATCACCACGTGCACGTTATGCCGGAAATCGTCCGGTTCGGGCAGTAGTGAGATGGCCAGATAGCCGTTGGAGGTCATGTCGAAGAAGTAGCCGGGCTGTCCGGATACGCCGTGGCGTTCGATCATGTGCAGCACCAGCTCGTTCTCGTCGAGCACGCTGGGCACGCGCAGCAGTACGTTCCATCCGCCTTCGGCACGCAATACGCTGACAAGACCTTGCTCATCCGCGTCGAGCATGGCATGCAGTGCTTTGAGATTGCCGCGCACACGTTCCTGCACGCGCGCGGTCTGCGATGGCGCCGCTTCAAGCAGTGCGGGAATTTGTTTTGCGACGATCTCGCTCATGGGCAGATAGTCGTCGGCGATCACGTCGAGACGACGCTTGGCTTCCGCCACGTCTTCGGCGGGACCTGATACCTGGATCCAGCCGACTTTGGCATGCGGTGCGGCGAGCATTTTCGAAAAACCGTCCAACGCGAATGTGAGCGCGCCACGCTCCCCCGCGAGTCGTGCGTTGCCTTCGAATGGTTCCAAATCGTAATCGTAGAACACTTCGTCGGCGATGATGGCCACGTCGTGGTCCCGGCACAGGCGGACGATCGCCTCGCGTTCCGACGGTTTGACGTACGAACCGGTCGGATTGTTGGGGTTGATGAGCACCAGCGCGCGGATGCGATTGCCGTCCGGGCCTTCCAGCGCGGTTTTCAGTTCGGCCACGTCGATATACCAGGAGCCGTCGAATCGTTGTTGGTATTCGATCATGTCGACGCATTCGAGGCGTGCGATCGATTCGATGAGCGGATAGCCGGGTTTCGGTGCGAGCACGGCGTCACCGGCATCACACAGCAGTTTGATAAGCCACGAGTAGGCTTCGGAAGTTGAACTGAGGATGTACAGGTCGTCCGGCGAGCAATGGCCGATTTCCTGCATGTCAAGGAACGCGGCCAGCGCCTCACGCGCGTAGCGTTGGCCGCGCGGGTCGGCGGAGTAGATGTCCGGCACAAGATCCGGAGCCAGCGCGTGCCGTGTCGGATTGGAGTCGTTGAGCTTGCCGAGCGGTCTGCCGGCTGTTTTGGCGGTGGCTTCCGCCTTGGCGATGGGATTGAGCTCACTGATGTCGACTCTTGAGGAAAAACGCATGCTCTCCACCCTACTCCATGGACTGCCGTCTTCCATCTGCGGCACATGGAACAACGAAAAAGGCCGTCCGATTCGTCGGACGGCCTTTTGACAACCTAATCGGTCAACACATCACTTCTGCTTGGTGCTCGCGTAGTATGCGGCGCCGATGATGCCGGCCTCGTTGTGCAGCTTGGCTGCGACGATCGGGGTCTTGATGTCGATGTACGGCAGGAACTTCTCGGAGACGCGGGACACGCCACCGCCGACGACGAACAGCTGCGGGTCGAAGTAGAACTCCATGAGGGAGTAGTACTTGGTCAGGCGCTTCGCCCACTTCTTGTAGCCCATGTCGAGCTTCTCGCGGATGGAGGATGCGGCGTACTTCTCCGCGTCGCCCTTGCCCTTGAGCAGTTCCAGATGGCCGAGCTCGGTGTTCGGAATGAGCTCGCCGTTGAAAATCAGCGCGGTGCCGATGCCGGTGCCCAGCGTGGTGGCGATGACGAGGCCATCCTGGCCCTTCGCGGCGCCGAACTGCTGCTCGGCAAGACCGGCGGCGTCAGCGTCGTTCACCACGGTGACCGGACGACCGCAAGCTTCGGAGAACACTTCGGTGACGTCCACGCCGACCCAGGACTGGTCCAGGTTGGCCATGTAGCCAAGCTTCTCGCCCACATGAATCGGAGCCGGGAAGGCGATGCCGACCGGAGCGGACTCCGGAACCTCGAAATGCTCGAGCTGCTGGCGAACGATTTCGCCGACGGCCTTCGGAGTGGACACCTCCGGGGTGAGGATCTTCAGACGCGGTTCGGCGAACTCGCCCTTCTCGAGGTTAACCGGGGCGGCCTTAATGCCGGAGCCACCAATGTCAACGCCGAATGCCTGTGCAGTCTCAATCATCTTCAACCTCTCTATCAAGGTATGTTACGGGTGTATTCGAACCGGTACGTATTATGGTAACTCGCAACATGCCCAAAATCGCGCGCGACATGCACAAATGGTGAGAACGATTGCACAAATTGTAATACTTAACCGAGTAAATATTTCATCGCCTGTTTTGCAAACGATTCGTCCCACGTCGGTAGAGGCTCCGACGTGGACGAATCGTCAATCGCGTGATCGCCGCGCGTTGGGAAACGCGTGGGCCACGGTGTTACTTCAGCGGCGGCATCGGCTGCCATTCCGGATCATGCAGCAGCTTGCGCGAATCCCACCATCCCTTGGCGATCTGAACGATGCCGGTCTTGAAATGCTCGCGGTCCACCATCGTCAGTCGAATCACTTCCTTGACCGCGGTCAGCACCGTACCCAGACCGAACAACAGCGGACGGTAATCGCCGTACGTCATGAAGTATCGGGCCATGTAGCCGCGGTTGCGCATGATGTGGTAGCGGTTCATGTCGGAAGTGGAGTTGAGCTGGCGCACGCCGGCGATGTCCCAATTGCCGATCTCGCGCGTGCGGCGCAGCACCACGTCGGGCACGACGATCGGATTGGTGACCTTGCTGGCACGATAGCCGTACATCGTGTCGTCCCAATAGATGAAGAAACGCGGGTCGGCAGACCGATCTTCTCGACGATGTTACGGCGGAACAGGCCGCCTTCGAAGCACAACGTGTCCATCACGCGATAGCCAGCCGGGCCGAACGCAGCCGGTGCGATCGGGTTCGGAATGCCGAGCGGGACGATGAAATCGTACTGCCAGTAGAACGGACCGCCATCATAGTCGTAGCGGCTTCCCTGAATCACGTCGTGCCGATCGGTCCACTTGGCCAAGCGCTCGATGCCTTCCGGCATGACGGCGACGTCGTCGTCCATGACCCAGAACCATTCGGCACCCAGCTCGTACGCCTTCTTCACGCCTGCGGAGAAACCGCCCGCACCACCGAGGTTGTCGGTCTGCGGCGCGTAGACCACGCGGTTCTCGTTGCCGGACAGGTCGGCCACGGTGGTGCCCCACTGCGCGGTGAGTTTGGCGCTGAATTCTTCGACCATGCCATGGGTCTTGTCGCTGTGCTCGTTGTCCACGACGATGATGCGCCACGGGGCGACGGTAAGCTTCTCGATGGATTCGAACAGGGTGGCGAGCAGCTGCTGGCGCTTGTAGGTCACCACGACGATAGCCAGCTTTTCGATGGTCTTCTTCGCAACTTGCTTTTCAGTCATACGTTCCATTCTTGCACCGGCCCTCAACCACACATCGGCCATGTTCGATATGGAGCCGAGCACGGGCATAATCCGCGACAAATATGGACAGAACCTTGCACGGCACGAACTTGTTTGCCATAATGAACCGCGTATGCAGGGGAATCCGTATGACGGATTGAGATGGGCGTGGACGTCCGAACCCTTTGAACCTGATGGTTGACACCAGCGTAGGGAGGCATGGCATATGCTGATGTGATTTCCGTAACCAATTCCGATTCCGCGTTCGACGCTTCGAAGGGCGTCACGCGAACCAATCTTCCCCCATTCGCGCAGCGGCTGCGCAAAGCCGCCGACCTCGTATGGAGGAAGGCTACAGGCAGCCGTTCATCCGCGAACTGGGCGAAGGCACTCTGCCGCGCGAGAAGTTCGCGTTCTATCTGCTGCAGGATTTCCGTTATCTTAACGACTACGCCAGAGTGCATGCTTTGGGACTGGCCAAAACAGACGATCCTGAGATCATGGCGTTCATGCTCAACGTGCAGAACGGCGCGTTGAATGTGGAGTCGACCGTGCACCGCACGTATCTGGCCAGCTACGGCATCACCGACGAGCAGATGAACAACGTGCGCCAGTCGGCGTTCGCCCGCGCGTACACGTCGAACATCCTTTCCATCGCCTATGGCAAGGACATCCTCGACATTCTCGTGGCCGTGCTCCCCTGCGCCTGGGTGTATGCGGATTACGGATATCGTCTTGCCCATGAATTCGCCGACACGCTCGATGTGAACCAGTACAAGAGCTGGGTGGACATGTACAAGACCGACGAGTTCTGGCAGGGTTCGGCTTGGCTGATCGAGCATATCGAAAAACTCGCCGCCGAGGTGAGCGAGGAACGTAAGCAGGAGCTGGTCGATATTTTTGTGACCGGCGTTGAGAACGAGTACATGTTCTGGTCCAGCGCGTACGACATGCAGTACACGTGGAAGCGAATGGGATCAGGAGAGCTGATTCTCCGGCACGCTCTCTTCCGATTGTTTATTTCCATATGAAGCGGCCCGCCTTCCGATTGGTTCCGGAGGGCGGGCCGCTTCTCATATAACGTTCGGCTCGCTATTCGCGCACGAGACGAATGTGCTCCACGTCGTCACGCTGGGAACGACGGTAGAGCACGAAACGGTTGCCGATGACCTGCACGAGTTCCGCGCCAAGCTGTTCGGCGAGACCTTCGCCGGCCTCCTTGGCGGTCAGACCGGAACCGTCGAGCACGGAGCATTTGATGAGCTCGCGCTTCTCGATGGTCTCGTCCGCCTGTTTGACGGCGTTTTCGCTCAGATCGTTCTTGCCGACCTGGATGAGCGGATTGAGTTTGGTGGCCAGGCCGCGCAGCTGCTTGACCTGCTTTTTGGTAAGTGCCATATGTGTTCCATTCCTATCTACAAATACCCGCTCAAGCCTAGCGTGAGGACGGTATTTGCCCATCCGCCCGCAACGCACCGGTCATAACAGCACGCCCAGCACGACCAGTGCGACGAGATAGACGAGCACCACGATCGCCACGGCCACGTCCATGCCGGTGACGCGCATGACACGCCAATGCGTGCGCGTCGCACCTTCCTCATAGCAGCGCGCGTCCAAGGCGAGGCTCAGGTTGTCGGCGTGGCGGATGGCTGCGGCGAAGACCGGCACGACGACCGCCACCATCGCTTTGATGCGTACTACGAACGAACCTGTTTCGACGCTCCCGCCGCGCGCCGACTGCGCGTCGATGATTGCTTTCGTTTCCACACCAAGCGTCGGTAGGAAACGCAGGGCGAGGCTCATCACCAATGCCGTCTCCTGCGTGTGCAGACCGAATCTGGCGAACGGTGACAGCAGCGATTCGAACGCGTCGGTCATGGCGGTCGGTGTGGTGGAGGCAAGGAACATCGCTCCGATGACGATGACCACGGCGAACCGACATGCGTAGAGTAGGGCGATGCGGATGCCGTCATCGGTGATGGGAATCGGCCCGAGGCTCGCCACCGTGGTGCCGGTGCGCACGAAGAAGATGTTCAGCAGGCCGCAGAAAACGAACAATGCCAGGAACACACGCACGGAAGCGGCCAATCGGCCTACATTGATGCGTCCGGCCGCGGCGATCACGCCGGTGAACACCACGGCAAGCAGCAATTGCCAGAATGAGCCGATGGCGAACGCGGAGAACATGAGCGCCAATGCGGACAGCATGCCCACGCGCGGATCGAGGCGTTCCAACAGGGTCCGCCGCTCCCCCACGGTCGCGGTGTCCGAGCCGGCGGCGTCCACGGATGGTTCCGCATCCGGCTCCTCTTCGCAGGTGGCTTTCACTGTGGATTCCGTGGATTCCTTAGAGTCCGCACGTTTCGCCGGCTTGCCCAATATGATGGTACGGTCGGCAAGCTCGTCCACTTCATCCTGCGAATGCGAGATGAGCAGTATGGTCACGCCGCGTGATTTGAGCCCGTGGATGAGCCGTGCACGCGTGCGGCGGCCTCCTCGTCAAGACCTGCGGTCGGCTCGTCCAGAATCAACGCTTTCGGCTCGCATGCAATCACGCCGCGATCGCCACCAGTCGCTGCTGGCCGCCCGACAGGTCGAACGGCGAACGGTCTCGCAGATGTTCGATATGCAGCAGCCGCATGGCCTGCATGGCGCGTTCCATCGCCTCGGACGTATCCAATCCCAGGTTGGAAGGCCCGTATGCGACGTCTTCGGCCACGGTGTCGGCGAACAGCTGCCGTTCCGGATGCTGCATGACGTAGCCGACCGTATGGCGCAGCTCGTACGGTTTTTGCGATTGAGGGGCTTCGTTCCGCCGTTCGCCTTCGCAGTGGCCACGGCGATGCCGTCGATGACGATCGAGCCTGTCGTGGGTTTCTCCAACGCGCACAGCATGCGCGCCAATGTGGTTTTGCCGGCGCCATTGCGTCCCATCAACGCCACTGTCTCGCCTTTGCCGATGCTGAACGACAGGTGGTTGAACACGTCACGTTCGGCGTCCACGTAACGATACGATATGTCGCGTGCTTCGATGAGCGTTTCGGCGGACTCATCATCAATGCGTTTCGGCAGGCCCACCGATTGAACCGGCATCCGAAGCCGCTCGTCGGCAGGGCCATCGCCTACGATGTGGCCTGCTTCCAGCTGAATCACACGGTCGGCATGTTCCAACTCGTCCGCATGGTGCGTGACGAGAATGATGGTGGTGCCGCGGTCCTGGAGTTCGTCCAGCACCCGCATGATGTCGGCGCGCCCTTGCGGGTCGAGCATGGCGGTCGGCTCGTCGAGCACGAGCACATCGGAATCCATCGCCAGCATGCCGGCGATGGCGATGCGTTGTTGTTGGCCGCCGCTCATGCGCGTCGGGTTGGAAGCGCGATAGTCGCTCATATCCACGGCGTCCAGCGAACCGGAGATGCGCAGGCCGATCTCATCATGCTCAATCGCAAGATTCTCCGGTCCGAACGCCACGTCGTCTTCGGTGACGGTGGTGACGATTTGGTCTTCGGGATGCTGGAACACCGCGCCTATGCCGCAACGGGCGGTTCGATACTCGTCGGCGTGCGCGCCGGACTCGTCGAACACCACATTGCCTGACAATGCGACATATCCCTCATCGGGAGCCACCAGTCCGGCGATGACACGTGACAGCGTGGATTTGCCCGAACCGTTCGGCCCCGTCAGACAGATGCGTTCGCCACGGCGGATGTCAAGGCTCACACCGTCAAGCGCCCATGTCGCGCCGCCATCATAGGTGAATCGCACATCGCGTAGCGTTATGATCGGCGCATTGGTCGTAACCATAAAATCTTCCTTCACCAGCACTGCATGGAATTCTCGGGGAAAACAAGACGGAGGAACCCTCCGGTGGATGCGGACGGTCCCTCCATGTTCATTTCAATGGGAACAAACGAAGCTCAACGGTTCAGCAGGTTGGAGATCGGCTTGTAGATCAGGAACGTGACCACGCCGTGGATGGTGAACTTCAACGCGTTGAACGGCAGGAGCGCCGGCACTATAAGCGCCACGACCTGCGCGGTGGTCATGTGCGCGTAGAACGGCGTGACGATGATGTTGCCGACGATGGCGACGGCGAGCGCCACGACAGCGCCGACGATGATGCCGATCAGCGCGCCCTTGCGCGTCTTGTTCTTTTTGTAGATGAGCGATGCCGGCACGGACAGGGCCAATGCCACGAGCACGGCCATCAGGGTGCCCCATGGGTTGGTGAACAGGTGCGGCACGAAGCCGAGCACGCTGACGATGACGGCTGCGGCCGGTCCGAACGCGAAGCCCGCGACGAGGCAGACGATGCCGGATGGGTCGTATTTGAGCCACTGCACGCCTGGGATGATCGGGAATTCGATGAAGCTGACGGCCATGGACAGCGCCACGAACAGCGCGTACATGGCGATGCGTTTGGTGGACCAGCGGCCGGAGTCGGCGACGCCTGTGGAGTGCGCGTTGTCCGGACGGGTCATCGGTTTGTCTGCGGCCTGATCAGCTGCGGTATTGGAGGTATTGCTAGGAGAGGATACACTCATGTTGAGCTCCGTTTCTTCCATCCGGACTGTAACCGTTGGCCCCGGATTCTCACCGGATCAGCCGCTTTCGCGGGTCGCGGGCTTCGGTATGGGGCCGTTATGAATGCCGGTCGTGCCGTTACCGCCAGTAAGGATTTTCACCTTCCCTGAAACTTGCTTGTCCATATATACGCCCGCCATGCGATATGCGCAACCTGCGTTCCGTTTTCGTCTTGCGATTCGGAACGCAGTCTGCGCACGCCGCGACAGCGGGCATGTTATGACAGCAGGCCGAGCAGATCGTCCTTGCTGAGCGTGCCGACGCCGCCGGATGCGGTGCCGTCGGTGAATTGGCGCGCCAGCTCGTTTTTCTTTTCCTGCAGTTTCAGAATGCGTTCCTCGATGGTGTCTTTGGCCACGATCTGGTATACGTTCACGTCCTGGGTTTGGCCGATACGGTGCGCGCGGTCGGTTGCCTGGTTCTGCGCGGCGGCGTTCCACCATGGATCGGCGTGCACCACACGGACGCGCCCACGAGGTTCAGGCCCGTGTTGCCGGCTTTGAGCGAGATGAGGAATACGGGCACGTCGTTGCCGTTGAATTCGTCGACCAGTTCCACACGGCGTTTCTTCGGCGTCTCGCCGGTGATGGTGTAGTATTCCACGCCTTGTTCGGCGAGTCTGGCGCCGATGAGTTCGAGGAACGAGGTGAATTGCGAGAACACGAGGACCTTTTTGCCTTCGCCCATGCATGTGGCCACGAGTTCGGCGATGGCGTCGAGTTTGGCGGAGGCGTTCTTCGCGTCGGCGTATACGAGTCTTGGATCGCAGCAGATTTCGCGCAGCAAGGTGAATTCGGCGAGGATGCGGATCTTCTTGGTGTTGAAGTCGGCGTCCGACGCCTTGGTGAGCGTGGCGCGTAGCCGCTGTTCGTGTGCGGCGTACAGTTTGCGCTGCTCCCCTTCCAGTTTGACGGTGAGCACGTTCTCGAATTTGTCGGGCAGGTCGGTGAGCACGTCTTTTTTCAGACGGCGTTTGATGAACAGTCCCACCAATGCCTGCAGTTTGTCGGCCATGACGGAATGTTCCGGACCGGGAGCATGATCGGCTGCTCGTATTTTTCGCGGAATTTCGTATAGGTGCCGAGCAGTCCGGGCATGAGGAAGTCGAAAATGCTCCACAGTTCGCTCAACCGGTTTTCGATTGGCGTGCCGGTCAGAGCGAAGCGATGGTCGGCCGTGACCTGTTTGACCGATTTGGCCACCTTTGTGGCGTGGTTTTTGATGTATTGCGCCTCGTCGAGCGCCATCAGCGCGAAATGGCAGGCTGCGTAATCGTCCACGTCGCGACGCAGCAGATCGTAGGAGGTGATCACCACGTCGGTGCCGTCGTACGTCGTGGTGCCATTCGTCGTAGCACCGTCGTTCTCCTGCGATTGCGCGGCCACCGTCGCGATGGCCTTGCGTCGCTGCGCTTTCGTACCGGCGATGACCTCCACCGTCAGATCGCCCGCGAATTTCTCGCATTCCGCGGCCCAGTTGTAGACGAGCGATGCCGGGCAGACGATGAGTGACGGACCGTTTCCTTTGCGCGCTTCGATGAGCGAGAGCAGCTGCACGGATTTGCCGAGGCCCATCTCGTCGGCGAGGATGCCGCCGAAGCCTTGTCCCACAGGGTGGACAGCCATTGGAAGCCCTCCACCTGATATGGGCGGAGCACGGTTTTGAGCCGTTCGGGCACCTCATAACGTTTCGGATCGACGATCTTCACATCGTTGACATAGTCCACGAACGAGGCGCTCTTGTCCTCGTCATCGACCTGCGCGTCCAGCAGGAACGCTTGGTATCCGGGGATTTTGATGATGCCGGAGTCGAGCTGTTTTTCACTCAGGTCGAGGTCCGTGGACACTTGGTCGAGCTCATGCAGGTCGGCTTCCTTCAAATCCACGAACGTGCCGTTTTTGAGCCGATGGTAGCGGCGTTTTCTGCGGTAGGAGTCAAGCAGCGCGCCGACTTCGTTCATCGGCACCTCGTCGGCGATCGGTGAGATTTCAACGAGGTTCGAGTCGATGGACAAGCCGACCTTCACCGATGGCGGGTTGGGCTGCATCATGCCATCGAATGCCGCCGTGGAGAAGACCTGGCCCACCGATTTGAGGATCTGCACGCCGTCGGTGAGCATGAGCAGGATAGCCTGCTCGTCCTCTTCTTTGACGCGTGCCACGTCGATGGAGCTCCATGTAGGGCACAGCTGGCGTACCACCTGCACGGCGAACGATTCCCGTGACAGGTCGCGTTTGACCTGCGAGGCTCTTGAACGTGAATCGGGGTTGATCACGCCGCGCAGTTCTTTGGCGGTGGGCACCAGTTGGAAGGTGAAGTCGCCGTATTTCGCCACCGCTTCGCAGGTGATGCCGTACAAATCGCGGTCCAGATAGAATTCGATCCGGCATTCGGTTCCCACCGCTTCGGTCACTTCCTGCGGAATGTCGAATCCGATGCCCGCTTCGGTGAGTTTCGGCACGATGGTTCGGGCGAACATGGGCCAGTCGTTTTCGGCGATGAACACGCCGTCCGGATCGTCGGAACACAGGTCAGGCAGCACCTGCAATGCCGGGCGCAGTTTATCGGTGCAGCGGAAGAGCCCGTCGATGCCTATCCTGTCCGTCGCCGTGGAATCGTCGGGACGTTCGCGGCTGAAAACGTAGAAGCCGTTGCGTCCGTTGATGACATCGGAGATGCTTTGGTTCGATGTGATGCGCACGCCCGACGCGGTGCCCTCATGCACGTAGGACGCCTTGAACGTGAAGGTGGGGTCGCCTTCGACAATGTCAAGGCCGAACGGCTCGCCTCCTTCGTTGGCCATGTGGATGCGGCTTGGCCCGGATTCCTTGGTGCGTTGGAAATCCTCGATAAGCAATCGTCTCAGCGTCACCGTCCGACGTGCGCAGGAAACCGCGGGCCTTCGACTCGTGTTCCTTGTATTCGTCCTGTGTCACGGCGTGGAACAGGTCGAGCAGGTCGCATGCCTCCCAATCGGTGAGGACGAGTTCACGGTCGACGCGTACCGCTTCGCCGTAATAGTATCCGTTTTGCAGTTGGGCCGCCGTTCTGGATGCGATCACCTGCTGCAGGAAGCGGTATAGCTTCAGCGAGAAGGGGTCGAGCATGTCCGGAGTGTGGGTGAACGCGAGTTTTTTGCCATATGACTCGTATGTTCCCGTCCGCATGTCGGCCACGAATCTTGAGATGTTTTTGAGCGCATAGTCGGCGTCGCCGCATCCGATGCGCAGGGACAGGCGCAGGGCGTCATGGCCGTTGATCAGCGTGGGCTCGAGGTACACGCTTCCCGGTTTGACGTCGACCGGCGCGCTTGATTTGCGTTTCGGTTTGGCGGCTCCCTGTCCGGAGGCGCCACGTTGTTCCTCGATCAATCGGCTTTTCGCGTTGATGATTCGTTTCAGCACGTCGAGTTGGGCGTTCTCGCCGGCGTTGTTGCTTTTCGCATCGAGGGGGCGCATGTAGTCGGCGAGGGCCCGGGGTGTTGCGGCTGCGGCGTGGAATCCCCGGAATCGTTCCGGCTGCTGCAGGAACAGCAGCAGCATGGCGGCTACGTGCTTGCACATGCCGGTGTACCGGCGGCTGGTGGAGGAAGCCGAGTCGTCATCATCGTTGACGTGGCCGTACGTGCTGCCGGAGCCGAAATCGTCGTAGTCGTCGACGTAATCGTAGTCGTCGTCATCGTCGAAGCTGCGGTATTTCGGACTGTTGTGGTAGTCGAAGGTCCGGTAGGAACCGTAGCCGCGCTGCGAACCGCTGAATGCCAGGCAGGAGCAGTAGCGTGCCAGAAACAGCTCGTCGGCGAAATCAAACGTGGCTTGCACTTCGTAACGGCTGGAGGGTGAGGTGGTGCCCCGTATGGTGGCATACAGGGTGATGCGGTTGGATGCGGTGTCGTTCAGGCAATGCAGGTCCTCCATTTTGGAACGCCATTGGTTGGCGATGCCGCGGGCGCGCTGCAGTACCGGCTGGCTGCATTCGCTGCGCAGCTCGTCGGAAAGCCATGCCAGAGTGTCCGCCACCTGAACCCCCATCGTTCGTACGTTTGTTCTCATGCAACCATACCAGCGCGGTGGAACAGCAAAAGCCGCGGCCCGATCCGGACCGCGGCATGTTATCGCCCGTGTTGCGTCAGCGGCAGCGTTTGGTCAGCGGCTGCCATGGGTCGAGTTCCACCGGCTCGGTTTCGAGCAGCGCTCGGGTGGCGTCGTCGAGGTATTCCTTGCGGATGATGATTTCGGTCACATAGCGGTCGAACCACTTGTCGGAGGCCACGTAGTAGCCGTCTTCGCCGTTGTCTTTGCCCCAGCTGTTCTCCACTTTCCAGCGGTTCGGCTTGCCTTGCTCGTCAAGGTTCACGCCGGTGAGGGTCATGGCATGGTTGCTTGGACTGTCGCCGTATTCGAGGCCGTGCGCTTGTCGAAGTCGAAATCGGTGCCGAACAGCTGGTCCACGCGCACGCTGTCGCAGTCGAAATAGCCGGCCGCACGCAGCGAGAACTGGGTGCAGTCGCAGGCGAACCAGATCGGGTGTCCGGCGCTAATCTGGTCGACCGCGGCCTTTTTGAACACGTCGAGCGGCACGTTGACGAATTCCATATCCCCCGCTTCGGCCACATTGGCGGTGTAGCGGATGCGGTAACGCTTGTTGAACGGACGGGACGCCATCGGCACGTTGCACAACGTCACCAGATCGTCGACGTCCACCGGCACGTACTTCTTGTAGAATTCCATCGGCGTGATGCCGGTTTCGCGGATCTGTCTGCGCTCGTCCTTGCCGGTTTTCGGCTTGTCGGCCTCGTCTTCGCCGCTTTTCTTATCGTCCTTCTTGTCATCGTCGCTCACGCGGGCCAGGAAGTCGAACTTCTCCGGCGGCTCGCCCAACGAGATGGCGCACATGCGGTACACGGTGGACATGTCGTCGTCCTTGACCGCGCGCAGTTCATCGACCGTGGCGCCGGCTGCGTAACGTTCGCGCAGGTCGGCGGCGAACTGGCGCAGCCTGCTGTTGAGGTATTGTTTGAACGCGTCGGAGTCCTTGGAATTGGCGGATTCCGGGTAGGCGCTCTTCGGCACGAGACCATACTTGTCTACAAGGGCGGCGAACATCTGCCACCAACCGCCGTCATCGGCCGGCCCGTAGTTGATCTCCTGGAACAGGCGGCTGTCGGTCGGCTCGTCGAGCGTGGCGAACACGTTTTCGAGATACGTGTTGGATTTTCCATCGCATCCCAGAAGAACAGGTAGGTTTCGGAGAATTCGAAATCGTCGAGTCCCCACTGGTGCATGAGCTCGTAACGCAGGGTGTTGAGGGATGCGAACATCCAGCAGCGGCCGGATCGGCGCTGGTTGGTGATGGACCCCTGTTTCAGTTCGATGGAGAAGTCGCGTGGCAGCGCGCGCTGGCCTTTGTAGTCGGTGGCGGCTTCGAGCACGCCCGAGGACACCGCGGCGTTGGCGGCCACAAGGTTGGCCCGGTCGGCGTTGAAGTCTTTGGCGTATTGTGCGAGACGTTCCGGTTTGATTGCTGTGATGCTGTTGGTCATACGGCCGATTCTTGCCATACGTCTTGACGGATGCGAAATACTGGTTTCGGCATGCCGAAAAATCTGCCGTAAATAAGCGATTCGAATTCGTTCCGGGGATATTCTTGTACTACTTGAGGGGTTTTAGGGTGAGGAGCGTATCATGCGTCGTCATGGTTCGATGATGGTTGTTTTGTCCGGATTGCTGGCTGCGAGTCTGGCCATCGGACTGCCGGTCGGTTCGGCGTATGCGGACGAGCCGACGGATGGCACCGGGGCCGGCACGTCCGCCACGGAGGTGTTGGATTCGTTGGAGGTCAAGGGCCGCGCGCGAAAACCGGGTACAAGCGCACTCAATTCGGCAAGGCGTGGGCCGACGTGGACCACAACGGCTGCGACACCCGCAATGATATCCTCAACCGCGATCTGACCGGCGTGAGGCACAAGTGGCGTACGCACAATTGCGTGGTGAAGTCCGGAAAACTGCATGATCCATACACTGGCAAGGACATCAAGTTCAAGAAGGGCAAGAAGACTTCCACCGCGGTGCAGATCGACCATGTGGTGGCGTTGAGCGATGCGTGGCAGAAGGGCGCGCAGAAGCTCAGCGAGGAGCGCCGCACCGCATTGGCGAACGATCCGTACAATCTGCTGGCCGTGCAGGGGCGTGCCAACCAGAAGAAGTCCGATGGCGATGCGGCCACGTGGCTGCCGTCCAACAAGGGGTTCCGTTGCGAATACGTGGCGCGTCAGATCGGCGTGAAGCACAAATACTCACTGTGGGTCACGCAGGCCGAAAAGGAAGCCATGGCCAAGGTGCTGTCCTCCTGCCCGACGCAAACCGTGCCCGACTACACGGGGGTCAAGGATTCCACAGCCGAGAAGACCACCGAGTCCGAGCAGACCGAACAGACGCAAACCGAACAGACGCAAACCGAACAGTCAGCTGAGCAGGCCCAGCAGACTCAACAAACGACACAGGCACCTGCGCTCGAACCCGCTCCGGCTCCGGCTCCCGCGCCCCAACCAGCGCCACAGCAGGACGTCTACTACCAGAACTGCACCGCGGCACGAGCCGCTGGCGCCGCGCTATCTACCAGGCCAGCCGGGCTACCGTTCACAACTGGACCGCGACCATGACGGAGTCGCCTGCGAATAAATCCAATACAGCGTCTCCGCCTTTCCGGTTGTAAGACGTATGACGGTGAGGCATAGGAAAAGCGCCGGGTTATTCATCCGGCGCTTTTCCTATGCCTCAGCCTCTTTCCGCATTTTCCGCAGTGCAGTCATGAGAACCGCTATGGTCTGCGCAGCCGCGCGATGTCTCACGCAGCTGGTTGACGGTGTCCGTCAGTTCCCGCACATTGTGGCGCAACTGTTCCGTTTCCGATTCCGCCTCGTCCGCGCGCTTGTCGGTTTCGTCACGGACACGATCGACTATCCATGAGGCCAGTGTCGCGGTGACGATGCCGATCAGGGCCACGCCGGTTATCATCAGCCCGATGGCGATGCTTCTTCCCTGCCATGTCACCGGAGACAAATCGCCATAGCCGACTGTGGTGACGGTCACGAACGACCACCATATCGCCTCGCCGAAATCGGTGATGGAAGCGCCTGGAACCCCACGTTCCACATCCAATTCGGCAAGGGCGCCGATATACATCAGCAGTGTCACGCTGCAGCATGTGTACAGTGTGATACGTCCACGCACCGCCATGCCACCGGTACGGTTGAGCACGTTGAGCACCGCCACCAATCGCAGCAGCCTCAATGGTCTGAAGATGGGCAAGGCGATGGACACCAGCATCAGCAGATTCTCTTTGAACCAGGCTTTCTTGTCCTTCGCCAGCAGAATCGAAACGACGTAGTGACGATGAACGCCATCCAGATGATGTTGATCACCGTTTCGCACAATACGATATGCGTTCTCGCCAGCACTTCCCACGAATACGCGAACAGGAACACCAACGCCAATGCGGTCATGAACCACTCGGTCATCCGCTGCCATTTGTCCAATGTCATATCTCCCGCCTTTCTCCCCATGGCTGCCATCATACGGGTTTGCCCGTTTTTGTGACGTATTCCGGGCGCGGTGCATGTGCCTTCAGACCAGATAGACCTCCTCATGTGGTTCGTTTCAGAGTTCATCTCGGAGGCCGTCCGATTCGGACCATTCAGCCGACGACCGAAGGAGCGGATACCCACTTTTAATGAACGTCAGCCCTTGAGAGGCATGCGGTTGTCGAGCGATTGTCCGTTGGCGTAGCAGCGCACGTTGCCCAATGCGATGGCGATGATGCGCCGTTCGGTGGACTCCAAGTGGTTGCCGCCCGCCACATGCGGGGTGATCAGGCATTTCGGCTCGCTCCATAATGGCGATGCGCCGGCAGCGGCTCCGGTTCGGTCACGTCGAGGCCAGCGCCGCGGATCATGCCGTTGGCGAGCGCGTCGGCGAGCGCTGCGTGTCTATGGCGTCACCGCGGCCCGCGTTGATGACGATGGCGTCGGTTTTGAGTTTTGCGATGCGTTCCGCGTTGAGCAGGTGGTGTGTGGATGGCGTGGATGGCACGCACATGGCGATCACGTCGGCGTATTGCAGCACGTCTCGAGCGATTCGAATCCGACCATGTGGTCGATGCCCGGCGCTTCGACGGTGGGGTTGCGGCGGATGCCGATGGTCGACATGCCGACGCTCTTGCATAGGCGTGCGAAATGCGATCCGATGTCGCCGGCGCCGATGATGAGCGCGGTTTTGCCGTCGGGCTGATGACGCGGCCGGCGTCCTGCCATGCGGCGTTCGGGTTGCCGACGGCGTAGATGTGCAGGTTTTTCATGATGGACCACATCATGGCGAACATGTGTTCGGACACGCTTTGTCCGTAGGCGCCGGTGGCGTTGGTGAGCATGGAGCGGGGTGGAGCACGCCAGGCCGCTGGTATTTGTCGACGCCGGCGCTCCAGGTCTGCAGCCATTCGAGTCTGGGGCATTGCGCGCATGTTTCGGGCGTGATGTTGCCGATGACCGCGGTTGCATACGCTTTGAGTTCGTCCGGTATTTCGGCGGTCCAGTTCATGGAGCCTCGTTGTGCCGGGTCGCCGACGAATTCCTGTGGTATGTCTTTCGCGGCACGTATGAATTGCGCACGTTCGGATTCGGTCAACGGCAGGCAGTTGACGATCAGTTTGCGGTCGTTCTCTATTCCCATGCGCCCAACCCTATGTCAACCCATCAGATATGCGGCGCGGTTCAGATGCCGAGCTCGTCGGTGTCGAAAATGATGGTGACCGGACCATCGTTGGTAAGGCTTACGCGCATGTGGGCGCCGAATCTGCCTTCTTTGACGTCGAGTCCCTGCGCGCGCAACGCGTCGTTGAACGCATGCCATACCTGTTCGGCATGGTCGGGCGCGCCTGCTTTCACGAAGCTTGGCCGGTTGCCTTTGCGTACGTCCGCATACAGCGTGAACTGGGATATCGACAGCACGCTGCCGTCCACGTCGTGGATGGAACGGTTCATTTTGCCGTTCTCGTCTTCGAAAACGCGCAGGTTGGCGATTTTACGGGCGAGCCAGTCCACCTGTTTCGTCCCGTCCTCGTCTTCCACGCCGACAAGCAGCACATAGCCGACGCCGATACGCTGCGGTTCGAACGTGGCATCGACTTCCCCACTCACCTCGTCGACCACGTCGACAAGCCCCTCACTGACCTTCTGCAATACGATGCGCATAAGCTGCCCTTCTCCCCTCTCGTCTTCCCGTCCGATTCAGCCGGCGTAGTCGACGATGGCTTGCGTGACCTGTTTCAGATAGTCGAGCGACGTACGCCAATCGTCCGGCACTTCGATGGAATGGTTGGCACCGGCGAACGTGCGCACATGGTCGGTGAGCAGATGCGCTTGGCGTCATCGAAATACGGGTCGGCGTCGCCGGCGCAGATCAACGGCATCGGACTGCCGACCGCACCCGGCAGCGGCGCGGGGATGATCGACTTGTGCTTGTCGAAGGGCGGCGGATTCAATACCGGAGTGAGCAGCACCACACGCAAGCCCAGCTTCGCCGAATGCGGGTAGGAAAGCGTGGACAGTGACTTGGTGACAACCAGCAGCCGCGCTTCCTCACCGGATTCTGCAGCATGTTCAAGCGCCTCGGCCCGCCATTGGTCGACCACACGTTCCATGCAGGCGATCATTCCGGAAACTCGACATCCTCCGTCAGCTTCAAATCAAGCCGATCCACAAACCATCCGTCAGCGGCGAGCGCCTGCGCGGCCCAATACAGCAATGGCCGATCCACGGTGTAGCCTATGCCCGGCATGATAAGCACATGCTTGCCGGTTTCAGTGTTCTTCACGCGGTTCTTACCCCATGGGGTGACCGCCGGCGTCACATTCTTCGTTTTCGCTGGTTTCGCGCTGTTCTTACCCATGCTGCTTCCCAAGCCGCCTCTCCATGCATTCCGGACGTAACCAATCGTCACGACTGGCATCGTTCCAGTAATGCATGTTAGGCGGCACCGACTACAATCCCCTCCACTCCACATAGCACACATCGAACGGACTATGGTGAAAGAAAGTGTGTTTTTAGGGTTCGGAGGCGCCATGGAACATCGAACGTTCCACCGCATTCTCGCCGCAATCATAGCAGTCCTAATCGTTCTGGCAGGATACGGCGTCTACTATGTCAACGACTACCATCACGCCGTCAACGTCGGCAACGCAATCCAATCCAACGGCGAAAGTCACCGACATCGAAGACGGATGGCTATTCGACGGTCCCGGCACAACAACGGCGATGGTGTTCTACCCCGCGCGAGAGTCGAAGCAAGCACCTACGCGCCACTCATGCAGGAAACCGCCGCGTCAGGAATCGACTGCTTCCTAATGAAAATGCCCGCCAACCTCGCCATCTTCGGCATCAACCGCGCAGACGTGGTACGCAGCGATATCGCCGGCTACTCATACGACCACTGGTACATAGCCGACCATTCGCTCGGCGGCACACTGGCAGCAAACTCTACATCAGCAAACATACCGACAACTGGGACGGACTCATCCTCCTCTCCTCCTATCCAACCGCCGACCTAAGTAAAACAAAACTACGCGTCCTATCCGCATACGGCAGCAAAGACGACATACTGAACCTCAAAAAAGTCGAATCCGCACGCTAGCGCGTGCCGAAGCAGCATTACGAACGGGTAATCAAGGCAGCTATGGCGTGCAGCAGGGCGATGGTGTGGCACTATTTCCGGTGATGACCAGATTGATCGGACCGTGGCGCTTATTCAGCAGTTCGTCACCAACAGTCTTTGAATTGTCCCCATTTCCGATCGCAATCCGTTTCGACTTTTCTGTAAGCGACCAGTACGGGGTCGGCCCCGCTACTCTGGGAGCGCAATTTCACTTCGAACGGTTGCATACATGTGTTGGCGCGGTACCGTGAAAGTATGGCAACGCACATGCTGAACATCAAACGAATCTACGACAACCCTGCCGACGATGACGGCTACCGTATCCTTGTGGACCGCATCTGGCCGCGCGGTGTTTCCAAGGAACGCGCGAAGCTCGACCGATGGGCCAAAACGGAGGTTACGCCCACCACCGATTTGCGTAAATGGTTCGCGCACGATCCGGCGAAGTTCGACGAATTCAAAGCACGCTACATAGAGCAGCTCAATTCACGCCCCGAAGCGGCGCAATTCGCAGACGACGTACGCAATCTGCTACACGACGCCAACATCACCCTGCTGTACGCGGCACGCGATCCGCACATCAACCACGTCGTCATCCTACGTGACTGGCTGCTGGAACGGCTCACCTGACACGTACGCTCACATACTCGCTCACGCACGTTCCGCATCACGTCCATTACAACGATTACCAGCTATTACGAAACACGCGTTTTCGTAGGATGAAACTTTCGTTACACGTCTGCCCTATGCCATCACGCGATGGGCGCCATGGCGTTGGCGTTCAAACGTTCGATGCATACTTTCAGGTCCATCAGTTCCTTACCAAACACCAGGAACAAGGGCTTCGGCCGGTCGAACGGCGGTCGGGCAAGGTCTTCCGGCTGGACGTATCCGTTCTGTTCGACGTAGTCGATGATTCTGTTCATCAGCGCGTTCTGCGCGGGACTGAGCGAATGGTTGTTGATGAATTCGCCAAACGCCTTCATTGTCGCCTGATGGTCGAGTTTAATGATACGGCGCACCGACAGTCCGAGAGGAACGTCTCCGAACGCCTTCTGGTATTCCTCTCTGGAACCAAGCTCATGAATCATGATGTTTTCAAGGTTCGAGAAGTCCTTGCCGGAAAGTGGCTCGTTGTAGTGGAGTTTACGGAGGACTTCATCGTTGCTGTGCTCGTTGATGTATCGGTTGAGCTTCTGCTTGTAGTCTTCGTAATGCTCGGCTGTGTCGAATTCCCGTCCTTCCGATCGGTCGATGACAGGGTCCTTCAGGTCCGTGATGACCATTTTCCTGGCAGTGGAGTCCGCAATGAAGCGAATCAGATCGCGCAGTGTCATACGAATCCGCTCCAGTTTCTCAAGGGAGGCCCCATCGAGGTAATCCGGATTGTCGGCGACCAGTTTGATTTCCGTTTCCCGCTCTTTGACTTGAGGAATGGTCATGCGTTCCTTGAGCTCGTGGCAATGGCACGAATTTTCGTCTTATGTCTCGCGGCGGTCCGTCCTCTGACGGAAGCCACCATAAGGCCGTACATCAGCGCGTCGAAACGTAACGCATACTCGTCTTCGCCGTCGTAATGCGTAAGAGGCGCGACTTCGCCGGTCAGGTCGTGCACGTCAATGTCGCTTAAATGTTCGAACGTTTTAATGTTCCGGTATTTTTCCACGTATTCGCGCCGCAATCGCACTGATACCTTGGATTCGTCCAAGGATGCGACTTGTCCGTGAATGTCGTTGACGAGTTCGTCACGCCATGCCATGAGGTTTTCGTCGGAAGTGAATTCGCTCGACTGTAATGCATGGACCAGTTCGGTTTTGCGTGAGAATATCCTCTCACTGAGGGACGTGACCGGCTTCTCATCGGCATCGTTCTTCTGCTCGCGGAAGAATTCGAAATTACCGCAATAGTCGAAAATGTAGAAACGCTTCTTGTCCACGTATTCGCCGTCGATGCCGTCCACGCAGTCGAGTCCTTCACATAGGCGTGTGCCACGACCGATCATCTGCCAGAATTTGATACGCGAACGAACTTTTTTGAAGAACACGAGATTCACGACTTCCGGCACGTCCACGCCGGTGTCCATCATGTCCACCGAAACGGTGATGACGGGTATGGTTTTGCGTTTGAAATCCTGGATGATCGCGTGCGAGTAGTCTTCGCTGTGCACCACGACCTTGATGAAGCCGCCACGAGCAAGCTTGGGATATAGTGCGCCGAATCGTTCCACGATGAAACGCGCGTGTTTTTGGCTCTGCGCGAAAATGATGGTTTTGCCTATCTGTTCTCCGCCCATGGTTTTGATGCCATGTTCCATGAGGTCTTGCAATACGGCGTCTACCGTGCCGGCGTTCATGACGAATCTGTTCAATGCGTCCGCGTCGATATGGTCGGGTACTTCGACTCCGCCCTCGCCATCGTCCTCACCGAAATCATCTTCGTAACGTTCCTTGTCCTCTTCGGATAGGTCATCGTATGTGATGCCTTCGTCGGTGAATTTGGTTTTGGCTTCGATGTTGTAGAACGGTACGAGATAGTGGTCTCGTTCCACGGCGGTTTTGTATTCGTACAGATACGTTGGCACGCCATGTTCCGCTTGGAAGAAGTCATAGGTGTTGCGGTCCACTTCATCGCGTGGTGTGGCGGTCAAGCCTACGACCAACGCGTCGAAATGGTCGAAAATATCCTTGTATTTTTTGAAGATAGACCGGTGTGCTTCGTCCACGATGATCAGGTCGAAATGTCCCGGAGAAAACGCAGGCTTTCCGTCGGATGCTGTTTCGGTGTCGATTGCACCGATCATCGTCTGGTAGGTGGAGAACACCACCCGGGCGTCGACGTCGTGCTTGTTGTCGCACAGATTGCATAGCGACCAGTCGGGATAGTATTCGCCGTAAGCGCTTTTCGCCTGCTTGACCAGTTCGACACGATCGGCAAGGAACAGCACGTTTTTCACAAGCCGCGCGCGCATGAGCACGTCGGTAAGTGCGGCGGATACGCGGGTTTTGCCTGTTCCCGTGGCCATGACGAGCAGTCCACGACGCTTGCCTTTCCACAGGTTATCGCAGAACGCTTTGATCGCTTCGATTTGGTAGTAGCGTCCGGCGACTTTCTCGTTCACCGGAACGGTCCGCGGATCGATGGCTTCCCTGCGCCGGTTCATAATGCGTTGCAGGTCATCCTGCGAGAACACTCCCCCGACCGGACGGATGGACCGTTCTCGTCATCCACGAATTCCGTGGCGTATCCGTTGCTCAGGAAAATCAGCGGACGGTATCCGAATTCGCGTTCCAGACATTTCGCGTACTGTCTGGATTGTTCCAGTCCTTTCTTCGGATCATACGAGGTTCGTTTCGCCTCGATGATCGCCAGCGGCTTGCCGTCTCTGCCTTTGAGGTAGTAGTCGACATAGCCGACCTGCCCCTCATGGTCTTCCATACCGGTGACCTTGCGTTCTTTGACGACCTCAGCCTCGGAATCAACATCCCATCCGGCGAGCCGCAAATCAAGGTCGATGAACCGTTGCCGCGTCTCGTATTCGCTGATATCCATCTCGCTGTCCGGCATGGGTGGACGCGGAGCCTTCTGCACGGACAGCGCGGCTCGGGATTCCTCAAGCTGACGTTCGAGTTCCTGGATACGTTCGGTTTTGGCGCTCAGTTCCTTGGCGAGTTCCTGTTTCGCGGCGTCTTCTTTGGCTTGGACTTCCTTACGGGAGAGCGCTTGTTGGACGCACGGCACTTGTTTCGGATCGAAGACGCGCTTTTCGTACCATTTGCCGTACGAGTAGTCGATCCATTGGATGAACACGAACAGGAGTTTCAGATCGAACATCGCGTCCTTGGGACTGATGCGCGTCTTGCCATGGACGGTGATGTTTCCGGCTTTGACGATGTATTGGAACGAATCCAACATTTTCTGGTTGCCGATCGCGCGTTCGAAAGTGGGTTCGTGGATTAGCGATTGGAGATTGTCGCGATACGGCATTTGGATGGAACGGTCCGCCGCGTACACCCATTTCACCGCCAGTTCGAACGCTTTGCGCGTGGCCATGGCGCACATGGTCGGAGAAATGGAGAACGCTTTTTCGGCTTCGACGCATGGAATGGCGAACTGCTCGTAATCATCCTGACCCAGCAGGAACGAAAAATTGCTCATGATATGCCCCTCCAGCCCCATCACACCGCGGAAAACACCATATGAGTTCATCGTACCGCTTCCACGGCTTGCATAGGGTGTTATTCCAGTGTTTTTCCAATCGTTTCTAGTCTGTGTCAGCCACAGAAAAGAAGCTTGCATGCATAATTCCAGAGAGGCTGTTGAGAAGGTGGAGCATTCCGCCAAATCGCGATTTGTCTACCTGCGAAACGAAGTTAGCGAACTCATTTTGCAGATTAAGCGCAGGAATCGGAATGCTCAGCTTCGCTAACTCACTTTTTGGAATATTGCTCATCGATTTTGCCGAACCATGCGCAAGCGACTGAATTGAATGCAGCAAAGGCCCCGCCAGTAAATAGGACAGATACATTGCATTTATAGGAGGCAAAGGATGCATACGAAAAATAATATCTGGAAACATAATATTGCCGTCTGTATGCTTAACAAGTACAGAACGACCAACAAGTTCAGGAGTATTCTTTCGCGAAAGAAGAATATCATTCGCATGTACTACTTTGTCAATCGTCAATGAAACGCTACGCGGAAGCGCCTTATTTTCATTCTCGCAATACACGCCTGAAGAAATAGCACTAAGCTTAAGGACTCCCGCTCTGCCATTTTCCGAGAAAAAGCTAAACATTTTGGGCTCTTTCCTGCTTCAATGCAATCAACGCATTTGATTAGCGGCTTCGTCTCATAACAAGCGAAATCTCCGAATATCTCGACAAACCGGGATTTGACGAGAGTATCCAGTTGTTGAATCAGCAATTCCGCTTTTGTTCGTGCTTTTTCAATGGAAGAGAGCAAATCAATACGCTGATGCTGCAATTCCAAACTCGGAATCGGAAAAACCGCATTAAGCAAGGTTTTTTTATTCATACGAGGCATTTTCGATCCAGCGGTAGATGATACCGCCAAATTTACAAATGAATTAGAACGCAGCAAATAGGCAAAATAACGTCGATCAAGAACTTCGGGATTCACAATAAGCGGCAACATTTCCGATGTCGCTAATCCCGGTTCATCCGCTACAACCACTTTATTTAGATTCGGGCGAAGCTTGGAATATAAAACCGCATCAGCAGTAAACGCAACAGTCGAAGTACCAGCAGAATCAGCTT
>ENA-OQAS01000020-OQAS01000020.1-human-gut-metagenome-genome-assembly--contig:-NODE-20-length-75383-cov-6.747728_pt1 | contig 75383 bp, 89 predicted proteins | sample MGYA00242733_ERZ504523 | MGnify/ENA primary metagenome ERZ504523 (study PRJEB26092, sample SAMD00036239) | human gut metagenome | host: Homo sapiens | study: EMG produced TPA metagenomics assembly of...
CGTGTCCAAGACCGGTTCGAACGACTCGTGGCATTGCAGGAACGCATCACCGAAGAAAATCTCAAACCTTCGAGCCGTGACGTCGAAGTGATGGTCACCGGCGCATCTGGCAAGAAGGACGCCGCGACCCATCGTGTCACCGGGCGCGAGAAAACCGGCGTGCTCGTGCATGTCGGTGTGCCCGAAGGCGAGCCGATGCCGCAGGTAGGCGATTTCGTGACCGCCACCATCACCCACGCTGGGCGTCACAACCTCATCGCCGATCCCGATCCGAAGGCGGGGCAGACCTATGCCGTTCGACACTGAACAGACCTTTGAGAAAACAGACAAAACAGGAGACGCCGATCCTGCGATGCAGCGCAAGGTCGTATCCATTGTCGGACCAACCGCATCCGGCAAAACCGGGTTGGGCATTGCCGTCGCCAAAGCGTTGGCGCGCAAAGGCGAACAGGCGGAAATCATCAACGCCGACGCATACCAGATGTATCGGGGCATGGATATCGGCACGGCCAAGGCAAGCCTTGAGGAGCAGGCGCAGGTCAGGCATCATCTCATCGATATCATCGAACCGGACGACGCCATGTCCGTGGCGAGGTTCCAAGAGCTCGCCCGCGAGAAAATAGCCGAACTACAGGCCAGGGGAGTGCGTCCGATCCTCGTCGGAGGCTCTGGCCTGTACGCACGGGCCGCCATCGACGACATCTCCTTCCCCGGCACCGATCCGCAAGTACGCAAGGCGCTTGAGGAACGGGAAAAAACCGAGGCGCGGGCGCGTTGTTCGACGAGCTGAAAGCAAGATCCCGAAGCGGCGGCGCGCATGGACCCGCACAATCCGAGACGAACCATCCGCGCGCTGGAAGTCATCGAAGTGACGGGACGACCCTATTCGGCAAGCCTTCCGCACTACCGGTACGTCATCCCCACCGTGCAAATCGGTCTCGATCTGCCGCGTGAGGAACTGGACCGTCGTATCGATATTCGCACCAAGCAGATGCTCGAAGGCGGATTCATCGAAGAAGTGGAACGTATCCGTCCCAAGCTGGGCATCACCGCAGCCAAAGCGCTCGGTTACCAGCAGGTCGTCGACTATTTGGACGGGTTGCGTGACCTGAACGACACGTTCATGGACATTGCGCAGAAAACGAAGCGTCTGGCACGCAAGCAGATGGGATGGTTCGGTCGTGACCCGCGCATCCACTGGCTCCAAGCGCTCAATCCGGCGCTGCTAGACAACGCGATGGCCATCATCGAACATGCCGATGCAGGTGCCTATGACGCCATAGACGCACAGGCGGACGCCTACACCCAGCATCATCTCGGAGACCTCGCCTGAAATGAAACTCCCGCTGCCGTATTCGTCGAAGCTTTCCACCTTATCCACGGTCTTCTCCGGCTTGGCCTCCAGATTGACGGTGACGATCTTGGCGGAATCCAATCAGTGAAATTGCGTGTTCACTTAAGTTAGAAAATGTGTGCGATTCGAGGAAGTGCCATGTCATGGCGCCTCCCATGGGTAAAATCATGACCGTTATGGCACGAACAGCATCTTCCAATACGAAATCCGGCGGCAAAGGGTCCACGGGCAAGGCACGTTCCGGCGAGACCAAGGTCATGGACGCGGTCGAGCCGTCGCCTGTGATGGGTGTCTTGACCAAGTACGGACGTGATATCGCATGTTTTATTCTGGTGATTCTCGCGGTAATGTTCTGCGCTTCGGAATGGTTCCGGGTGCAGGGCGTGTTCGGCCGGATGCTCCACGCCTTGGCTTCCGGCCTGTTTGGTCTGATGAGCGTCATCCTGCCGGTCTTTTTGGCGCTGGTGGCATTCAGCCTCATATATGAGACCAAGCGCAAAAGCGGCAATGTGCGTATGGTGGCGGGGTGGTCCATGATTCTGTGGTCCGTCTGCTCCATACTCGATGCGGCGCTCGCGTCCGACGCCCAAGGTTTCGACATGGCGTTGCTGCAGAATGCGGGAGGTCTGCTCGGCTATGTGCTTGGCTGCCCGCTGGCATGGGGGCTTTCCAAGGCGTTCGCCATCGTTATTTTCGTGGTCGTCATTTTGTTCTCGTTGTTGCTGATTACCAATACAGGGGTTCAAGAGATTCCCGACAAAGTACGTGCATTGAAGGTCCGTTTTGGATTCGGTGCAAATAAAAAGGTTGATGACGAGACCGAGCAATTCCCGAACGAAGTGCGTATAGGAGATACCACGCTGTCGTTCGCAGAAGGCGTGCCGGCGCATAATGGAGCCGACGATGTGGCGGCTGAAAAGAAGAAGCCGATGCCGTTCTCCCTCATAAAGCAATGGATATCATCGAAATCCAAGAAGCAGGGCGCTCAGGACGGACTCGATCATTACGACGGTGATGAGGCGTTTCGTAATGCTGCCGAACGGCATGGCGAAACGGCGGAAACCATGCTTGACGAACCATACCAGAGCGTCTCGCGGCCGCGCAGCATTTCATCCGACGAACATTCCGCTCAGGATTTCGGTGGAACCGTCGCCATGCCGCAGACGCCTGTGGTGCGTTCCCTTTCCTCTGACCCAATCGGTTTGGCGAGCGGCACCATGCCGCAGATCCCGGAAACCATTCCGACGGTTGCCGGCCAGGCGGCGTCCGACGAGATCAAATCCGTTGGCGTGGCTGTAGGGGACCCGTGGGCCGTCATCGACGAGGACGGCACGTCCAACGGGTCGCAGGTCATGGTCGATGCGGCGACCAATGAGGTCGTGAACGATCTGGATGCCGGATCGAACGGAGAGGGCGTTTCCGACGAGTCCGGTGAGATTCCGGAGGGCCCCTACCATCTGCCTGATCTCGCATGCTGAAGCAAGGCGCGCCGCATGCCGTGCACACTCCGGAGAACGATCGTGTGATCCGCGCTCTTACGGTCACATTCCAGCAGTTCAATGTCGACGCTAAAGTCATCGGCTTTCTGCGAGGCCCATCCGTGACCATGTATGAGGTGGAGCTTGGTCCGGGTGTGAAAGTGGAGAAGGTCACCAATCTGCAGAAGAACATCGCCTACGCGGTGGCCAGTTCCGACGTGCGCATCCTGTCGGTGATCGAAGGCAAGTCCGCCATCGGCATCGAAATACCGAACACCGACCGTGAAACCGTGGTGCTTGGCGACGTGCTTCGTTCGGACAAGGCAAGGAATGATCCGAATCCGATGCTCACAGGCGTGGGCAAGGATGTGGAAGGCCATTTTGTAACGGCGGACCTCACCAAGATGCCGCATCTTCTGGTGGCAGGCGCCACCGGTTCCGGTAAGTCCAGCTTCATCAACTCCATGCTGACATCCGTGATCATGAGGCGACGCCGGATCAGGTGCGCATGATCATGGTCGATCCGAAGCGAGTGGAACTATCGGCATACGCGGGTATTCCACATCTGCTCACGCCGATCATCACCGATCCGAAGAAGGCTGCGCAGGCGCTCGAATGGGTGGTCAAGGAGATGGATGCTCGTTACAGCGATCTTGAATTCTTCGGATTCCGCCATATCAAGGACTTCAATGCTGCCGTGCGCGCGGCAAGGTGCATGCCCCTGCCGGATCGAAGCGCAAGGTCGCTCCATATCCGTACATTCTGGTGGTCGTCGACGAGATGGCCGATCTGATGATGGTGGCCAAGAATGATGTGGAAAGCTCCATCCAACGCATCACGCAGCTGGCACGAGCTGCAGGCGTGCATCTGGTGCTCGCCACCCAGCGTCCATCGGTCGATGTGGTCACCGGCCTGATCAAGGCGAACATTCCTTCGCGTTTGGCGTTCGCGACCTCGTCGGCCACTGATTCTCGAGTCATTCTCGACTCCACTGGCGCGGAAACTCTGATTGGACAGGGCGATGCGCTGTTCCTGCCGATGGGACAGGCCAAACCGTTGCGTGTGCAGGGCGCATGGGTCGACGAGTCGGAGATCCGACGTGCCGTGGAATTCGTACGCACCCAGCGCAAGCCACATTACCGTGAGGATATCGAGGAAATGGCCAAGGAAGCCGACAAGAAGGCCATTGAGCCGGACGAAGACATCGGCGGCGATATGGATGTGCTTCTGCAGGCGGCGGAACTGGTCGTCACCTCGCAGTTCGGTTCCACGTCCATGTTGCAGCGCAAGCTGCGTGTCGGATTCGCCAAGGCTGGCCGCCTTATGGATCTGCTGGAGTCACGTGGCGTCGTGGGGCCGTCCGAAGGTCCAAGGCGCGCGAGGTGTTGGTGCAGCCCCAGGACTTGCCGCAGGTGCTCGCCTTCATCAAGGGTGAGACCTCGTCGCTGAGTTCGGGAGTCTCTTCGGCGGCGGATTCCGAAGCGGCGATGTGACTGGGGAACGCTCCGTATGAAACGCAAATTGGTAAGCAAGTAGAAGTGTCAGGGTAACGTGAACGGTATGGAAAAGCAAGAAGAACGCAAATCATCGTTGCTTGACGGCTGGAACGCGCCGCCGAACCTTGTCACCTTCTCTCGTATCATTTTGGTCATCGTGTTTTTGGCGCTGTACGCCAAAGCCGGCGCGTGGGGCGTGGACAACGTCACCATGCGTTGGGTTGCCGCTGTCATCTTCATCATCGCGGCATGCACCGATAAGCTTGACGGCTGGATGGCCCGCAAATACAACCAAGTCACTGAACTTGGCAAGCTGATGGACCCGATCGCCGACAAGCTGCTCACCTGCGGTACACTGATCGTTGCCGCCATCTTCAACGAATTTGGCAATCCGGTGCTGGGATGGGTCGTGACCGCCCTGTTCCTGATTCGTGAGATCGGCATCACCGTCATGCGCTTCTTTGTGATCGACACGGGCGGCAAGGTCATCGCCGCATCCCAGGCGGGCAAATACAAGACGCTCTGCCAGTGCATTGGTCTGGCCATGCTCATGCTGCCTATGTGGAGCTTGGCGCCGGAAGGGGTCAACGACACCCCGATGTGGATGACCGTCTACTACACCATTACGTATGCGCTGATTTATCTTGCGCTGATTCTCTGCCTGTATTCCGGTGGCGAGTATCTGGTCAATACGTTCGGCGGCCGTAAGAAGTCCGCGGGCAAGTCCGGAAAAGAAACCAAGTAGGGCATTCATGACTGAAGTCTATGGACCAGACGGCTGCCGCCAACCAATCGCAATGCATGAATTGGCTGCGGCCGTTCTTGCATATTGCGAAACCAACCATTCAAGATCGCAGCCGCCGAATCGTTGACGGGAGGCCTGTTGGCCGACGCTTTCGTGCGCGTGCCGGGAGCGTCGAAGGTTTTTCTCGGTTCCGCGGTGACGTATGACATTCGTGCCAAGCTCGATTCTTGGCGTAGATGCGGAACTGCTGCGCAGCGAGGGGGCTGTCCATCCTGAAGTGGCCCGCCAGATGCTGCCGGAACGGCGAGGCTGTATCGGCAGCAGGGGGATGGCGACTGCGTTATTGGATTGTCGACCACGGGAGTGGCGGGGCCTGGACCTGATGGAAATAAACCGGCAGGTCTTGCATATGTCGGTTGTTCCTGCCGGAGGGGTTCGGAGGTGTTCGCTCTCGGCGAACGGAGGCTTTTGAGCTTCGCCTGCAGGGAGATAGGGAGAGCGTGCGACGCGGCGTCGTGCATTGTATTCTGCAAAAGCTGAGGGAGCTTTCAGCGGATTCACAGGAATAATCCACAAAGATGAGTGTTGACCATAGTGGACAGACGTACGCACGAAAAAGGGCTGATGAATGGAAATGATGACACTCACCAAAGAGCAGAGGGAACTCAAGGCTATGGCTCCTGCGACTGCGCAGCTGCCGGAGCTCGTGTCAGGAGCTTACGCCGGCTCAGCGGCGCGCTGTGATGTTCGCGCAGCAGCAGGTGCTTCGTGCGCGCGCTGCGAAAAAGGCCAAGGATGAGCGTCAGGCCGCATTGACGCGAATGTGGCAGGAAGAGGACTCCGATCGGGTACGCACGCATGCTGTGCCGCACGCTCAGGAACAGCCCGATGAGGCTAAGGAGGTTTCGCTGCGTGAAGCCATAGGCCATGTGCTGCGCGACCTGCGCACGCGAGATCATAAGACGCTTCGCGAGGTCAGCGAAAAGGCCGGGGTGTCTTTGGGGTACCTTTCCGAAGTGGAGCGCGGCCAGAAGGAGGCCAGTTCCGAACTGCTGTCGTCCATCGCGCAGTCCTTAGGGCTGTCCACAGCCAGATGCTTCGCATGGTGGCTGACTATCTCGATTCTGTGGCTGCCTGATTCGAATGTAAGGTTGACGCCCGGCGATTGTTCGCCGGCGTTTTTCGTGCCTGTACATGGATTCAAGTCTGTGTACACTGGGGCACGTGCAGGAACGTGAATTTTGGCAGTTACTTGAAGAGGTGCTTGGTCGTAGCTATGGTCGAGCGCTGGCGCATGACCAGGTGCTTGATCGTCTTGGCGGCATGACGGCGGTGGACGCGCTTGGCGCTGGTGAGGAGCCGCGAGTGGTCTGGAATGTGTTATGCGACCAGATGGGCATTCCCGATTCCCAGCGTTGGGGCAAGGACCATAACGCGCCTCCTATGCCGGTGCGCTGAGACGTTTTCCGAACACAACACACCTCTTCGAACAGATGTTCGCATGTTGGGATATAGTTATCCACAGACAACAACCTAGACGGGCTGTTTCCAAATTCTTCAGATCGCGTGAAAACGTTGATTTTCCAAGAAATGTTGGTTATGACTCGTTAGATCGCATATCCTCCGACCACAACGGCCGTTAGATTTGCGGGAACGAATGCCGTGGCCTTACGGTGAAGCCACCATTCGTCATAGTCAGCAAAAGGAGTAGTCATGGCACAGACGAGCGCGGCAAAGGGAGCCGCACAGAACAAGTCCGCGAACGGCATCGACCCGCGTCGTCAGGCTGCGCTTGATACGGCGCTCGCGCAGGTCGAGAAGAGTTTCGGCAAGGGATCGGCCATGCGATTGGGCGATCGTCCCGAGCAGGATGTCGAGGTGATTCCTACTGGATCGCTGGCATTGGATATGGCATTGGGTATCGGCGGCCTACCGAAGGGCCGTATCGTGGAGATTTATGGTCCGGAATCCTCCGGCAAGACCACACTGGCGTTGCATGTGGTGGCCAATGCCCAGAAAAACGGTGGCGTCGCCGCGTTCATCGATGCGGAACATGCGCTTGACCCGGTCTATGCGCGCAAGCTCGGCGTCGATACTGATTCGTTGATTGTTTCCCAACCTGATAACGGCGAGCAGGCGCTGGAAATCGCGGATATGCTGATTCGTTCTGGTGCGCTTGACGTGATCGTCATCGATTCAGTGGCTGCACTGGTGCCGAAGGCCGAAATCGAAGGTGAAATGGGCGACAGTCATGTCGGTTTGCAGGCAAGACTGATGAGCCAGGCATTGCGTAAGATGACTGGCGCTTTGGCTCAGGCGGGCACCACCGCCATTTTCATCAACCAGCTTCGAGAGAAGATCGGTGTGTTCTTCGGCAATCCGGAAACGACCACCGGCGGCAAGGCGTTGAAGTTCTACTCGTCCGTCCGCATGGATATTCGACGTATCCAGACCATCAAGAATGGTGATGAGGCTGTAGGCAATCGCACCAAGGTCAAGGTCGTCAAGAACAAGATGGCTCCGCCGTTCAAGACCGCTGAATTCGACGTGTTGTACGGCGAGGGCATTTCCAAGGAAGGTTCCGTACTTGACATGGCGTTGCAGGTCAATGTCGTGAAGAAGTCCGGATCATGGTTCACCTATGGTGCGACCAACTGGGTCAAGGCCGTGAGAACGTGCGCCAATTCTTGAAAGACAATCCGGAGCTTACCGAAGAGATCGAGAATAAGGTGAAGGCCGAGTTTGGTCTCATTGAGCCCACCGACCAATTTGCCGAAGATGGTAATGAGGCTTCTGCGTCTAATGCCACAAGCGAGGAGAAGGCGAAAGCGGATGCTGGCAAGCCGGAAGCAGCCAAAGGCGCGGCAAAGGCTTCCAAGTCAGCCGGCAAGGCGTGACGTATGATCAGCGCTGAGCGATTTCTTGAACAGCAGGGCCTCCAGCCGGTATCATCCGAGGTTGGGGGCCTTGCCCTTTCCTGCGGTGGTCGCCGCAGGCCGTCGAACCGAATTCGATTACGACCGAACTCCGTCCATTGGTGGCAATGACACGCCGAGGCGTGCGCGACACGCACGACACGCAGGGCGTGTCGCAGTCGGCGTGTCGCGGATTCCTGACGATCCGAATGATTTGGATGCATGCAGGGAGGCGGCCTTCGGCTGCTTGATGCGGCGCCGCGTCCGTCAGGCGCGATACGGGAGCGACTCATCGGCAAGGGGTATGCCTCCGAGGTGGTGGACGATGTGATCGTCAGACTGATTCGGGTCCGTCTCATCGACGACGAGGCGTACGCCCAGTCCGCGGTGCGGTACTGCACATCACGACTGATGGGGTATAGGGGAGCGGTCATGGAGCTCAAACGCAAAGGTGTGGACCGCCAGCTCGCGCAACGTGTGTGCGATGAGGCCGAATCCCAAGGCGTGTTCGCCGAGGCTGCATGGGAGCTGGGACGTCGGACAGCAAGAAAAACTGCTGGATTGGATGTCGAGGTGCGTAAAAGACGGTTCTGGAGTGCTGGTGGCGGAAAGGCCATAATCCTGAAGTTCTGCGGAAAATCGCACAGGAATTGTTCGTCTGAAACGACTGATTCGCATAGTGGTTATGCGGTTTTCAAACACTGTTTCGCCACGGGAATCGGTCGGTGTGATAAGGGAGTGAGACCTCTTATACCCCGGGTTCTGTCGTGCCTCAGGCACGGATGGCCATCCATCTCGACCTGACGTTGCCGTCAGGCTCTAGCAGCTACCCGAAGGCTTCGGGCGAGCAGCCCTCAAACGCCTTCTGCTTGGCCTTGCTCCCGATGAGGCTTGCCATGCGGCCGACTGTTACCAGTGGCCCGGTGGTCTCTTACACCGCCGTTTCACCCTTACCTACCGGTCGAAACCGATAAGCGGTCTGTTCTCTGCTGCGCTATCTCTCAGGTCGCCCTGGGCGGACGTTATCCGCCATCGTGCTCTATGGAGCCCGGAAGTTCCTCAACCGACGGATCGGTCGCGGCCATCAAGAGGTCTCAAATGCACTATGATAGCAAGAAAACGGACGAAAGGAAAATCAAAAAAACTTTATTTTTCTTGCGTCAACTTTTCAGTGAAATCACAATGTTGCGGCTACAATGTTGACTACCGAACAGCGAAGCAGCTGTTTGGTCCGTATATAGCGGGTAACACCGCTTGAGTCTAGGGAGGTCCACATGGAAATCGTCGTTACCGGACGTCATACGCAGATTAAGCAAAGGTTTCGTGACGTTGTCGAAAGCAAGATGAATCGTGTGACCGCTATCGCCCCGGATGCGCAGCGTGTTCAGATTGTGTTGTCGCACGAGGCAATCCGCGTCAGGCCGACACCGCCAAGCGCGTTGAAATCACCGTCATCGCAGGTCGTACCGTGGTGCGCGCCGAGGCTTCCAGCGCCGACGAGTTCAGCGCTCTGGACATGGCGCTCGACAAGCTGACCCTCCGTCTGCGTCGCACCCGTGATCGTCGCAAGGATCATCGTCGTGGCTACAGCGATCCGGTCCCGGTCGATCTTGGTGTCGTCGAGCCGATCCAGAAGTTGAGGAGCCGGTCGAAGTGCCGAATAACAGCCCGGCCGAAGCCGTCGCCGCTGAGCTGGGTCCGGGAGAGTCCGTCGAAGTCCAAGTAGGCGACACCCCGATTGTCATCCGTCGCAAGCTGCATATCGCGGAGCCGATGACCATCGATGAGCGCTGTATGAGATGGAGCTGATTGGACATGACTTCTTCCTGTTCGTGAACAAGGAGACCGGTCGTCCGTCCGTCGTCTACCATCGTCACGGCTGGAGCTATGGCGTCTTCGAGATCGACACCCCGGAGAATGTGGCGAAGTAAGACGTGCAACAGGTTGGATAGGGAGATAATCTGACCGAACGGGGCTCGCGCAGTGTATGTGCGGGCCTCTTTTTCATGTCTGAAGGTGGTGTGTCGAATGGAAGAAGGCCGCAACAAGCTGAAAGTTACGTAAAATGGACGGTGTTTTTCGGAAATCGTTAAACAGCGACTAATCTCAGATGAGATAACTCGCATACACAAAGGGAGTGATTGTGGTAGATATCGTTGACAAAGCCCTGCGAATGGGCGAAGGCCGACAGATCAAGAAGCTTGAGCACGTAGCTCAGGCGACCGACGCGCTGGAAGATGAGATTGCAGCGCTCAACGACGAAGAGCTCAAGGGCCAGACCGCCAAGTTCAAGCAGCGTCTCGACAATGGCGAATCCCTCGACAAGCTCATGCCGGAAGCCTTCGCCACCGTGCGCGAGGCATCCAAGCGCACCTTGGGCCTGCGCCACTTCGACGTGCAGCTCATGGGTGGCGCGGCGCTGCACTGGGGCAACATCGCCGAAATGAAGACCGGTGAAGGCAAGACCTTGTGGCGACCCTGCCGGCATACTTGAACGCACTCGACGGCCAGGGCGTGCACGTCGTCACCGTCAACGACTACCTGGCAAGCTACCAGCGAGCTGATGGGTCGTGTCTACCGCTTCCTCGGCATGAGCACCGGCTGCATCATCACCAACCAGAAACCGCCGGAGCGCCGCAAGCAGTACAACGCCGACATCACCTACGGCACCAACAACGAGTTCGGCTTCGACTACCTGCGTGACAACATGGCGTGGGAAAAGTCCGATCTGGTGCAGCGCGGCCACCACTTCGCCATCTCGATGAGGTCGACTCCATCCTCATCGACGAGGCCCGTACCCCGTTGATCATCTCCGGTCCGGCCGAAGGCGACGTGACCCGTTGGTACCGTCAGTTCGCACGTCTGGTGCTCAAGCTCACCCGTGACGAGGACTATGAGGTCGACGAGAAAAAGAAGGTCGTCGGCATTCTCGATCCAGGCATCAACAAGATCGAGGATTATCTCGGCATCGACAACCTGTACGAGCCGAACAACACCGCACTGATCGGCTACCTGAACAACGCCATCAAGGCCAAGGAACTGTTCCTGCGCGACCGCGACTACGTGGTGACTGGCGGTGAAGTGCTCATCGTCGACGAACACACCGGCCGTATCCTGCCGGGACGCCGTTACAACGAAGGTCTGCACCAGGCAATCGAAGCCAAGGAAAACGTGGAAGTCAAGGCTGAGAACCAGACCTTCGCCACCATCACCCTGCAGAACTACTTCCGCATGTACGACAAGCTGTCGGGCATGACCGGTACCGCAGAAACCGAGGCCGCGGAGTTCATGGGCACCTATAAGCTGGGCGTGCTCCCGATTCCGACCAACAAGCCGATGATTCGCGAAGACAAGGACGATTTGATCTTCCGTACCAAGAAGGAGAAGCTTGCCGCCATCGTGCGCGATGTTGCCAAGCGCCACAAGAAGGGCCAGCCGGTGCTGCTGGGTACCGCTTCCGTGGAATCCTCCGAAATCGTGTCGTCCCTGCTTGACGTTGCCAACATTCCCCACCAGGTGCTGAACGCGAAGCAGCATGACAAGGAAGCCGCCGTCGTGGCCGTCGCGGGCCGTAAGGGCGCCGTCACCGTGGCTACCAACATGGCAGGCCGTGGTACCGATATCATGCTCGGCGGCAACGTCGAGTTCCTTGCCGATGCGAAGCTCAAGTCCGAAGGCTATTCTCCGGATGACACTCCGGACGAGTACGAGAAGCGTTGGCCGGGCACCTTGGCCGAAATCAAGGAGCAGGTCAAGGACGAGCATGAAGAGGTCGTTGAACTCGGCGGCCTGTACGTGCTTGGTACCGAGCGTCACGAATCCCGTCGTATCGACAACCAGCTGCGCGGCCGTTCCGGACGTCAGGGCGATCCGGGCGAGTCCCGTTTCTACCTGTCGCTCGAAGACGATCTGATGCGTCTGTTCAACACCCAGCTCGTGGCCCGCGTTATGGCCAAGGGCATGCCGGAAGGCGAGCCGATCGAAGCGAAGAGCGTTTCCAAGGGCGTGCGCACCGCACAGAAGGCCGTGGAATCCCGCAACTTCGAAATCCGTAAGAACGTGCTCAAGTACGATGACGTGATGAACAAGCAGCGCACCGTCATCTACGCCGAGCGTCAGGCTGTGCTCAAGGGCGAAGACATCCACGAGGATATCCTCAAGTTCATCGACGATACGGTATTGAGCTACATCAAGGGCGCCAACAAGGGTTCCGACAAGCCGAAGGATTGGGATTGGGAAGGCCTGTTCAAGGCTCTGAACGCCGTGTACCCGATTGCCGTCGATCCGGAAGCCGCCAAGGACGCTGTCTCCAAGCTCAAGGGAGACAAGGCCATCGTAGCCCTGCAGGAGCTTATCGTTTCCGACGCAAAGGACCAGTATGCCGACTTCGAAGCCAAGCTTGGTGAAGAGGGTCTGCGTCAGCTGGAACGTCGTGTCGTGCTCGCGGTTCTTGACCGCAAGTGGCGCGAACACCTGTATGAGATGGATTATCTCAAGGACGGCATCGGTCTGCGTGGTATGGGTCAGCGCGATCCGCTGGTCGAATACCAGCGCGAAGGCTATCAGATGTACAACTCCATGATTGAAGCAATCAAGGAGGAGACCATCCAGCTGCTGTTCCACGTTGACATCGATCGTGTCGCCACCACCGAAGACGCCGAAACCGAATCCGATGAGGAAGAGGCCGTGAACGCAGCCGAAGCGGTGATGGGCCTGGATAGCGAAGCGCAGCCGACCGGTGAAACCGCTCCTGCCGAGCCGGAAACCGACGATGAGCCGAGAAGACCGTCATCGACGAACTGGCCGAAGAACAGAAGAATGAGCCTGGCATCGTAGGCATGCAGCCGATCAGCCATGCTGAGGCAAGGTTCCTGCCAATAAGCGCCCGAAGAGCGAGGAATTGCGCTCTCCGTGGGCGGATGGCCGCACCTTCGGGAACGGGCAAGAACGCCCAGTGCCCGTGCGGTTCCGGTCGTAAGTACAAGATGTGCCACGGACAGAACGAACAGTGACATATCGTGTGATGCTCTGATGATTCGCGCATAATGAAGGCGGTTTGCGGATTTTTCGCAGACCGCCTTTTTGTTTCATGCTCGTTGCCCGATATGCGGAAGATAGATATTGAAAATGTCTGTGTTGTTTATGATGAGCGCTTTTCTGCAATTACCTGTTCGTGATATGGACGTTGAAAAACCATGAAATGTAGAACGGTTACAATGGCGGCGATATCGTATCAACAACGTGACATGCTGAAGCGTCAAGGAGGGCATCATGGCTGAAATCACATGGAAGTCGATCCTCACCAAGCTGGTCGGAGGGGACCATCTGAGTGCCGAGGAATCCGAGTGTTCGTCGATGACTCATGAACGGCAACGCTAATCCGGCGGCCGTCGGTGCGGTTCTGGCAACCCAGCAGCAGCTTGGCTTGACTCCGGATGAGGTGCGTGGAGCGGCCAAGGCCATGGTCTCCCATGCCATCAAACTTGATATCGACGGTGAGACCACCGATATCGTCGGTACCGGTGGAGACGGCGCCGCGACGGTGAATCTGTCTTCCATGGGCGCGGTGGTGGCTGCCGCAGCCGGAGCGAAAGTCGTGAAGCACGGCAATCGTGCAGCCTCTTCCAAGTGCGGCACTGCCGATTGCTTCGAGGCGCTGGGACTGCGCTCGATCTGGAACCGGAACAGGTTGCTGAGGTCGGCAACGAATGCGGCATCGCATTCGCTTTCGCACGCACATTCCATCCGGCAATGCGCTTCGTGGGACCAGTCCGTGCGGCGCTCGGCATGCCATGCGTATTCAACGTTCTTGGACCTCTGACCAATCCGGCCTCGCCGAAGCACATGGCGGTGGGCTGTGCCAATCGCGCAATGAGCCCGATCATGGCTGCGGTATATGCGGCTAATGGACAGACCGGCATGGTGTACACGTCAAGCGAGGGACTTGACGAAATGGCTCCGACTGGTCCGGTGTCCATCTGGGAGTTCAGCAACGGCAAAGTCACTGAGAGTGAATTCGATCCGACTGTGGAGCTTGGTCTCGACAAGGTGACGGTGGCTGACTTAAAGGGTGGAGAGCCGGAGCTCAACGCTCAGCTGTTCCGTGACTTCCTTGCAGGCAAGGACGTTCCTTTCCGCACTACCGCCCTGCTCAACGCGGCATCCGCGATTGTTGCGGACGGCCATCAGGTGCCAGCTGATGCCAGCCTGACTGAACGATTCAAAGCGGCCTATGCCATTGCCGAAGAAACCGTTGATTCAGGCAAGGCCTCGGCACTGCTTGACCAGTGGATCACCGCCGCCCAGTCCAAGAAAGCTTGATATTCGGCGAAATAGCAGATCATAAGAACGTATAAGCGTGTCTCGTCAAAACACTCAACGACGAGACACGCCTTATACGTATCGCAGCGACAAATATCACAGAGAAGAGCACAAAAGACGTAGCTGATGCAGTCTTCTCCATATGTTGCTATACGCGAGCTCCATCATCGAAAACATCGCGGCGGGTTTGTGTATGTCCCTTGTGCTGTACGATCAATCCAGCAGCGCCAATCAACGCGCACACACCGAAAATCGATCCCAAAATCCCAGCCAAAGCAGGCATGAACGCAGATGCGATGATACCGGCGACACCAGCGATCAAAAGCACCCAAAACACCAACTTCGATATCTTGACATGACCGATGGAGGGATTCGGAGGAGTGAAATCATCACCGTAACGATCCATTACACTATCGGTGTCCAACCAGCTGGAACCAGTGAAATCGCGCGGTCCACGACCTTGCGGAGTGTCATCAGTGAACGTGCCCTGATCCAAATCCTGAATCGAAAGCAACGCCTCCTTCTCACGGCGCTGCGCATGCTTTTCAAAACGTTTCGCGCTACGAGAATGCTCCACGGCCTGCAAATCGTCGGCATGCGAACTTGCGAATTCAGCCCATGCGGCATCCAAATCGTCCGCATTTGAAGAAGCCCCTTCGCCACCATTCGGCGCGGCATTTGGGCGTTCTTCATCGGCATTGCTATTGTTGAGGTCAGTCATACTGATAACTGTAATCAAGCGGATGGCCATCGCTAGGAGGATCGTGAAAAATGCTCTACTGGTTTTTCGTCAAAGGCCTGGGACCGATCGCCATCCACCGCATGGGACCGACTGCCAAGGGACTTGAAAACATTCCGCGCGAAGCGGTGCCATTATCGCAGCCAATCATCTTGCCGTCATCGATGACGCGCTGTTGCCGCTGACTTGTCCGCGCATGATTCATTTCATGGGCAAGGCCGAGTATTTCGAAGGCAAGGGCATCAAAGGCAAGTTCAAGAAGTGGTGGTTCACTTCGGTTGGCGTGTTCCCCGTGGATCGTTCCGGTGGGTCGAAATCGCTTGGCGCATTGAACCACGCGCGTGAAATCCTCGAAGACGGCCACCTGTTCGGCATTCATATTGAGGGCACGCGTAGCCTGACGGTCGCCTCTATAAAGGTCATACCGGAGCTGCGCGACTTGCTTTTGAAACCGGATGCCCAATCGTTCCGTCCGCCATTATCGGATCTCGCGAGTTGCAGAAGCCCGGTCAGATTATTCCTGGTAAGGGCAAGACCACAGTGATCTACGGCAAACCGATTGCCGTGGAGAAGAAGCCCGCCGACCAGATCACGCACGACGATTTGCGCACGCTGACTGATCGCGTGACCATGGAAATTCAGAAGATGAGCGGTCAGGAATACGTGAACGAATACGCTCAGAAAGTCAAGGAACAGCTTAAGGCGCAGAAAGCCGCCGAACAGGCGAACAGCTGAGAAACCAAAGAGAAAAGCCCCGGCACGACACTACACGAGCCGGGGCTTTCCTTATGCCTATACCATGATGTTTGGCAAAGCAGGTAATGCACTTTTAGAACAGTGAGGAATACATCTTCAATGTGATGGTGGTTGGTATGCCGTTCTCGTCGCGAAGACGCACTTCGGTGCCACCTACCGGATCCTGCGAAGCGACCTTCTTGTCTTGATTGGAATCCAACGTGAGCTGCGAACTTACCTTGACCGTGAATCCGAGTTTTTCCAATGCGGCTTTGGCGTCAGAGGCTTTCTGCCCCACATAATTCGGCAGGGTTATGGTTTCCGGTCCTTTGGAAACCACTACGTCGACGCTGTCTCCCCAATGCAACGTATCACCGTTGTTGACGGAAGCGGAAATCACCTGCCCTGTGGAATCTTGTCGTCGAAGGATTCCGTCCAATTGGTGGTGAGTCTAAGATCATCCAGCGCCTGCTGTGCCTCGTCCTTCGTCTTGCCGACGATATCGGGCATAGTGACTGGCTTTGGCCCCTGCGACACCGTGACGGTGATCGTCGTATTATGCGGCAATGTGGCGCCGGATCCACACTTAACGACAGCAACGCCCCTTGAGGCACGTCAATGGAATACGTGTCATCAGAAGCCGCGGTCTGCTCGACATTATCGAATCCAGCCTTCTTCAGTGCGTTGATTGGATCCTTGCCGGATGCGCTGGTCGCGTCGAGAATATCGGCGGGAACCGTCGCCTGCCGGACTCCCTTGGAGACCACGACCTTGACTTTCTGGCTACGACGCTTGCTGCCGCGATCGCGACATTCGCCGGGTCGGTGGAGATGATATTGCCTTCCTCCACGGAATCGCTATACTCTTCCGACACTCATATTCGATATCGGAAATCTTGAGCAGACTCTCGTAGTCGCTCCACTTCACATTGGTGATGGGGCATGCTGCGGACGCGTCGCATGTCATACCATCCGGCTGGGGCATGGTCCAATAGCTGCCGGGGCCCTGATAGTACCACCATGCCCAACCGCCGGCGCCACATGCAAGCAGCAGCGCCACCACGCCTGCGACGATGAGCGGTGTGCGACGCTTTTTCGCGGATTTGCTGTTTGGAGTATTGCCGGATTCGTGCTTTGCGCGATGGGGGATTGGCGATGCAGCGCTGTCGACGGCATTGTCAAGGCTATTGACGATGCGTCTGCCGGCAGCGAGAAACGTGTCGTCGCTTCTGGATCGATGTTCTGTTGCTGCACCGGCATGACGGTTGTTGCGTTCGTCTTGACCCTGTCCAGCTTGCGTGTGCGATCATCGAATTGCTGCGTCGCGGTGCCGGGGGAGCGGGAGGAACAGGATTGCCGACATTGGTTGGCGCACCGTTATTTGCGGGCGCGGCACTGTCGGAAGCGCTGACGTCTACCGGGGGAAGACGATACTGCCAATCGCTGACCGCAAGCGTCGATTGCAGACGCTGCAGCTCGGTTAACGCAACGGATGCGTCTGCTGGACGAGCCTCGACCGCGCGAGCCGTGAGATGGGCAAGGAATGCGGCCACGCCTTCATTGATGCCTTTGCAAGCGGTGGCAATGCTTGGCACATCCTCGTGAACATGCTTGAATACCAGTGTTACTGGATTATCTGAAGTGAATGGCACGTTGCCGGCGAGCATCTCCCAAGCCATGATGCCCACGGAATACAAATCCCCCTGAGGTGTGGCTTGATTCTTCTCAATCATTTCCGGTGCTAGATATGCTGCTGTTCCCAGCAGTATGCCGGTGGAGGAGAGTGTGGCCTGCGATACCGTTTTAGCCAAGCCGAAATCGGTGATCTGCACATGGCCACGGTCGTTAAGCAAGATGTTTTCCGGCTTGATGTCGCGATGCACCACGCCCGCACGATGTGCGGAAGCGAGGCCATCCAATGTCTCGCCAATAATGCGTAACGTCTCTCGAACGCTGAACGTACCCTGCTGGTTCATTTCGTAACGCAGGTTCACGCCGTGAACATACTCCATGACGAGATAATCGAGACCGTCGAATTCGCCGGTGTCATACACCTGCACGATATGCGGATTGGCAATGGCCGCGGCCGAACGGGCTTCACGATGGAATCGTTCCACGAACTGGTCCCGGTGCGGTCCCTGCGCCAGCTGGGTATGCATGATTTTGATGGCGACCGTGCGCTCCAGACGTTCGTCTACCGCTTGGTACACCGTGGCCATGCCGCCATCGGCGATTCTGCTGACGACCCGATACCGGCCCTCGATGACCTGACCTTCAGGGGCGTGTGGAGCTTCACTCATGGTTGATCGCTACGGTTCCTTCTTCAAAACAACTCACGTTCGAACGTGTTCCCACTTGTAGTCTACAAGCAGAGGTTTGCGGATTGTGCAACGAACGCGCGTCCTGTCCGGATGTTGGTTGGAAAACACGCAGGTCGCGTGTCACGCGCGTGTTTGGACGTGAATACTTGGCACGAAACGTGAGCAGGCCTCGATGAGCAGTGACTCGTGGTATTCGGAAAGGCTCAATGTTTCGATAGCTGTTTTCGATTCATTCCACAAATCCGCGATTCTACCGCGGGAACGTTCGATGGCTCCTGTTTGCTCAAATAGTTCAATGGCGCGTTTTACTTGAGTTTCGGAACGCGAATCGGCCTCCCACATGTCGATGAGCTCTCGCCGCTGCGTGTCGTTCGCCGTGTTGATGGCGTCGGTAGAAGCACCGTGCGCTTGCCTTCGCGGATATCTCCTCCAACGGGCTTGCCCGTATTGCTGCTCGAACCGACAACATCCAGAAGATCGTCTGCAAGCTGGAAGGCCAATCCAAGAGGCAAGCCGACTGCCAATGCCTGCTTCCTCGCATCGTCTTTGCCTATACCCGCGGCAAGCATGCCGAATTCCAGTGGGGCAATGGTGGTGTAGCTGGCGGTTTTCCAGCGGAATACGTTCAATGAAGCTTCCACCAGTTCGTCTGGATCGTCCAACGGATTGAGCTCTACGGCCAAATCGAGTACTTGACCGACTTCGACCTCGCGGTGCATGTTGAGCAATGCCGCGACCACATCGGAACCATGAGTGAGCTTGGAAGCTGCCTTGTCCGCGATGTCCACGCTTGCCGTGGCCAACATGTCGCCGAGCATGATGCCCAAGCCATGGCCGATGGCCTCGCTATGCGTACCAGTGGAGAATGCGCGATGCGCAGACGGCTTGCCACGGCGCAGATCGGAATCATCGATGATGTCATCATGCACCAGCGCACCGGTCTGGAACACTTCCACCGCGCACGCTAAATCAAGCAGCGCGTCGAAATCACGTTCTCGCACATCCTCCGAAGCGAATGCGCGGAACGAATCCAACGTCAGCAAGGCGCGAAGCCGCTTGCCACCCTCACTTGACGTGACCGCCTGCTTGGCGACCATGTCGGCAATAGGCCTGCAAGAGGAGGCAACCGAATCGTCCGCATGAAGGAATGCGAAATCCTTCACCAACGAAACAATGCGTGATTCAATCTGTTCCAAATCGGAGGAGCTAGTCATACCAACAGTTATCCACAGGCATTCGACAAGACCAAATCTCAATGATTGCAATAGTTGCGGTACCGAAATCATTTTGCGAAACGCCGAAGAAGCCATCCTCCGACCACAGGCCTCGAAAAAAGCGGCATCGCATCGGCTCATCGGGCATAGTGCCATATAAGCGGCGAGCGAGGAAGCCGATAGACCATGCCAAGGAGGGCAGAATAATGACAACCAACAAAACCGGACGCATCACCGGGACTGAAATGGAAGAAGCCATCAGCCGATTCGAAAGGGATTGCAGATCCGACGGCGTGGGCGAAACAGTGCGTTCGTTCATTCGTGAACCGCTTTTCATATGGATGGACGCGCTTGCGCAGGCATCGGACGAGAGCGTTTCCCATTCGGAAGGCGAATTCCATGCCGAATGCGGTCTTGACCGGAATATGATCATGCGGACTACGGTGGGCATCAATCGGATGCTGTCCATTCGTGACGTATTTCTCATTTCCGCCATCGTTGACGAACGATACGCCGACCGAGACTTTCTCATGAGTTTCGCCGAAAGACCCAAGCTGTCTCGTAATGCGCAGCGTCTGGAACAGCTGCTCAGCGATTCATTCCGTGATCCCCTAGCCAGACCCGATATGAAACGTTGCGATCAGGCGATCAACATGCTGTTCGACATTATCGATATGATTCCGAAGACATATCGGGCGCAGCCGTTCGCCGTGATCAGCTACATCATGTGGTGGATGGGCCGGGAAGGAGCCATGGCATCAGCCATCAGCGCGCTCGCGATAGATGATCAATGTTCGCTGGCGGCGATTGTATGCTCGGCGGTTGAACGACGTATTGGTCCTGCCTGGACGTCGGAAACATAAGGCAACACGCCGTAAGTGGCGTGACTTGCGCGTGAAGGCCTCATTATGCGGGAATAATCGTCCTTGCAAGATGGTTTACTCACATAGTTGACGATTTGCCCTTGCCAGAAGTGGTCCATGTGGTATACGCTTCGAGGAGGATCAATAGGAGGATAAGTTTGGCCACCAAGGAAACGACGGCAAGCATGGAACAGGCTGATCTGACCGAAAAGACCACCTCCACGAAGAAAGCCGCCACGCGCAAGGCCTCCACGAAGAAGAGTGCGGCGAAGAAAACCACCGCAACGAAGACCCCTCGCAAGACTACCGCGAAGAAGAGCGCCCCTGCCAAGAAGGAGGAGTCGCTCGAGGATGATGCACTTGACGATGAGGACGCTCAGGTAGACGACGCCGATCTTGACGATTTCGACGCCGATCTCGATGACGTCGATTCGGATGACGAGGATGACCTCGACGACGACGAGGAATCCGAACCTGAAGATGATGACGACGAGGATGAGGAAGAACGCAAAAAGCCGGAAGAGCCTAAGGAAAAGGGCGCTTTCGTGGTGCGTGATGACGATGATGATGAGAATCTGACCCCATCCGGCAATCCGAAGCGTCGTGTGATTGCGGCGGGTGCGACTGCTGATCCGGTCAAGGATTACCTGAAGCAGATCGGTCGTGTGAGCCTGCTGAATGCGGAACAGGAAGTCGATCTGTCCGAGCGTATCGAAGCCGGTCTGTATGCCCAGCACCTGCTGGACACCGAATCCGACCAGATGGACTTCAAGCGCAAGCGTGAGCTCAAGTGGGCTGCGAACGATGGCAGACGTGCCAAGGACCACCTGCTGGAAGCCAATCTGCGACTTGTGGTTTCGTTGGCTAAGCGTTACACCGGCCGTGGCATGCTGTTCTTGGATTTGATTCAGGAAGGCAACCTCGGTTTGATTCGCGCCGTCGAGAAGTTCGACTGGAAGAAGGGCTTTAAGTTCTCCACCTATGCCACGTGGTGGATTCGTCAGGCCATCACCCGAGCCATGGCTGACCAGGCGCGTACCATTCGCGTGCCGGTGCACATGGTCGAAGTGATCAACAAGCTGTCTCGTGTGCAGCGTCAGATGCTGCAGGATCTTGGCCGCGAACCCACGCCGGATGAGCTTGCACGCGAGCTCGACATGCCTGTCGAGAAGGTGCAGGAAGTGCAGAAGTACGGCCGTGAGCCGATTTCCTTGCATACGCCGTTGGGTGAGGATGGCGATTCCGAGTTCGGCGATCTGATCGAAGACACCGACGCCATCGCGCCGTCCGACGCGGTTGCCTTCTCGCTGTTGCAGGAGCAGTTCAGGCAGGTGCTTGAAACGTTGTCTCCGCGTGAGGCTGGCGTGATCAAGATGCGTTATGGCTTGGAAGATGGCCAGCCCAAGACGCTCGACGACATTGGCCGCGTGTATGGCGTTACCCGTGAGCGTATTCGCCAGATCGAGTCGAAGACCATGTCGAAGTTGCGTCACCCGTCTCGCTCGCAGACGCTGCGTGACTTCCTTGATCAGTGATTGAAACAAGAGGTGAATGAAGTCGAGAAATTCGGTAAGAATATCGAATTTCTGATTCTTACGTCTACAAGACGTTCTTATGGATGAAAACCGAAGCAAAACTGCAAGTCAGAATGAGGAAAATGGCGAAAGACAAGGACAATTACGGCGCAGGTAGTCTTACCGTGCTTGAAGGTCTTGACGCGGTGCGCAAGCGCCCGGGCATGTATATCGGCACCACCGATAGCCAAGGTCTGATGCACTGCCTGTGGGAGATCATCGATAATTCCGTCGATGAGGCTCTTGCGGGAGTCTGCAATCATATCGTTGTGACGTTGCACAGCGACGGTTCCGTGGAAGTGGCCGATAACGGCCGCGGTATCCCTGTTGACATCGAGCCGAAAACCAAACTTACCGGTGTGGAAGTGGTGTTGACCAAATTGCATGCCGGCGCGAAATTCGGTAACTCTTCGTACGGAGCCTCGGGCGGTTTGCATGGCGTGGGCTCGTCAGTGGTGAACGCGTTGAGCTCCCGTCTTGACGTGGAAGTGGATCGTGACGGCAAGACGCATCATATGTCATTCCATCAGGGTCATCCTGGTGTGTATACCGATGCTGATCCGGAGCACCCATCTCCGGATGCGCCATTCAAACGCACGCGTAAAAACCGTCCGACTGAGCTTGAAATCATTGGCAAGGTCAGTCCGAAGACCACGGGAACTCGCATTCGTTATTGGGCTGATCCGGAGATTTTCAACGACACCGCGGAATTCAGCTACGAGCAGCTGATTGATCGCGTCAGGCAGACCAGCTTCCTGGTGCCGGGTTTGAAAATCACTGTTATCGATGAGAATATTCCGGAAACCGGCGATGAATCAGTCGACGAAATGCTGGAAGTCGACGATATTGCAAATGCTGCAGGTGATGAACCGCAGGAAATTGCCGAAAGCGATGAATCTGAACATGACGCTGCCGGGCACGAGGAAGCTGCGGAGCAGATCGAGGAAGCCGATGTTGCGGCACAACCTCAGGGATCGAAGTATACCCACTCCCGTATCGAGGAATTCTGCCATACCGGCGGTGTGAAGGATTTCGTGGATTACCTGTCCAAAGGCGAAGCGGTTTCCGCTATTTGGCGTATCACTGGCGAAGACACCTATGTTGAGGAAACCCAAGCCGTTGGCGATGGCGGTGAACTGCACGCGCAGAAGGTTACGAGAAATTGTGCCGTCGATATCGCCATGCGGTGGACCAACGGATACGACACCACCATGCGCAGCTTCGTCAATGTGGTGGAAACCCCGGGCGGTGGAACCCATGTGGATGGCTATCTGTTGGGCCTGACCAAGCAGATTCGCAAAGCCATCGAAGACAATGCACGTAAGCTCAAAGTGAATCTCAAAGATTCCAACATGAAAGTCGAACGTGACGATATTCTGGCAGGTCTGGTTCCGTCGTCACTGTGCGTATCGCCGAACCACAGTTCCAAGGTCAGACCAAGGATGTGCTCGGCACCGCGCAGGTCAAGCCGATCGTCAGCAAAATGACCGACAGGCAGTTCGGCGAGATGATCACCGGCTCCAAACGTGGCTATAAGGAACAGTCCGGCCGCGTGCTTGAAAAGATCGTCGGCGAAATGCACGCCCGCATCCAAGCACGTAAGACCAAAGAGGTGACGCGACGCAAGAACGCGCTCGAATCGGCATCCATGCCACCGAAACTGTCTGATTGCCAGCCAGGCAATGACGATGTGGCCGAACTGTTCATCGTGGAGGGCGATTCCGCACTTGGCACCGCCAAAGCCGCGCGTAATTCCGGTTTCCAGGCGTTGCTGCCGATTCGAGGTAAAATTCTCAACGTGCAGAAGCGTCGTTGTCGCAGATGCTGTCGAACAAGGAATGCGCGGCGATCATTCAGGTGTCGGCGCTGGCTCCGGAGCGAGCTTCGACATCGAGCAAGCACGTTACAACAAGGTCATTATGATGACCGATGCAGATGTCGATGGCGCGCACATCCGCATTCTGCTGCTCACCTTGTTCTACCGTTACATGCGGCCGCTCATCGAGTACGGTCACGTGTATGCGGCCGTGCCTCCGCTGCACCGCATCGCCTTGACCGGAGCTCACAAGGGGGAGTATATCTACACGTATTCCGACGATGAGCTGGCCGGCAAATTGGCTGATCTTGATAAGAAGCACATCAGCTATAACGAGGACATTCAGCGCTATAAGGGTCTGGGTGAAATGGACGCCGACCAGCTGGCCGACACCACTATGGATCCACGCACACGTATGCTGCGTCGTATCCGTATGGAAGACGCCGAACAGGCCAGTCAGATTTTCAGTCTGCTGATGGGCGATGACGTGCCGCCGCGTAAAGCGTTCATCGTTGAGAATGCCGACGATTTCGACCGTTCGAAGATCGATACCTGATCGAGGTTGTCGTCAGCTCGCCTTCCGCTACGTCAAGACGTTTCGGAGGGTATTTTTTAGTGAAGATGGTATGCGATTCCGTGTGGTAAAGGTTGAAGATTCTACGGTAGATAGTGCAATCAAGTAGTTACCGATTGGTAGCTATATGTGCTTACAATAATGGCGGATATTGTCTTCTGCGGCTACCGATCAAGAAGGAGTAGGGCGTGGTTAATCTTTTGCTTGCGGTGATTTATGTGGCGTTCATCAGCCTTGGCCTGCCGGATGCGGTACTGGGTGCCGCATGGCCGACGATGAGTGTCGATTTGGGTGCTCCCATTTCGTGGGCTGGCGGCATTTCCATGACGATTTCCGCTGGCACCATTGTTTCCGCGTTGCTTTCCGATCGTATGACCTTGCGTTTTGGTGCGGGCAAGGTCACTGCGGTTTCCGTGGCGTTGACGGCGTTGGCATTGTTCGGCTTTTCCGTTGCTCCTAACTATTGGGTGCTGATTCTGCTTGCCATTCCGTACGGCTTGGGTGCGGGCGGCGTTGACGCGGCCCTCAACAACTATGTGGCGATCCACTACGAGAGCCGTCACATGAGCTGCTTCACGCCATGTGGGGCATTGGCGCGTTGACTGGCCCATACATCATGGGATTCGCTTGGGCGCCGGCCAAGGATGGTCGTGGGGCTACCGTTATATCTCCATACTGCAGGTTGTGCTCACCGCCATTCTTATTTTCAGTCTGCCACTGTGGAAGAAGCGTTCCGAGGTAAAGACGGGCGAAGTTTCCGGCGAATCCGACGGAACGGCCAATGATGAAACTCGCAAACCGCTTGGTGTGCGAGGTGTGCTCGCCATTCGTGGCGCCAAAGAAATCCTGGTGATGTTCTTCTGCTATTGCGCATTGGAGCAGACGGCCATGCTGTGCTAGTAGCTACATGGCGCTTGGCAAGGGCATCGATAAGACCACGGCGGCTATGTGGGCCAGCCTGTTCTGCATCGGCATCACCGTGGGTCGCTTGGCGAGTGGTTTTCTGACCATGAAGTTTAATGATCCGGCCATGATTCGCCTGGGGCAGGCGCTGGTGCTGACCGGTATCGTCATCATGTTGCTGCCGCTGCCTCGCAATATCGGCACCATTATGGGACTGATGATTGTCGGTCTTGGCTGCGCACCGATCTACCCGTGCGTCATTCATTCCACGCCGGCATATTTCGGCGAAGACAAATCGCAGGCGATCGTCGGCATGCAAATGGCATGCGCATACGTCGGCTCGATGTGCATGCCGCCGGTATTCGGTTGATCGCACAGCATATCAGTGTGCTGTGGTTCCCTCTGTACATGTTGGCTTTCCTGGTGCTGATGGTGATCATGCACGAGAGCTGCGTAAAAAGTGCGCTGGTCAGACCATCGACTGATACGGTGTTGTCGCCATTGCCATTGCGATACCATGAGCCGCATTGTAGATTTCGCATATATGGTTCGGGTTGCTGAAGCCGAGCGCCACGTACCATACGATAAGCAGTGCGGTCATGGTTGCAGCCAATGGCAGTTGTCGTATTTTCAGGCGAATAAGGCATAGCAGAATCGCGGTCGCAAGCAGGGCGATAAATGACGCCGAAAGGTACCGCAGCCAAGTCAAACCGTATGCGTTGATGTACAGTCCTAACCGAAGCGCCGCCGAAGCTAGAATGACGGCGGTTAACGCCAGCAATGCTACCAGTGCCGCGTTGAGCATGCGCGTACGTGGCGCGAGTGCGATCGCCAAACCAAATAGCGTCACATTAATGGCCGTGACTGCCAGCAGTTGAAAGAATCCGCCGCGTGCGTATTCGCTATAGGTCAATCCGTCTGGCAGTGCGATCGAACCATCGGTGAACAATCCTGCGAACAGGAACCGGATCTGTACGATGCAAAACAGCATGTACACAGTCAAAGTCACGGCCAATACCACGAACGCAGTTACCGAGCTGAGGGAGAATCGTTGCTCCGGAGGCCTGGAAGTGGGTTCATCGTCGAGTCCAATAAGCAGTGAGAACAGCAAAGGCCACGGCAACACGATGAACATGATGTGCAGAGTGATCGTCATCGGGTTGAAATCACTGAAAACGTTCAGCACTTCATATTGAACTATTTGATCGGCTCCGATGAGCAATGGTACGATCGTCAGAAGTAATGGGGTGGAAATCAGTAGCGCAATGCCGATTTCGCGCACTTTCGAACGTTGCTTCGACGCGACTGCAAATCTTGCGAATATGACGGAAAACGGTTCCGCAAAATCGCGAATGTGAATAAACGGCTGCTGCAACCAGCCGGTAAGCCAATTCCAGGCAACCTGAAGTGGACGGCGAACATCGTAACGCCCGTTGACCAGCTGACAGTGCAGCATAAGCAACGCCGGTTGAACGAATTGCGTGGTGAGCGCGTACTCGTCATTTCTCGAATAGCACCAGGTCGGCTGAGCGAGTGTATTCCACACGCCAATGGCGACGATGCTTCCCAAAACAAGCCAAACAAGAACTTGTTTTCGTGCGGTTTTCCAGTGCAGCGCGGTTACGGTAAGAGCACAGATGATCCAGAAAACCGGCAGTTCATATCCGATAAGCCATGTCGGAGGTATGCTGCAGATCAGACGGTCGAATGCGAAAGTGATGAGAAATGCAGCGCCAATGGTGATGACCGCGCGTTTGTTGAGGGGGCGTTGCGCTATTTCTTCCCGCGTGATTTTGGGTTTCGCCAAAGGTTGTTCCTCCTGATGCGCGGATGGTTCATGTGTTGGCTGGCTCCCTTGTGTTTTTGGTGTTTCTTGGGTTTCTTGTGCTTCTGGTAATGGCGATGATTGTTGGGATTGCGAAGTCTGCGATGGGGAAGTGTTGGCTGGTTCCGGCATGATAATGATTCCTTTCTGAGATATGTTGGACGTCATCGTACATATCGAAAAACGATAGAAAAATATCGACTAACATACTTCACAAGATTTGCATATCAATATCGATAGATTATTATCGATATTCAGGTTTATTGGATTGAAGGAGACGGATATCATGCCGAATTCCGCAGCGAAACGTTCCATGGTGATTGGCGTATTGCGTGTGCTGATTGTGATAATTGCAATATGCTGCCTCGGACTGCAGTTCAGTGCGATTGCGGCATCCGCTGGCGTTGCTTCCAAGTATGCCGACGCTGACTCGATGCATTGGCTGTATGCGGTTGCCGCAGTGCTGATTGTCGCTTGCTTCGAGTTCGCGTTGGTGCCGCTGTGGAGATTGCTGACCTTGGTTGAAAAACGTGATGTCTTTTCCGGCAAGGCCATGCGTTGGGTGAATCACATTCTCGTATATGCGGGGATTGAAGGCATGCTGGTGCTCGCCGTGATGGTCGGTCAAATCTGGTTGTCGCCTTCACGCTTTCTGATGGCTGCGATGGGGGTTGACGAGCAAATGTTTCCATACGTCGTGCTGGCGGTCGGAGTGGCGGCGCTTCTACTGATCGCGGCGTTCGAACTGTTGATGGTGGTGATGCGCTCGCTGTTGATGCAGGCCATCGAACAGCGTGATGAACTGGCGGCGGTGATCTGATATGGCCATTCGTGTGAACCTTGATGTGATGCTCGCCAAAAGGAAGATGAGTGTCAATGAGCTGGCGGAGGCTATAGCATAACGCCGGTCAATGTTTCGGTGTTGAAGAACGGGCGGGCCAAGGCGATACGGTTTTCCACGCTTGATACCATATGCGAGACGTTATGTTGTCAACCGGGAGATGTGCTCGAATGGGTTGCCGACGAAGATGAATAACGTCTTGCGGTAATGCGATCATCGAACGTATGTACGAATGTTTGAACCTGTTTTCAGAGCCGACCAAGGCATGGTTCAAACATGCGTTCAGTCGGCCCACTGAAGTCCAGCAGCAGGTGTGGCCGGCCATCCATTCCGGCGAGAACGTGCTCGTTGTGGCGCCCACAGGGTCGGGTAAAACCCTTTGTGCGTTCCTTTCGGCTCTTGACCGGCTTATGGCGGGCGGGACGCGTTCCGCAGGAGTGGATGTTCATGGCGAAATCGCGGCAGCCAAGAGCCATGCGGAACAAAAAGCTGCAGGGAAAGGCTCCCGCAAGAAAACGAAGCGTGGCGTCAAAGTGCTATACATTTCGCCTCTGAAGGCGCTTGGCGCTGATGTGGCGAAGAACCTTGAACTGCCATGCAGGGAATTTCCCAGCAGTATGAGGCGATGGAGCTGCCCATCCCCGATGTCGAAGTGGCCATGCGCAGCGGCGACTCCACACCTGAACAACGTCGAAGAATCGTCAGCCATCCGCCGGATATTCTCTCACCACGCCGGAATCACTATTCCTGCTGCTCACCTCCAAGGCGAACAGCATATTGACGAGCGTGGAGACGGTGATCGTCGACGAGATTCATGCGGTCGCAGGTACAAAACGCGGCGCGCACCTCGCTGTCAGCTCGAACGCCTTGATAAGTTGATTGGGCATCCAGTGCAACGCATAGGGCTTTCGGCAACCGTTAATCCCGTTGAGGAAGTAGCACGGTTTCTCGGTGGTTCGCAACCGGTAACGGTGGTGAACCCCGGCGCTGTTCCGGCCATGGATTTAAAAGCCGTGGAACCATTGCGCAATATGCTCGACACCAGCGCTACAGGCGGTTCGGTATGGCCGGTCATTGAACGGTCCATTCTCGACGAGGTGTTGCGGCACCGAACCACATTGATATTTGTCAACTCGCGTGGACTGGCGGAGAAGCTCACCGCACGGCTCAACGACATGTATGCGGAGTCGAAACAGGGCACGGTGGCAACTGATCTGAGTGAGCACCGTGACTTGGGCTCACCGGAGGGCCGCGAGCAATTTGCCGGGCACTATGACTCGGTGGTGGGATCCACCACCATGCTGGTTGAATCGCATGAAGACATTGATGCGATTGCCATGGCTCATCACGGGTCCGTGTCAAAAGATAGACGTAAACAGATCGAAGAACAGTTAAAACGCGGCGAATTACGTTGCGTGGTGGCCACTTCCAGCCTGGAACTCGGCATCGATATGGGTTCGGTGGATCTCGTGGTTCAGGTGGCCGCCCCATTGTCGATCGCATCGGGATTGCAGCGAGTGGGCCGTGCCGACCACAATGTCGGCGGAGTCTCGCACGCGTTGTTCTTCCCCATAACCCGCCAACAGATTATTGGCGTAACAACCAGCATGGAATGCATGAGGGAAGGGGTTATAGAACCATTGCATATGCCCCGCAACCCTCTGGACGTGCTCGCACAGCAGACCGTCGCAGCCGCGGCCATGGAAGATCTTTCCACGAACGATTGGTACGAGCTTGTGCGTCGTTCCGCACCTTTCCAAAATCTCGACCGGTCTATGTTCGACGCTGTCATCGGCATGATGACGGGCGCCTACAACAGTGAGAGCTTTTCCGCATTCCGTCCACCGCTGCAATACAACGAAGAGGCAAAGCTGATTTCCGCACGTCCAGGAGCGCAACGCTTGGCGGTGACCAGTGGCGGCACCATACCCGACCGTGGCATGTACGCGGTGGTGCTTCCAGAAGAGGGCTCTGGTCCAGGTCCTCGGCGAGTGGGCGAGCTTGATGAGGAAATGGTATACGAATCCCGCGTGGGAGATGTCATCACTTTGGGGACTTCCACCTGGCAGATTCAGGAGATCACACGAGATAGGGTAGTGGTGGTTCCTGCTCCCGGGCGCACCGCGCGCTTGCCATTTTGGCATGGGGATCAGGATGGGCGTGATTATGGTTTCGGATTGGCGCAAGGGCGTTTGACGCGTGAGCTCAGCCAAGGATTGCATAGGCGTGAACCAGCAAAGAATGGTGATCAGAATACGGCTCAGACTGTATTGGAAGCACAGTTCAACCGTGAGACCGCGCAACGTTTGGAGCGAGATGGTCTCGACCATAATGCCATAAGCAATCTTGCCAAACTGCTTGACGAGCAATGTGAAGCGACCGGTACGATTCCTTCGGATCGTGATCTCGTGGTGGAGCGTTGCCGGGATGAAGGCGGAGATTGGCGCATCATCATCCATTCACCATATGGTAGGCGCGTGCATGAGCCTTGGGCGTTAGCCATCACCACTCGAATCAAACAGCGGTTTGGTTTCGACGGTCAAGTGTACGCGGTCGACGATGGCATTGTTTTACGATTGCCGGACGGTTACGGCGATTTGCCTACACGTGAGCTGTTGCTATTCGACGTGGACGAATTGCAACGCACTGTTGAGACGCAAGTTGGCGAAAGCGTGCTTTACATGGCTCGATTCCGCGAATGTGCGGCCAGATCACTGTTTCTGCCGCGCACACGTCCCGGTAAGCGTGTGCCTCTCTGGCAGCAGCGGTTGAAGGCCGCGCAACTGTTGAATGCGGCTCGTATTTGCAAGAACTTCCCCCTCTTGTTGGAAACTGCGCGCGAATGCCTGCAGGACGTATATGATTTGCCGGCATTACGCACGATTATGACAGGCCTGCATGCGGGAACAATACTTTTATCGGAGGCAACTACTGAAACACCTTCTCCGTTTGCGCAGAACATGCTGTTCGGCTTCGTTGGATCGGTGATGTACCAGTATGACGTGCCCCAAGCCGAACGAAGCACGCAGTTGCTGTCCATGGATCTGGAAGTGCTCGAACGGCTTCTAGGAAGCACGGATATGGCATCGTTGTTGGACGCCGAAGCTATTACACAAGTGGAGGGCGAGCTTGCTGGGCGAACATTCTGGAATGATCTCGCTGAAGAAGATATCAGCGGGCGCGTAACAAGATACGCCAAAACGCATGGACCATTCACCGCTGACAAGATGATTGCCGAACTGGGCATTGACGCGGCTCAGGCGGTGCATGCGCTTGATGAACTGGATGCCCGAGGAGAACTCATCAAGAAGATTCACTGATTCAGGTGAGACTTCCGAAAAGAACGATATTCAGCAATGGCTCCACAAGGATGTTTTCCGGCGTATTCGAGCATTGTCTCTTGCCAAGCCAGAAAGGCCGTCAAACCGGTCGATCCGAGCGTCTATCAGGCGTTTCTGCTTAATCGTCAGGGCGTTGGCCCTGTTGGAGGTGAACGCTACGAAGGCGTTGATGGTCTGATGCGTGTCATCGAGCAGTTGGAAGGCGTGTTCCTGAACGCTTCGGTATGGGAGTCCATGGTATTCCCGGCACGTGTGCGTGACTATCAGCTAGTATGCTCGACGAACTCATCTCATCGTCGGATGTGGTGTGGGTCGGTTCGAAAGCAAGTGGATCCAACGCCAAAGAAGCTGGTGAGATCGCTTCTATCCAGCAGGTTCCTTGCTGCTCAACCAGCCTGAATCGGCGGTGGATAAGCTGAACGATAATGAAACGTTGACCATGCCGGATGCCGTGTTAACGGCGTTAAGCGGTGGCGGAGCATTTCCTATTCAACTGCTTTCAGCCGTGACAAAAACCATCTGGCTTGAGCATGCCGAAGCGCAGGTGAACCCCGAAACGGGCGAAATCATCTTTCCGGCATGGGGCGAGCGGCAGTTCGAAGAAGCCTTATGGTCACTGGTATGGCAGGGGAAAATGACGAACAGTTCGTTCGCACCAGTACGAGCGCTTCTGCACGGAGGCAAAACCGTTCGCGCACCCCGTCGTGCCGCGCGTAGACGCGTCACCATGCGTCCTCCAACACCATTGGCGCTGAGTGGATTATGGTCCGCAGTATCTTGTGGCGACGGGCGAACCGTTATGCCAAACAAACCACTAGACGGTGTTATCGAGCCGGGCATGCTCGAAAACAGCGATACCGGCATTGGCATGGCGCATACGGCAAGTGTAGAGGAGCGTGAGCTGGCGCTCATCGACTCATTACTGGACCGATACGGCGTGATTGCCGCTCCTTTGGTTGACAAGGAACGGATTGCCGGAGGATTTTCAGCGCTCTATCCGGTACTCAAACGAATGGAAGAACATGGCACACTGGTCCGAGGCATGTTCGTGAAAGGTTTTGGCGCGGCACAATTCGCGGAACGAGACACCGTCGACGCGCTGCGCAGCGACACGCAATGGCACAGTCAATCCTGCGTTGCGCTCGACGTGACCGATCCCGCCAATCTCACTGGTTCCGCAATCGCCTGGCCAGAACAGGATTACCTCAAACCAGCACGCAGATCCGGTTCCATCATTGTGCTCAAACAAGGCGAACCGGTACTGTTCTCCGTGCCAAAAAGCCATAAAATTGTCAGCTTCACCGCAGACGAAACAATATTAAGACCGTCATGCGCCGAACTTGCCTACGTATTGCAGCGCCAACCCAGCGGCAGCATCAGCTTCAGCGAAATGAACGGAACATTATTGAAAGCACGCAATGAATACCGGCAAATCCTTTACGCCGCAGGTTTCGTCGATAGTCCGCAAGGCATGAAACTTTACTGTTGAAAAAGATCATCATCGCTAATGCATAGTGACAGCGCGGACGAAAACGCAGGAACAACAATGCCCGCGTCCTACGAACGGAATCCTAAACGATTCCAAACTTCGTAAAACGCGGGCACGTCACATTGCAATGGGTCAGCCGACGATGGCGATTGGCGCGGAAAGTTCCGTACCAGAACCGTCACGACGCATATCCGGCTTCGGCAATTCCACACCGGCACCGCCTCCGTGGAAGCATGTACCGGATATGTGCCCACGAAGGCGAGGATCAACGTATCCTGCCCCTTAAGGAAACGCTGCGAACGCACGCCACCGGTACCGCGACCCTTTGTCGGGTACATCTCCAACGGGGTTACCTTCGCTGAACCATTCTCCGTGCCCGGCAGTGCTTCGGAATCGCCGGCAACCGTCAACACCACGGCTCCAGACGCGGAGAACAGGCCATTGTCTCCCTCCTCGTAATTCCAAGCCACCTTGTTGGCGGGAATCACCGCAAACGCGGCAACCGAGCAGCCTTCAGCCAAGCGGATACCTGCCATGCCGCCCGCGGTACGGCCCTGAGGGCGTACGTTCTTCGCATCAAACGTCAGCAAAGACGAGTCGGTAGAAACAAACACCAGTCGATCCTCATCGCGCGCTTCAGCGGCAGCCAGCACTTCATCGTCATCCTTCAAATCGATGATGCTCCATGAATCCATCGTGGTGGGCGACTCACGATTCCAACGCTTGATCACGCCATTACGCGTGCCCAATGCAAGAGGAGCAGGTTCTGCGGCATGATCACCGGAATCATCGGCAGTTGGCATGGCAATCGCAGCAATCACGCGTTCACCACGAATCGGATCGGTATTTTCCGTCATACCGATCAACTCTTCGGCATGGACGCCGCCAGTCACATGGAGCGGACCATCCGCAGACACAACCGGCAACTCCACGACATGCGCCACAATCAGACGGCCGGCAGATGTGATCAAACCATATGAGGAACGTGTGGTGGTAGGGAAAATCGAAATAATCTGATCGTCCTTCACACGTTTGTCGGCAGAAGAACGATTCTCCCAACGTTCCAACGCATCTTCGGAGGTTCGCGCGATCAAACCCGTGGCCGACAGCATCACCGCACATGGTTCGTCGTCAATCTGCAATGCCACAGCGGCCGCATTGTCTTCACCGGCCTTCGTCGCTGCCTTAGCGGCTGCGGCAACATCAGCTGCTGCGGAAGAGACCGTTGCGGCGGCACGGGCTGCGGCCATAGCCGAAGCGGACACGCCATCATCACCATGCGCCACAACAGGCACAAGCTTACCATCGGCATCCTCATCCAGCAATACGGTTCGACGAGGCGTGCCATACGTGGCGACGGCCTCATCCATTTCGGAGATCACCACATTGTCGAGCGCTTCGGCGGAAGCGAGAATACGATCCAACTCTTCGATACGTTGCTTCAAATCGTCACGTTCCGACTCAAGCTCGATGCGGCTCATTTTCGTCAGACGACGCAGACGCAAGTCAAGAATGTACTGTGCCTGAATCTCATCCAAATCGAATACGGCAATCAGCTTCGTCTTCGCGGCATCAGCATCGTCAGACGAACGAATCACCTGAATCACTTCGTCAATGTCGACCATCGCAAGCAGAAGCCTTCGACCAAATGCAGACGCTCCAACGCCTTCTTCTTACGGAATTCGCTACGACGGCGAATCACCACACGACGATGGTCCACCCACACCTGAAGCATTTCCTTCAAACCCATGGTGTGCGGGCGGCCGTTGACCAACGCCACATTGTTGATAGTGAAATTGTCTTGCAACGGCGTGTGCTTGAGCAGTTGCGCAAGCACGGCGTTCGGATCGAAACCGGTTTTGATTTCAATGACAAGACGAGTGCCGTTATGACGATCCGTCAAGTCGATCGCCCCGGAAATACCTTCCAGCTTGCGATTCTTCACACCCTCGGAAATACGTTCCAGCACTCGTTCGGGCCCCACCATGAACGGCAGTTCCGTCACGACGATGGCTTTCTTACGGGCCGTCACATTTTCGATATGCGTCACTGAACGCGTGGTCAACGCGCCACGTCCGGTCTCATACGCCTCACGAATGCCGTTACGCCCAACGATCACGCCGCCACTTGGCCAGTCCGGACCTGGAACATAGCGCATAAGCTCTTCCAACGTGCATCAGGATGATGCATCAGATGCTTGGCCGCGGCAACCACCTCGCCCAGATTATGCGTCGCCATATTCGTGGCCATGCCGACGGCAATACCGGAACCGCCATTGACCAGCAGATTCGGAATCGCAGCGGGCAAAACAGTCGGCTCCTGCAGCTTGTTATCGTAATTCGGTGTGAAATCAACGGTATTCTCACCGATATTGGCATTCATGCCAAGCGCTGCCTGGGCCATACGCGCCTCAGTGTAACGGGAGGCCGCAGGACCGTCGTCAAGGGAACCGAAGTTACCATGGCCATCCACCAACGGCAATCGCATCGCAAACGGCTGCGCAAGACGAACCATCGCCTCATAGATGGCGGAGTCGCCATGCGGGTGCAACTTGCCCATAACCTCGCCGACCACACGGGCCGATTTCATATACGGACGATCAGGATTGAGATTCATCTGGCCCATCTGATAGATGATGCGGCGTTGCACCGGCTTCAGACCATCTCTGGCATCGGGCAACGCGCGGGCATAGATCACCGAATACGCGTATTCGAGGAACGACTTGCTCATCTCCTCATTCAACGGTGTTTCGACGATGTTCTCTTTGACCGTACGCGGGTCAAAGGCTGGTTTTGCCGGTTTGCGGTGCGACACCATGCGGTGAATCTCCTCACGGAAAAGTAATGGTAATCAACCTAGCAATGCTACCAGCCGGTACCGCCGCGGTGCTTGAATGGGAATTATGAGTGTTGAAGTGCCAAGCGTCGAAGAGCTGCTCACCATGACCGAACCGGCATGCTACGGCGATGACGTGTCATCTGAAGGAACCCGTGGGGGAGCGTTGCACCTGTCATCGGTACTTCCTGCTGTTTCCAACGCCATCGGATACCCCATGCCAACGGCAGTCCATCCTGATCCGAAGCGTTTGCAGGGAGCGCTCGGCATTCCCGATGCGACTTCCGTGGTTGTGGCGCTCGTGGACGGTCTCGGCTACTGGAATCTCAACATGAGGCTGGGACATGCCCCTACTTGCGTGCGCTGATGAACGACACCGCCAATCAACGTCCCATCGCAACATGCATGCCAAGCACCACCGTCGCAGCCATGTCTACCTTCGGTACGGGAACATGCCCCGGTATGACCGGTATGACCGGCTACACGCAGCTCAATCCGAAAACCGATGAAATATGCCAGCTGATTTCCTTCAAAAACGCAATTCCTCCGCTTGAATTGCAGCAACAACCGACCATTTTCGAACGGCTGAGCGCGCAGGATGTTCGAGTGACCAGTTCTGGACTGCCGAAATTCGCCTTTTCCGCGTTGACGCAGGCGGCGCTACGGGGCAGCGACTACATTTCCAACGATGATCCGCGAAAACGGATTGCAGCCGCGGCGCAAGCGGCAAAAACGCCCGGTCTGACATATTTGTATCTGAGGGACACCGATAAGATCGGGCACAATTACGGTTGGGATTCCGACAAATGGATCGGCACGTACGAGCGTGTCGACGGGCAACTCGGCCTTCTTCGCCGTAGCGTGCCCAAAGGCACATTGATTGTGATTGTGGCGGACCACGGTATGATCACCACTGATCCCGAATCCGTGATTGACATTGCACAGGATCAGCGCTCATGCAGGGCGTCGCCCATGTCGGCGGTGAACCGCGTTGCGTCATGCTCTACGCGGAACAAGGCGAGAATCCAGAAGACATCGCCACACGATGGCGCAGCGTGCTGGAGGACCGTGCGCAGGTGCGCACGCGCTCGCAGGCAATGGATGAAGGCGTGTATGGCCGGTGGAAGCTCGCGTCGAACCGATGATCGGCGATGTGATCGTATCGGCCGCCAAAGCCGTCACTATTGTGGACTCACGTACGCAAGCAGAAAAGGCGATGCACCTGCCAAGCGTGCACGGGTCGCTCACCATGCTCGAATCCGACATTCCCTGCTTGATCGACGTGGCCTAACTTCAGTCGCCAAACAGGGATTTCGTCCCAGCTTGGCACGGCGGAACGTCCGGCACGCCGCTTCGATTTGGTGGTGTTCTGGCTATGCGGGTCAAGTGTCTGGTTCTCGTTCGCCATGTTCGAAGCAGGCTCCGGCGTGGATGGAACGGTATTGCGTGTGTCGGTGTTTGTTGCGCTGGCTGTATTGGCTCCTGCAGCAGGGTTCTCCGGTCGGCTCGGCAGAGGCAAGTCGGATGCGATGGCTGGCGCGTTCGGCGTGTCAGGCGTGTCGGATTCATTAGACACGCCGCCGATTGGTGCGATCGGAACGGAAGGCGCTGCCGCGGGACGGGCCGCAGGCATGGACGGCTCGGGCGTGTTCCATGCGGACACCGTTTGCTCGATACGCGCCGACCGTGCGGAATTTCCGGGAAGATTCAGTGACACGAGAAAATTTTCATCGGCGTGTTTCTCGGCGTGTCCTTCTTTCGACGTGTCCTGTTCTCCAATGAGTTTTCGTGCTGCGGAATTCAGGCAGCTTACGGCATTGTCGTGCATGTTCCACGACCATTCCGCGCAGACATTGTGACCGGAGGAGACGAACTGAGCGCTGATTTTCCAAGCTCCAAGCCAAGTCTGGTGGCCTTCCAAGTCACATCTTCCAAGCGCACCCGCGCTGCCGCAAAAGTGCGTTCGATCAGTTCGGAAAGCGTGCGTACGCGGCTTTCCTTCGGCGCTGGAACGGCGAGAAACTGCTCGATCGCATATTGCTTTTCCGTTTCGACCGAAGCCGAGAAACGCCGAACAAGCGCTTCGCTTAACGAATATCTTTCCGCGACACGCGCGGGATCGGCGCCAGCGCGAATCAACGATTGAATTGCGAAATCGGCAGGGTGGGTGGGATGCGTGTCTTCTGTTCCTCCTGTACTTCGGAACGAATCTGCTTGGCCTCCAAAATGGCTCTTTCAAGCGCTTCGTCGATCTTACAGCGAACTTCCGGCACCTGAAACAAAGACGAGTTCACCGGTGTCGCTGACATGATCGAACCGCGCTTCCTCGAGTGAATTCCCAGGCACAACACACCACTTTCCTTCAAGAATTTCTGTTTATTCCATTGTGCCCCACGTGTCGGATTTTACGAGTATTTCGATTCGTGTATCCTATGCGGGGTAAAAGTCATGTATCCTATGGCGCATAAGCACCATAGATGACGAAAGGAATCTCGATGGCACAGGATTATGATTCCCCGCGCAACAAAGACGAGGACGAGGAGTCGCTCCAGGCTTTGGGCAAGAGCTCCCAGAACACTTCCAACGATATGGACGATGACGAGAACGCCATCGCCGAAGATTACGAGCTGCCCGGTGCGGACCTCAGCAATGAGGACGCCTCGGTGACCGTCATTCCTATGCAGGGTGACGAGTTCATCTGCTCCGAATGCTTCCTGGTGAAGCACCGTAGCCAGCTTGCCTACACCACTGACGACGGTCAGCCGGTGTGTCAGGAGTGCGCTGCCTGATGGCGTTCGACGAAGCATATAACGAACCGGAAAACGTCGAGGTTCTGGTAAAGTCGCTGGATCCTGACCATCCGGCGGAATTGTATTATGCCCATGCCGGTGACGCTGGCGCTGATCTGCGCACTACGGAGGAAGTCACGCTGAAGCCGTTCCAGCGGGCACTGGTGCCTACAGGAGTGGCGATCGCCCTTCCAGCGGGTTACGTGGCTCTGGTGCATCCACGGTCCGGTCTTGCCGTCAAGCAGGGTGTGACTGTGCTCAATGCGCCGGGAACCATCGACGCGGGGTACCGTGGTGAGATCAAGGTGCCGCTGATCAATCTTGATCCGGAACACACCGTGACGTTCCATCCGGGAGACCGTATCGCGCAGCTGGTTATTCAGCGTTACGTCGAAGCGACGTTCATCGAGGCGGAAACGCTGCCTGGGTCGGATCGCGCTGAGCGTGGGTTTGGTTCCACAGGCGTGGCTTCCTGAGCTGAACGCACTGGCTTAGTCGCAGAGGAATCGGCAAACGCTGACATCTCAATGGTTTCGGGGGTATTTGGCCGTGCAACACGCGGTCGGATGCCTCGGATGCACGGTGAGGCGCGGGTAGTATAGGGAGCATTGCGAGCGAGGAGGTGGACGATGGGTGACGTTGAGCGTGAGGTTCATTCTGCCCGAATGTTGGGCTGCGAGATCAGCACGAATCCGCTTGATCCGCTTGAGCCGATCCTGAAGATGTGCGAATACCATCATCCCGATGAGGACATAAGCATTCTTGAGCGCGCTTATGAGCGTGCGGTCAAGCAGCATTCTTCGCAACGGCGCAAATCGGGTGAGCCGTACATCATCCACCCGTTGGCCGTGGCGCAGATTCTTGCCGATCTCGGCATGGGACCGTTGGTTGTGGCCGCCGGCCTGTTGCACGACACGGTTGAGGACACCGACTATACGCTCGATGAGTGCCGCGCCGAGTTCGGCGATACCGTGACCGGTTTGGTCGATGGCGTCACCAAGCTTTCCAAGATGGAATACGGCGATTCCGCGCAAGCCGAAACCATTCGCAAGATGGTGGTCGCGATGAGCCGCGACGTGCGTGTGCTGGTCGTCAAACTCGCCGACCGTGTGCACAACGCGCGTACTTGGCGTTACGTCAAAACTCCGAGCGCGCAGAAGAAAGCGCATGAAACGCTTGACGTGTACGCGCCACTTGCCAATCGTCTCGGCATGAACGCGATCAAAACCGAATTGGAAGAGCTCAGCTTCAAAGTGCTCTATCCGAAGATCTACAACGAGATCGTGGTGCTGGTGGCCCGTCGCGCAGGCCAGCGAGACGTGTATTTGAAGCAGATTCTCGCGGAGATCAACGAAGATCTTGACGAACAGAACATTACGGCGTACGTAACGGGACGTCCGAAGGACTATTTCTCGATTTATCAGAAGATGATCGTACGTGGTCATGATTTTGCGAATATCTACGATTTGGTGGGTGTGCGCATCATCGTCGACACGATTCAGGATTGCTATGCCGCGTTGGGTGCGGTGCATGCGCGTTGGAACCCCGTTCCGGGCCGTTTCAAGGATTACATCGCCATGCCAAAGCTCAACATGTACCAGAGCCTGCATACCACGGTGGTGGGGCCTGGCGGCAAGCCTGTCGAGATTCAAATTCGTACGTGGGACATGCATCGCCGTGCGGAATTCGGTATCGCCGCGCATTGGAAGTACAAGGAGAACGGTCAAGCTGGCCGTGCGCTGAGCTCGCCCGATAAGTCCGATCGTAAACGTGGCGAGAACCAGGAGCTGAGCGAGGCTGACAATCTCAAGTGGATTCAGCAGCTCGCCGACTGGACGAGTGAGACCCCGGATTCCAATGAATTCCTTGGCTCCCTGAAGGAAGATCTGGGTGCTGCCGAAGTCTACGTGTTCACTCCAAAAGGTAAGATCGTATCGTTGCCTGCCGAGGCGACACCGATCGATTTCGCTTACGCGGTGCATACCGAAGTCGGCCACCGTACCATGGGCGCCCGCGTGAACGGACGTCTGGTACCGCTCGACACCAAGCTTGAAAACGGCGACACCGTCGAGGTGCTTACGTCGAAGTCCGAATCGGCTGGTCCGTCTCGTGACTGGTTGAGCTTTACCAAGAGCCCGAAGGCACGCAACAAAATTCGCCAATGGTTCAGCAAGGAGCGTCGTACCGAGGCCATCGAAGAAGGTCGTGACGAGCTGACACGAGCCATGCGCAAGCGCAATCTTCCGATTGCGACTCTGCTGACTCCCGAGGCGTTGGTCGGTGTTGCTGATGAGCTGAATCTCGCCAATGCCGAAGCCGTGTTCGTGGCGATTGGCGAAGGGCAGATTTCCACGCAGAATGTCATCTCGCATCTGGTCCGTGATGCGGGCAGCGACGAGGTGAATGAGGAGGTGGAGCAGGAGGCTCTGCCGCTCAAGCAGGTGGAACGCACCAAGAAGACCACCAGCTCGCTGGGCATTTCCGTCAAGGGCGTGGGAGACATTTGGGTCAAGCTCGCCCGATGTTGCATGCCGGTGCCGGGAGACAACATCATCGGCTTCATCACCCGCAATCAGGCGTGTCCGTGCATCGTGTGGACTGCCAGAACATGCTGGACTTGCAGAAGCGTCAGCCGGAACGTGTGGTTGACGTGCAGTGGACGAGTACCAAGGGCGTGTTCATGGTCAAGATTCAGGTGGAGGCGCTCGATCGCCCGCATCTGCTGAGCGACGTGACGCGCGTGCTTTCCGATCACGGCGTGAACATTATTTCCGGCTCCATTTCCACGGGAACCGATCGTGTGGCCACTAGCCAATTCAGCTTCGAAATGGCCGACCCCCAGCATTTGAATACTTTGCTTGCCGCAGTGCGCAAGATTGAAGGTGTATTCGATGTGTACCGTATCACCGGTGCCAAGGACTCCGCCGAACCTCGCTTACGCAAAATCTGACACGATCAGTGCGGTCGTGAGACTCATCTGAACTGCTGTAGATTCTCTCGGAGATAATGAAAAGCCCCTCACGCGAGGGGCTTTTCATTGTTTTGCCGTAAGTCTTGTTGATGCGAAACTTACTTCAGCACTTCGATGGAAGTGATGCCGACCGGTTCGAGCGGAGCATCGGAACGGTCAGTTGCCACGGAGTCGAGCTTGTCGACGACGGCCTTGGACTCGTCATCCGCGACTTCGCCGAAAATGGTGTGATGGCCGTTGAGCCATTCGGTTGGCACGGTGGTGATGAAGAACTGGGAGCGTTGGTGCCGTGGATCTTGCCGTCCATGCCGCGGCGCAGGCCGGCGTTTGCCATGGCCAGCAGGTATGGGCGATCGAAGGTCAGTCCTGGAACGATTTCATCATCGAAGTTGTAGCCCGGGCCGCAGTGCCGGTGCCCAGCGGGCAGCCGCCCTGGATCATGAAATCCTTGATGATGCGGTGGAAGGTCAGACCATCGTAGAACGGCTTGTGGCTCGGCTGACCGGTGAACGGGTCGGCCCATTCCTTTTCGCCGGTGGCGAGGCCCAGGAAGTTGGCCACGGTTTCCGGGGTCTTGTCATCGAACAGGTTGATCTTGATGTCGCCTTCAGTGGTGCGCATGATAACTGTAGTCATGATTCCTAGTGTCTCATGGGCTTGAGACCAGGCGGTAGCCCATTGACGCGTTCGGGGATAAGTTCGACGGTCACATGAAGTATTACTGCGAAGGCGGATTGGGGAATCCACTAGGGTTTGGATGGGATCGAATGGGTCTCGCAGGAGCTTGGACTATGCGTCACGAGCGGTTCGGGAATTATATGCCCTCTACCTTCATGCAGACAATCAGCGAAAACCTTCAATGACATTCTCAACAGCGCAAAACAGACATAGTCATAATCTGAGCAATCAACAACAACAGCGAAACACGTGACCTTACACTGCACATGTAGTCCCCAACACGCCAGACGCTTACGATTATGACCACATCAACTTCGCAGAATACTCACGAAACAGATACCGCAAACAACGCATCATGCACCACCATCAGCACCATTCTCACACTGGCCATACCAACGTTCGGGCAACTTATCGCCGAACCAGCATTCGTGCTCATCGACACCGCCATCGTCGGACATATTGGCGGGCAGGCGCTCGCCGGTCTGTCGGTCGGGTCAACCATTGTGCTCACTGTAGTGGGGCTATGTGTGTTCCTTGCGTATAGCACCACATCGCAGGTGGGGCGTCTTTTGGGCGCTGGCAAACGAAGAGAAGGCTTGGAAGCAGGCGTTGATGGTCTGTGGCTGGCTGGAATCATTGGCGTGGTGGTATCTGTGGCGCTGTTCGTTATTGCACGCCCGTTGTGCATGGCCATGGGAGCCAAGGGAGTGTGCTGCATAACGCGGTTGACTACGTGCGTGCCGTGGTGTTCGGTATTCCCGGCATGTTGCTGGTGTATGCGGCCAACGGTATTTTCCGCGGACTGCAGAAGGTTCGCATCACGTTGGTAGCTGCTACGCTGGGTGCGATACTCAATACGTTGCTGGATCTGCTGTTTATTCTCGGATTCGGTTGGGGTGTGTTTGGGTCTGGAGTGGCCACGCTGATTTCGCAATGGTTCATGGCAGTGTTGCTTATTGTTCCTGCGATGTTGTGGACTCGTGCGGAAGATGCCCGTTTACGGCCGCGTTTGTCAGGAGTGTTGAACAGTGCTGGCGATGGTGCGGTGTTGTTTCTGCGTACGCTTGCGCTGCGCGCATGCTTGGTGGCGAATGTGGTGCTTGCCACGCATATGGGTGTGGAAGTGTTGGCCGCATATCAGGTGGTGAATTCCAGCTGGAATTTCGTGCTGAACATGCTTGATGCCATTGGTATTGCCGGTCAGACGTTGGTTGCCGCGCAGATTGGCGCACGTCAAGAGGATGAGGCCATGCGTTTGACGAGAATCGCTGGCAAGGAGGATTATGCGGAGGAACGGTAATCGGTATTGGTTTGATGATTGCCGGATGGTGCGCGTCCCCGCTGTTTTCTCAGTCGATTGAGATCCAGCATTTGCTCACTGTCGGTATGGTGGTTGTTGGCGTGACATTGCCGTTGGCTGGTTGGATGTGGGCTGTTGATGGCATTCTGATTGGGGCAGGGGATTACCGGTATCTTGCATTGACGTGTACGGCGACGGCTGCAATATATGTGCCCTGTCTTGCTGTGATTGGTTGGATATGCGATGCGATGCAGGCGTCTTCCGCGCTGCGTATGGCGTTGCTGTGGCTTGCGTGAATCTGTTATTTGTAGGATTGCGTGCCATTTTCAATGGTTTCCGTATCGGAACTTCCACATGGTTGCATATCGCACATTGAAATCAGCTTGTGATGACAGTTTGACATGACGTGAGATAGGCGATCTCTGCAAAATAAAAAATCCCGCATGATTCCGGCGAACCGGATCATGCGGGGATTGTTATTTGCGGACGAACTTAGGAATGAGTCCTAAGAACAGGCTCTGGCAATTCAGGAACGCTTGCGCTTGAACACGAACAATGCCCCTGCTGCAACAACCAGAACAGCGACCACCGCAACAACGCCGATTACGTTGGAACCGGTGTTGGCAGTGTTTGCCTTCTTGTGTGCGGCAGGCTTCGTATTCTGCTTGTCATCATCCTTCTTCGGTGCGTTCGGAGTGCTGTCCTTGATGGCCACAGTGAAACGCACGCGTGCACCCTGGTTGTAGAACACCACCACAGAACCGGTGCTGCCGGTTTCGCGACCATTGAGGAATGCGCTGCTCAACACGATGGAACCGTCATCGGCCACGGTGTAATCCGTGCCGGCGGTCAGTGACTGGTAGTCGTACTGCACGTCTTCCACGGTATTGCCATTGGGTTGATGCCAACGGTCAGACCGTTGCGTTGGCGCTCTTCTTATCGCTATCATACTTGTCGTAGTCGAATGCATCGCCATTCGTCAGCTCAGCATTCTTGATTTCACCATCATTCAGCAGCCACACCTGAGTGCCATGGTACGGGTTTGCGGTGCCAATTGCCAGACCGGAATCGGTGACGGCGAACACGCGTAGACCGTGGTTGTTGTTATCTCCGAAACCGTTACGGCTGATGGTCTGGAAGTTCGTGCCATCGGAGGAGACGATCAGGTCAAAGCCACGAGTCTCATCGTTGGAGTAATGCAGGTAGCTGAGCACGCCCACGAAGTCGATGAAGTTTTCCAGATTCTCTTCGGTAAGCCACTTGTCGAGCTCGTTGGTAATGAATTCCGGCAGATACTGCTTGTTCTTGTTGTACAGGTCGAGCAGCCGCTGCAGGGATGCGAGGAACTGGTAACGATCGTCGAGCGTGTAGGTTTCAGCGGCCTGCGGAGCGACACCGTCAGGGGAGACCACGTCGGTCTGCTTGGAGTTGAGATCAGCGCCCATGTCCTCCAGCAGCTGCTGCATGGTAGCCACGTCAGCGGCCACTTCGTCGGTCTTGCCGGCTTCTTCAACTGCCTGTGCAGCTTGATCGCTCTCAGATGCTTCGCCTTCGTTCAACGGCATGATGTCATCATCGCTCGGCTTGGTGGTTTCCTGAGATTCGGACTCGGAAGGCTTGGAGGCTTCCTGAGAGTCCGTGTCTGTAGTGCCGGAAGTGCCGTTCTGGTCATTCTTCTTCAGAGAGTCGAAGAAGATCTTGATGTATTCGATCTGCTTCTTCCACTCTTCCGGAGTACGCTTCAGAATGTCGCCGTTGGCGAACTGGGTTGCCGGGTATGCAAGATCACTGATGTCGAAGGTGCCGACGTACAGCTTGCCGTTGTAGGACTGCATACGCCACACATACTGGTTCAGGTGACGGCTCTGCTCGTCGCTGTCGCCCAAGCCGGACAGCATGGTATTGCCATCGATGGTGCCTTTGGAATCGCCGAAGTACTTGTTGTTGGCTTCGCCGGCGAGCATTTCGAAGTTTTCGTTGCCGTCTTCGTCAACGTCCATACGCCACAGGTTGACCGGGCTCTCCAGATCCTTGTACAGGTCGGAGAAATCCATCTGCATGGCCTTCTCCAAAGCGTTCATCGGATCGTTGTAGCCGCCGATGTACAGGTGGCCCTTGTATACCACCATGTTGGCTGCGCCGGAACGACTCGCTCCGAAACCCCACTCGTACTTGGCGCCGTCTGCCGGATCGCCGACCAGCGGCTGGAAGGTCCACTTGCCGGTTTCCTTATCTTGCGTGCCGCGCACGAGTGCGAAGGATTGCTTGTTGTTCTTCGCGGTTCCAGTCACCATAGTGACATAGAGATTGCCCTTGAAGCCGACCATATCCCACACACATCCACCGAACACTCCATCAGTTACAGCGCATGCCGGATAGTTGTACAGGCCCTCGGTCTGGGTAGCGATAGTGGCGAAAGAATCCTGGCCTGCTGACGGGTTGGAAGAAGCCACAATAGTGGCACCGTTATCGGTGATCATGCTGGCGATAAGCTGATTGTTGACCACGGTCAAACCACGGATACCAGCAGTGTAGCCCTTCTTCAGACCAGTGGTCATGGCAGCGGAACGATACACGATTTCAGTGGCATCACCACTGTTCGGATCAACTTCCAGCAGGTACGGCTGACCCTTTGCGGCGGCAGCAAAGTACAGCTTGTCATGGAATTCAACGGCTGCACGATAGCCGTTGACCGCATGCTCTCCGCCAATCGCATTGACGATGATCTTCACTTCACCGGTCTTGACGTTGATCTTGAGCAGCAAGCTGTGGTTCTCGCCATTGTCGAGGAACAGCTCGCCGTTGAACGCAACATCCAAAGCGGCCTTGATGCTGGCATACTTGGCGCCCATGGTGTTAGCCATGTATTTCAGCGTGGAACCCATTGCGGAATAGCAGGTGCCCACATACATCCAGTCGCCGTAGCCGGCCGAAGCCCATGAATAGTTCTGACCACGCTCGGGCAAACCCTGCGTGAGATCATCAATGGATTCACCGTTCAAAACGTTACGATACCGTCGTCTTCGCCCAGCCTGCTTTGGGATGCGAAATCTTGGTGGCCGTATAGCCGGCACCAAGTACGGCGGTATTCGAGGATTCGTCAGCATTGGCGCTGCCCGCTACCGGCAGCAACATGGCGCAAGTCGCAAGCGTTGCGATTGCAGCATTAATCACTTTATGGTAGTTGACCATATTTTCCTTAATCTCATATTCTCCGAAAAGATATCCCATCGTATGGCATATCCAATGAAAAAATACCAAAAAGGGTTGACCTAGGGTGCTATACGAAAAACATCGGGAACAAAATCCACCAAATAGTATTGCGTTAACTAGTATTTGCATGACTTTGAGGATTTGCACATGCGAAATCAGGCTTTAGAAGCGCGTGCGACAAGCCGCTTCTGCACGTAAAGTCCAATGGACATTGTGCAATGGCGGAATCAGATCGTTAACCGTCAACATGCATAACGAAATCAGCGGCGTAGCCAATGAAACAATGTGAAAATGTTTGACAAGTGCGAAAAAACAGGAATACGAAACCCGCAAATCCCAGAATATCGGACGCAAAAATATCGTATCCAAACGTGTCGAGAGTACTGGGGTGGCCAGTCAATGCAACGACTACATCGGGAATCCCATCGCGCACGATATTCAACAGAAGAAAAGCGATGAGCGTGGTGCAGCCTCGTTTTACAATCTTGCGAGGGTTGGCGTCGGAGAAGACCAGATTCGACCCGAGACTGATCATGAACACGGATGGTCCAAGAATGCACAGATACAGAAACACTTGCCCCAGTAGCTGATTTCACCTTGGAAGAAATTACCGTCAAGCACTTCGTAGAGATGCGCCGAGGGAAGACCGAGAGGGGCGGAACGCGCAAGATCGAAGCTGCCGTAGTTATTTTGTCTGCTCTCTCATGATTACGTTATGCTCACTCCAGTGCCCGAACACTCCCTCCATACCCGAAAAGGAGGAACATGCGATCCGCCAAATGGGCTTCCGTCGACAACGAATGCCAGAGAAAGCCCGTATCGCCTACCTTAATCAGCAAGCAGAATCGGCGTGGTTCTACCTTAAAGCCACTGGCGTCATGCTTCGAGTGTGGTGTTTGCGGGCTGTGTTTTCTCTGTGCATATGAAACGTGCCACCAGGCGGTCGGATGACGCTTGCGGAGGGATGTCTTGTGCACAAAAATGTGTCGTACGAGCGCTTAAGCTTGGTTATCCCGCTTACGTATGGTAGATTCCGTGCTTTATCCTGAGACATCTCGCTTATATATGGCAGGTCAGGTTGTCATGACAGCTGTTCTCACTACCCCCTAAGTACGCTTTTCCGAGGTGTATCTGCCATACATAAGCGAGATAGGGATAAAAGGGGGTATCGATGTCCGAGAGAACGCGTCTTCATTATCCAACGGTGTATGTGGTTCATACGGAAGATAAGAACAGGTATAAAAGCGTTCCTGACTATACGGTATACGTGGGGGAGACGAAGGTCGCCGCGGCGCGCGACCACGTCGAGAACGGTCTGACCAAGGCGGAGGTCATGGCCATGCACGGGATCGCGAGCGTCACACCCCTGGAACGCTGGTGCCGCGAGTACCGGGCCGGAGGTCCGGAGGCGCTCGGGCCGAGGCCCAAGGCAGGCCCAGAGGCTCGAAATCCAAACCGAAGCCCGAACCGACGCTCGAGCAGGAGCTCGCCGAACAGGTCGCCTATCTGAAGGCGAAGGTCGCGTACCTGGAAAAACTCCGGGCCTGCGGGCGTCCAAGTCACGCGGCGCGAGCGAAGCGCCGTCGTCCGACTGCTCGCAGGGCGGGGACACCGGCTCGACCACCTCCTGAGGATAGCCGGGCTGCCGAAATCCACGTACTACCACCACCTGTCGCGCCCGGCGCACGTGTCCAGGCCGGACGTGGAGCCGATGGTACGGGAGATATGGGATGGCAGTACCAGCACCAATGGTGGCGGGACGAGCTCGAACGCCTCGGCATCCGCCAGTCCATGAGCCGCAAGGGCAACTGCCTGGACAACGCGGCGGCCGAGCAGGTCTTCGGCCACTTGAAGGACGAGTTCTACCGCGGCCGAGAGTTCGACTCGTTCGAGCGGTTCAAGGCCGAGCTGGACGCGTACATCGTGCATTGGAACACCAGACGACGGCCAGATACGACTCGAGGGACGCACCCCGGAGGAGTTCCGGAGCATGTCCCTCGCGGTCTAGGGCTGTATCCTAATTAACAACGTCCAACAAACGGGGCGCAGTTCAAACCGCCGGGGCCTTCACATAGATGGATGTATTCAGTTTGTCGCCAAAGAATCGTCAGACGCGTGCTCCATCATCGAATTCGTCGGTACGCGTTTCACGATGCCCTTTATGCTGCACGATGAGGCCAGCGGCGCCGACCAGCGCACACAAACCGAAAATCGAACCAAGAATCGAAGCCAACGCCGGAACGAACACGGAAGCGATAATGCCGATGACGCCGGCCACCAGCAATATCCAGAACACCAGTTTTGACAGTTTCACATGGCCGATTTCAGGATTCGGCGGCACGAAGTCGTCACCGTGACGGTCCATGACCCGATCCGTGTCAAGCCAGCTCGAACCAGTGAAATCGCGCGGCCCACGACCATTCGCCGGCGCATCATTGGTGAACGTGCCCTGATCCAAGTCATCGATGGACAGCAAAGCCTCTTTTTCCCGACGTTGCGCATGCTTCTCGAAACGTTTTGCACTACGCGAACGTTCCACGGCCTTCAAATCGTCAGCATGCGAATCCGCAAACTCGGCCCAAGCCGCATCCAAGTCGTCCATTGGAGAGCCGCCACCATGCGACGCGTCATTTGGGCGTTCTTCATCGTCATTGCTATTGTTGAGGTCAGTCATACTTATACTCTAATCGGGCGGACGCCAATCCGCCGGGAGGATTGTGAAGAATGCTCTATTGGTTTTTCGTCAAAGGCTTGGGACCTATCGCCATCCACCGTTTGGGACCGACCGCGCAAGGACTTGAGAACATTCCGCACGAAGGTGGCGCCATCATCGCAGCCAACCATCTTGCCGTCATCGACGATGCGTTGCTGCCGTTGACCTGCCCGCGCATGATTCATTTCATGGGCAAGGCCGAATATTTCGAAGGCAAAGGCATCAAAGGCAAATTCAAGAAATGGTGGTTCACGTCAGTCGGCGTGTTCCCCGTGGACCGTTCCGGCGGTTCCAAATCACTTGGCGCACTGAACCACGCCCGTGAGATCATCGAGGACGGACATCTGTTCGGCATTCACATCGAAGGTACTCGCAGCCCCGATGGACGTCTTTACAAAGGACACACCGGCGCGGCGCGTCTGGCATTCGAAACCGGTTGCCCCATTATTCCGGCCGCCATCATCGGTTCGCGTGAACTGCAGAAGCCAGGACAGGTCATTCCGAACAAAGGCAAGTCCAAGGTGATTTACGGCAAGCCGATTGAAGTCGAGAAGAAATCCGCCGACCAGATTACCCACGATGATTTGCGTTCGCTTACCGACCGCGTGACCCGTGAGATCCAGAAGATGAGCGGACAGGAATACGTCGACGAATACGCGCAGAAGGTCAAGGCCGAGCTCAAAGCCCAGCAGGAGGCCGAAGCGCAGGCACAAGCCGAATCCGCTGCCAAGAAGGCATAAGTTTTCAGCGAGGTTCATTCCAAACCAATCAGGGGTGTCTGTTCCGAAGAATGTTTTCGGAACAGACACCCCTGATTTCTATTTTGTAATCAGGATAATCAGTCGAACAGCGACGAATACATTTTCAAGGTGACGGTATTCGGCGTGCCATCCTCCTGACGCAGTCGCACCTCGGTGCCTCCTACCGGATCCTGCGAAGCGACCTTCTTGTCTTGACTGGAGTCAAGTGTCAGTTGCGAGCTGATCTTCACACTGAATCCCAGCTTCTCCAATGCGGCTTTGGCAGCGGCGGCTTTCTGTCCGACATAATTCGGCAGCGTTACGGTTTCCGGTCCCTTCGACACCACCGCATTGACGCTATCGCCCCAGTGCAACTCGTCTCCGGTCTTCGCGGAAGCGGAAATCACCTGCCTTGCGGAATCTTGTCATCGAATTGCTCGGTCCAGTTGACGGTGAGCTTGAGCGCATCAAGCGTCTGCTGCGCCTCATCCTTCGATTTGCCCACGACGTCCGGCATGGTAACCGGTTTCGGTCCTTGGGACAGCGTGACGGTAATCTTCGCGTTATGGGGCAGAGTCGCGCCGGGATCCACGCTTAAATCAAGCAACGCGCCCTGAGGTACGTCCATGGAATACGCGTCATCATTGGCCGGAGTCTGTTCGATGTTGTCGAAGCCGGCACGCTTCAACGCGTTGATCGGATCCTTGCCGTTCGCACTGGTGGCATCGAGAATGTCTGTGGGAACAGTGCCCTGCTTAATACCCTTGGACACTACCACCTTGACCTTCTGATGATGACGTTTGCTCACATGCGAACCGACATTCTCCGGGTCGGTGGAGATGACATTGCCAGCCTTGACGGAATCACTGAACGCCTCGGTCTCTTCGTACTCGATGTTGGAGAATTTCAGCAGTTCCTCATAGGCGTTCCATTTGATGTTGGAAATACGGCAGGGCTCCGAATCGGAACATGTGAGATCTGCCGGCTGAGGCATGGTCCAGTAGCTGCCCGGTCCTCGGAAATACCACCAGGCATAGCCTCCACCGCCTGCGCAGGCAAGCACGATGGCTGCTACGACGGCGATGATGACAGGTGCACGCTTGCCACTGCGTTTCGGCTGTCCACCACTGACCGGACCGTTCGAGGGGGAAGCTGGAACGTTGTTGGCGGGGACGTCGTTCTTTTCCAAAGCCAAGCGGGTGGTTGCCTCCGGATCTGCCTGCTGCGCCGGCATGACGGTGGTTTTGTTCGGGTTTTCCGGATTGAACTGTCGTGTACGATCGTCGTTCTGACGCACAGGCGGTGCTGGGGGAGCGGGCGGTAGCGGCATCTGCCGGGTGCCATCGCCGGGCATGGTGTCGGCGGCATCGTTTGCGGCCGGGGAAACGGCTGACAGACGGTATTGCCAGTCGTCGATGGTGAGGTTCGATTGCAACTGCTGCAATTCGTCGAATGCCACGGACGCATCCTGGGGACGGTCCTCGACCGCGCGCGCGTAAGACGGGCGAGGAATGCGGCCACGCCTGCATTGATGCCCGGACAAGCGGTCGTGATATCCGGCACATCCTCATGCACGTGCTTGAACACCAGCGTCACCGGATTGTCCGCGGTGAACGGCACCTTGCCGGCCAGCATCTCCCAAGCCATGATGCCTACGGAATACAGGTCTCCCTGCGGCGTTGCCTGATTGTGCTGAATCATTTCTGGCGCCAGATAGGCGGCCGTGCCCAGCAGCATGCCGGTGGAGGACAGCGTGGCCTGCGACACCGCCTTGGCCAGGCCGAAATCGGTGATCTGCACATGTCCTCGGTCATTGAGCAGAATATTCTCCGGTTTGATATCGCGGTGCACCACGCCTGCGCGATGCGCCGAAGCCAAGCCGTCCAACGTCTCACCGACTATGCGTAGCGTCTCACGAACGCTGAACGTGACTTGCTGGTTCATTTCGTACCGCAGGTTCACGCCATGCACGTACTCCATGACAAGAAAATCCAGTCCATCGAACTCACCGGTGTCATACACCTGCACGATATGGGGATTGGCTATTGCTGCTGCGGAACGGGCCTCGCGATGGAAACGTTCCACGAACTGGTCGCGTTGTGGGCCCTGTGCCAGCTGCGTGTGCATGATCTTAATGGCGACGGTGCGTCCCAGACGCTCGTCAACAGCTTGATACACCGTGGCCATGCCGCCATCGGCGATTCTGCTGACGACTCGGTACCGGCCTTCGATGACCTGGCCTTCGGGGGCATGCTGGGCTTCACTCATGGCTAATCGGTACGATTCCTTCTTCAAAAAACGTTTCGCGACAAAGATGTGTTCACTTGTAGTCTACAAGGAATGGTTTGCGGAAGATGCGATGAACACGGGTCTTTCACAGTGCGGCGGCATCAGCCCTGTTCCCGCACAATCGGTACGAAACGTGCGCATGCTTCGGTAAGCATGTCTTTGCGATCCTGCGATAGTTCAAGCGTCTCGATGGCGGCCTTCGACTCGAGCCACAGACCGGCGATCCGTTCCTTGGAACGTGCGATGGCACCAGTGGACTCGAACAATGCGATGGCACGCCTAACATGTGCCTCGTCACGTGATTCGGCTTCCCACATGTCGATGAGTTCACGTCGTTCGACATCGCCGGCAGCTCAATCGCATCGGCCAGCAACACCGTGCGTTTGCCTTCACGGATATCACCGCCCACCGGTTTGCCGGTATTGCGGCTCGACCCGATGACGTCCAGAAGATCATCCGCGAGCTGGAACGCCAAACCAAGCGGCAATCCAATCGCCAGTGCGAGCCTGCGCGCGTCCGCAGGGGCGAGGCCGGCGGCAAGCATACCGAATTCCAAAGGTGCGATAGTGGTATAACTGGCGGTCTTCCAACGGAAGACATTCAAAGAGGCCAACGCCAGCTCTTCAGGATCGTCTAACGTATTGAGTTCCACGGCCAAATCGAGTACTTGGCCGATTTCCACTTCACGGTGCATATTCAGGAAGGCCGACACCACGGAATATCCGGAGCCAAGCCGGCAAGCCGCTTTATTGGCGATATCCACGCTCGCGGTGGCCAGCATATCACCCAACATGATGCCCAAACCATGGCCGATGGCATCACTATGGTATCCGTGGCAAGCGCACGATGAGCGGACGGCTTGCCACGGCGCAGATCGGAATCGTCGATGATGTCGTCATGCACCAACGCGCCGGTCTGAAACACTTCGATCGCGCATGCCAGATCCAACACCGCATCCATATCACGTTCCGCCACATCCTGCGGCGCGAACGCACGGAACGCATCCAACGTCAGCAACGCCCGCAGACGTTTGCCGCCCTCACTTGACGTGACCGCCTGCTGCGCCACCGCATCAGCGACGGCTTTGCAGGAATTCGCCACCGGATCGTCTGCATGCAGGAACGAAAAATCCCTTACCAGCGAGAGCGTGCGCGTTTCAATCTGTTCCAAATCGGAAGAGCTAGTCATGGGTCAAGGTTATCCACACACATTCGACAAGAGGAAAACATAATGATTGCAGCGGGTGAGACGGTGCCGGACGTTCGTGACACGCCGAGCTTCACGTTCTCCGACCACAGGGGTCCCGAAACGCCTCATTGCATTGCCGGATGATGCATAGTTCCAACAAAGCGGCCTGCATCAAGCGACCGCTCCGATACGCCAAGGAGGACGAGACATGAAGACGATCGACGGGCCCATGCCGATATGCGAAGCCGAGATGGAACGGCTTGAAGACCAATTGGTGGAGGATTGCAAATCGCTGGGCATGGCGGAGAGCATACGCGATTTCCTGCAGGAGCCATTCTCGGAATGGATGGATGAGCTGGCCGATGAATCGTCGGGAGGTGACGATTCATCGCCAGAATGCAGACTGTCCAGAAACGGTGCGGGAGCACTTGCCATCGCCATGCAGCAGACCATGGCGGTGCGTGACGCGCTGCTGGTCTCCATCATCGTGGATGAACGACGTTCGTCACGTGACTTTCTCATGGGATTCATGGCCAATCCGACACTTCCCGGCAACACGCGTCATCTGGAGGAATCCCTCAACGGATCGTTCCGTGACGCATCAAGAAAACCCGACACGAAACGTTGCGACAACGGCGTCAACATGATGTTCGACATCATCGGGATGGTCCCCGAACGGTATCATGTGCAGCCATTGGCCATCATCAGTTATGTGCTGTGGTGGATGGGCGATGAGCGCGCCATGCTGTGCGCGATGCGTGCGCTCGCGTTGGATGAGAATTGTTCGCTCGCGGCGATCATCTGCTCCGCGGCGCATCGTCATATCGGACCGGTATGGGCCGAAGAGACATAGAGCAACACGCCGAAAGGAAGCGGTACTTGCGCATGGTGAGCTCAACACGCGGGAATAATCGTCCTTGCAAGATGGTTAACTCACATAGTTGACGATTTGCCCTTGCCAGAAGTGGGTCCATATGGTATACGCTTCCGGCGGGATCAATAGGAGGATAAGTTTGGCCACCAAGGAAACGACGGTAAATACGGAACAGACTGATCTGACCGAAAAGACCACCTCCGGAAAAAAGGCCTCCACGCGCAAGCCTGCTGCCAAGAAGAGCGAGTCCTCAAAGACCGCTACGAAGACGTCGCGCAAGACGCCGCGAAGAAGACCTCCGCCGCCAAGAAAAGCAAGAAAGCGGAAGAAGAAGAGAGCCTGATCGAGCAGGACGCTCCTGAAGACGATCCCGTCGAGGATGCCGATCTTGATGATTTCGACGATGACCTTGATGACGTGGACGACGAAGGGGAGGATGACGACCTCGACGAGGACAATATCGACGAGGATGACGATTCCGAACTGGAAGACGATGACGAAGACAAGCGCAAAAAGCCGGAAGAGCCCAAGGAAAAAGGCGCTTTCGTGGTGCGTGACGATGATGACGACGACAATCTGACGCCGTCCGGCAATCCGAAGCGTCGTGTGATCGCAGCCGGCGCCACCGCAGATCCGGTCAAGGATTACCTGAAGCAGATCGGCAGAGTGAACCTGCTGAACGCCGAACAGGAAGTCGACCTGTCCGAACGCATCGAGGCCGGTCTGTACGCCCAACATCTGCTGGACACGGAATCCGACAAGATGGATTTCAAGCGCCGGCGTGAACTGAAGTGGGCCGCGAACGACGGCAAGCGCGCCAAGGACCATCTGCTGGAAGCCAACCTTCGACTCGTGGTCTCTCTTGCCAAGCGCTATACGGGCCGTGGCATGCTGTTCCTCGATTTGATTCAGGAAGGCAATCTTGGTCTGATTCGTGCCGTAGAGAAGTTCGACTGGAAAAAGGGCTTCAAGTTCTCCACGTACGCCACATGTGGATTCGCCAGGCCATCACCCGTGCCATGGCTGATCAGGCCCGCACCATTCGTGTGCCTGTGCATATGGTGGAAGTCATCAACAAGCTGTCCCGCGTGCAGCGCCAGATGCTTCAGGACCTCGGCCGTGAACCTACGCCGGACGAACTGGCCCGTGAGCTCGACATGCCGGTCGAGAAGGTGCAGGAAGTGCAGAAGTACGGGCGTGAGCCGATTTCCCTGCACACGCCGCTGGGCGAGGATGGCGATTCCGAGTTCGGTGATCTGATCGAAGACACCGACGCCATCGCACCGTCCGATGCCGTCGCCTTCTCGCTGTTGCAGGAGCAGTTCAAGCAGGTGCTTGAAACGCTGTCTCCGCGTGAGGCTGGCGTCATCAAGATGCGCTACGGTTTGGAGGACGGCCAGCCGAAGACGCTGGATGATATCGGACGTGTGTATGGCGTGACGCGCGAACGTATCCGCCAAATCGAATCGAAGACCATGTCCAAGCTGCGCCATCCGTCCCGTTCGCAGACGCTGCGCGACTTCCTGGACCAGTGATAGTAATCAGACGCGAGTAAATGAAGTCGAGAAACCGGCATGAACGCAGGGTTTCTCGACTTCATGTCTTGTAAGGCGACAATTGAAAGGGAACATGGCCAAGGATAATTACGGTGCTGAGAGTCTTACCGTGCTCGAAGGCTTGGATGCGGTGCGCAAACGTCCGGGCATGTACATCGGCACGACCGACAGCCAGGGCCTGATGCACTGCCTGTGGGAGATCATCGACAATGCCGTCGATGAGGCTCTTGCGGGAGCCTGCAACCACATCATCGTGACCTTGCATGACGATGGTTCCGTTGAAGTGGCGGACAATGGCCGAGGCATTCCGGTGGACGTGGAGCCGAAAACCAAGCTCACCGGCGTGGAAGTGGTGCTGACCAAGCTGCATGCCGGCGCCAAATTCGGCAATTCCTCGTATGGCGCTTCCGGCGGTCTGCATGGTGTCGGCTCATCCGTGGTGAACGCATTGAGCTCCCGTCTCGACGTGGAAGTGGATCGTGACGGCAAAACCCACCACATGGCTTTCCATCAGGGCCACCCCGGAGTGTATTCCGACGTTGATCCGGAACACCCGTCTCCCGATTCGCCATTCAAGAAGACGCGCAAGAATCGTCCCACCGAACTTGAGATCATCGGCAAAGTCAGTCCGAAGACCACGGTACCCGCATCCGCTATTGGGCGGATCCGGAGATTTTCAACGATACCGCTGAATTCAGTTATGACCAGCTCATCGACCGTGTACGGCAGACCAGTTTCCTGGTGCCAGGGCTGAAAATCACCGTCATCGACGAGAACATTCCCGAAACCGGCGACGAGTCCATTGACGAAATGCTGGAAGTCGATGACAATGTCATCGAACAGGTGACGGAAGAGAACACGTCCGCTGAAACGGATGATATCGGAACCTCTGCCGACATACTGCAGGAGGATTCAGCCGAAGCTGATGAATCAGCCGAATCGCAAGAAAACGATGCTGCCACGCAATCGCAGGAAACTGTTTCCCAACCCGTGCAGCCGAAATATCCGCATGCGCGCGTCGAAGAATTCTGCCATACCGGAGGCGTGAAGGATTTCGTCGATTTCCTGTCCAAAGGCGAAGCGGTCTCCGATATTTGGCGCATCGCCGGCGAGGACACGTATGTTGAAGAAACGCAGGCGGTCGGAGACGATGGTGAACTGCATGCGCAGAAGGTGACGCGTGATTGCGCAGTCGATATCGCCATGCGATGGACCAACGGCTACGACACCACCATGCGCAGCTTCGTCAACGTGGTGGAGACGCCCGGCGGCGGCATGCACGTGGACGGCTTCCTCCAAGGCATCACCAAGCAGGTGCGCAAGGCCATCGAGGACAACGCGCGCAAACTCAAGGTGAATCTCAAGGATTCCCATATGAAGGTGGAACGTGACGACATTCTCGCCGGTCTGGTGGCCGTCGTCACGTCCGCATCGCCGAACCGCAGTTCCAAGGCCAGACCAAGGACGTGCTCGGCACCGCGCAAGTCAAGCCGATCGTCTCCAGAATGACCGACAGGCAGTTCGGTGAGATGATTACCGGCTCCAAACGCGGTTACAAGGAACAGTCCGGCCGCGTGCTGGAGAAAATCGTCGGCGAAATGCATGCCCGCGTGCAGGCGCGCAAGACCAAGGAAGTCACACGCCGTAAGAACGCGCTTGAATCCGCGTCCATGCCGCCGAAACTGTCCGACTGCCAGCCTGGCAATGACGATGTGGCCGAACTGTTCATCGTCGAGGGTGATTCCGCATTGGGCACAGCCAAGGCCGCCCGTAATTCCGGATTCCAGGCGTTGCTGCCGATTCGAGGCAAGATCCTCAACGTGCAGAAGGCATCGCTCGCGCAGATGCTGTCCAACAAGGAATGCGCGGCCATCATCCAGGTGGTTGGCGCTGGTTCCGGAGCGAGCTTCGACATCGAACAGGCCCGATACAACAAGATCATCATGATGACCGATGCCGATGTCGACGGCGCGCACATCCGCATCCTGCTGCTGACGCTGTTCTACCGGTACATGCGGCCGCTTATCGAATACGGTCATGTGTATGCCGCCGTGCCGCCGCTGCATCGTATCGCGTTGACGGGTACGCATAAGGGCGAGTACATCTACACGTATTCCGATGATGAGTTGGCAGGCAAACTCGCCGAGCTTGATAAAAAGCACATCGGCTACAACGAGGACATCCAGCGTTACAAGGGTTTGGGTGAGATGGACGCCGACCAGCTGGCCGATACCACCATGGATCCGCGCACCCGCATGCTGCGCCGTATCCGCATGGAGGACGCCGAACAGGCCAGCCACATCTTCAGCCTGCTCATGGGTGATGACGTGCCGCCGCGCAAGGCGTTCATCGTGGAGAACGCCGACGATTTCGACCGTTCCAAGATCGACACCTGATATTGCATGGCGATTGCGATTGGCGGGTCTTGCGTTACGGCGGAGACCCGCTTTTCGTGTATGCACGATAATGCAAAAACGTCGGGCGATAGTGCAAGATACAAAATACCGTTTGGTAGGTAACTTTGGATAAAATAGCGGAGTATTTTCGTGATTTTATTGCCGCAAACATAAAACATACAAGGAGCTGACTGTGGCCAATCTGCTGCTCGCCGTGATTTACATCGCCTTCATCAGTCTGGGTCTGCCGGACGCGGTGCTCGGCGCCGCATGGCCGACGATGAGCGGCGACCTGCATGCGCCGATTTCCTGGGCGGGTGGCATTTCCATGACGATTTCCGCCGGCACCATCGTGTCCGCGCTGCTATCAGACCGCATAACCTTGCGGTTCGGTGCAGGCAAGGTCACGGCAGTGTCCGTTGCGTTAACGGCGTTCGCATTGTTCGGCTTCTCCATCTCGCCGAATTACTGGATGCTGCTGCTCTTCGCCATTCCGTACGGCTTGGGCGCGGGTGGCGTCGATGCGGCGCTCAACAACTATGTGGCAATCCACTACGAAAGCCGTCACATGAGCTGGCTGCACGCCATGTGGGGCTTGGGCACGCTGCTTGGCCCGTACATCATGGCAAGCGCATTGGGTGCCGGCCATGGCTGGGCGTGGGGCTACCGGACCATCTCCATTCTGCAGGTCGTGCTCACCGCGGTGCTGGTGCTGAGCCTGCGTTGTGGAAGGCGCGTAAGACCGTCGAACCGCAGCGGACGAGTGAAACCTCTTCCGTGCAATCCGCGCAGTCCGAGCAATCGGAAGGGGAAACAGCTGACCGGCGCAAGCCGCTTGGTATTCGCGGTGTGCTCGCCATCCGTGGCGCCCGCGAGATCCTCGTGATGTTCTTCTGCTATTGCGCACTCGAATCGACCGCCATGTTGTGGGCCAGCAGCTATATGGCGCTTGGCAAGGGCATCGACAAGACCACGGCGGCCATGTGGGGAAGCCTGTTTTGCATCGGCATCACCGTCGGACGTCTCGCCAGCGGTTTCCTGACCATGAAACTGAACGATCCGGCCATGATTCGTCTTGGCCAGGCGTTGGTGCTGACCGGCATCGTCATCATGCTCCTGCCGTTGCCGCACAATATCGGCACCATCGCGGGACTAATGGTCATCGGTTTGGGCTGCGCGCCGATCTATCCGTGCGTCATCCATTCCACTCCTGCTTATTTCGGCGAGGACAAATCGCAGGCCATCGTCGGCATGCAGATGGCCTGCGCCTATGTGGGATCGATGTGCATGCCGCCGCTGTTCGGGCTGATCGCGCAACATGTTTCGGTCAACCTGTTCCCGTTCTATCTGGTGGTGTTCCTGGCGCTGATGGTCGCCATGCATGAGACCTTGCGCCGCAAGTGCGGCGACCGTGCGGCCGCCTGACGACGCCATATGTGAGACGCTCGAATGCGTCAGCCGGGCGGTGTGCTCGAATGGGTCGACGACGAATGACGGGGTTTCTGCCGGTTGTGGATGATGTCTGAAGACGATGCCATAATCGAACGTATGTACGAATGCATGGACTTGTTCTCGGAGGCTACCAATGCCTGGTTCAAGCATGCGTTCAATGCTCCGACGGAGGCGCAACGTCTGGCATGGCCGGCCATCCGCTCCGGCGAGAACGTGTTGGTGGTGGCGCCCACCGGCTCCGGCAAGACATTGTGCGCCTTCCTTTCCGCAATCGACCGTCTGATGACGAAGGAGGGCGATGACTTATTGCGGACGTCCGGCGGTGGGGACGGCACGGCTGAATCCGATTGCAATGCCAAGAAACGTAAACCCGTCCGCGGCGTCAAGGTCCTGTATATTTCGCCATTGAAGGCTCTGGGCGTGGATGTGGCCAAGAACCTCCAAGCGCCATTGGCTGGCATCGCCGGACAGTGCGAGGCGATGGGATTGCCATCGCCGAAAGTCAGCGTGGGCATACGAAGCGGCGACACCACGCCGCAGGAACGGCGCAGAATCGTCAGCCATCCGCCGGATATCCTCGTAACCACGCCAGAATCGCTGTTCCTGCTGCTCACCTCCAAGGCGCGACGGATACTTTCCGCCGTTGATACCGTTATCGTGGATGAAGTGCACGCCATCGCGGGCTCCAAACGTGGCGCGCACCTGGCGCTGAGCTTGGAACGATTGGAAAGCCTTGCCGGCCGGTCCGTCCAACGCATCGGGCTTTCCGCCACTGTGGAACCGCCGGCCGAAGCCGCACGTTTCCTTGGCGGCATACGGCCGGTACGCGTCATCAGACCCGAATCGCACCCCGACATGGATCTGAAAGTGGTGGAACCGCTTTCGGCCATGCGCGATCCCGTCTCCGACGACGCAGGGCGGAGGGCAGGCGCCGTGAAACTTCCGAACCGCCATACCACGCATATCTCCGGGGTGAGTCCTGCATGGAGGCATTGGCGGAACGTAAAGGACTGACTTCGGGCGGGGGAAACGAACATACCTCACGGGTTTCGACCGGAGGTTCGGTATGGCCGGCCATCGAACGCAGCGTGCTTGACGAAGTGCTGAAACACCACACCACCCTCGTGTTCGTCAACTCCCGTGCCTTGCGGAAAAACTCACCGCACGGCTCAACGACCTGTATGCGCAATTGCGCACATCCCGGAAAACTGGGTCTGAAACCGCCGTCAAAGCGGACGCAGGGCGGGATGCGCTGTCCGACCGTAGGCTTGGCCGAACGGACTTGAGTGTGTCGGACAACGCATCCAGCCGGAGTCCACAGCCAGTGATTCCACCCAGCCGTATCCGGATCTGGGCTCCCCGGAAGGCCGTGAAGGCTTCGCCAAACACTACGATTCCGTGGTCGGATCCACCACCATGCTGGTCTCCTCGCATGCGGACGCCGACGCGATCGCCATGGCGCATCATGGTTCCGTTTCCAAAGACCGGCGCAAACAGATCGAAGAGCAGCTCAAACGCGGCCAATTGCGTTGCGTGGTCGCCACATCGAGCCTTGAACTCGGCATCGACATGGGTTCAGTGGATCTGGTTATCCAGATCGCACCGCCATTGTCCGTGTCCTCGGGATTGCAGCGGGTGGGGCGCGCGACCACAAGGTCGGGGGAGTCTCGCATGCACTGTTCTACCGATTACACGAGAGCAAATCATCGGCACGGCCGCAGGCATCGAATGCATGCGCTCCGGAGACATCGAAACACTGACCATTCCATGCACCCCCTTGGACGTGCTTGCCCAGCAAACCGTCGCCGCCGCGGCGATGGATGATCTGAAACCAGACGACTGGTACGTGACCGTGCGCAAGGCCGCGCCATTCGAAGATCTCGACAGAACCATGTTCGATGCTGTGATGGGCATGATGACCGGTGCCTACAACGGCGAGGATTTCTCCGCCTTCCGACCTCCATTGCAATACAACGAAGAGGCGGGTCTCATCTCCGCGCGCCCTGGCGCTCAACGACTGGCCGTGACCAGCGGAGGCACCATACCCGACCGAGGAACCTACACCGTGGTGCTTCCCGAAGAAGGCTCCGGACCGGGCCCACGCAAAGTGGGGGAGCTGGATGAGGAAATGGTGTACGAATCCCGGGTCGGAGACGTCATCACCCTCGGCACATCGACCTGGCAGATCCAGGAAATCACCCGGGACCGTGTGGTGGTGGTTCCTGCTCCAGGGCGTACCGCCCGACTGCCGTTCTGGCATGGCGAAGGCGACGGGCGGGACGCGGCATTCGGACGGTCCCAAGGCCGATTCGTACGCGATATGGCGCAAGGACTACGCGCGGAAGTCTCGGACGGCATCGCAGGAGACAAGACCAGCCGATTCGACACGACAACAATCGCACGTCTACGTCGTGACGGATTGGATGGCAACGCCATCGGCAATCTTGCGACCTGCTTGCCGAACAGCGCGCCGCCACGGGAACGATTCCCAACGACCGTGAGCTGGTCGTCGAACGCTGCCAGGATGAAGAAGGCGATTGGCGTGTGATCGTCCACTCGCCATACGGCAGACGCGTGCACGAACCATGGGCCATGGCCATCACCACACGTATCAAACAACGATACGGGTTCGATGGGCAGGTATACGCGGCCGACGACGGCATCATCATCCGCCTCCCGGACGGCGACAGCAACCTGCCGATCCGCGAGCTGCTGCTGTTCGACACGGAAGAGCTGCAACGCATCATCGGAACACAAGTCGGCGAAAGCGTGCTGTATGCCGCACGATTCCGAGAATGCGCGGCGCGATCGCTGTTCCTGCCACGCGCCAACCCCGGCAGACGCGTCCCCTTATGGCAGCAGCGGCTGCGCGCGGCGCAACTGCTCAACGCCGCCCGAACTCGGAAGAACTTCCCGTTGCTGTTGGAAACCGCACGCGAATGCCTACAGGACGTGTACGATCTGCCCGCGCTGAAACATGTGATGTCCGGATTACGCTCCGGAGTCATCTCTTTGAGCGAGACCGTCACGGAAACGCCGTCGCCGTTCGCGGAAAACATGCTGTTCGGATACGTGGGCGCGGTCATGTACCAATACGACGTGCCGCAAGCCGAACGCAGTACGCAACTGCTGTCCATGGACCCGGAAGTGCTGGAACGTCTTCTGGGAGCCACGGACATGGCTTCGCTGTTGGATGCCGACGTCATCGCGCAGGTTGGGAAGGAGCTTGCCGGACGGACGTTCTGGAACGATTTGGACGAGACCGACATTGCCGGCCGTGTGGCGCGATATGTCAAAACGCATGGCCCATTCACCGCGGATCAGATGATCGCCGAACTGGGATTGGACGCTGTCCAAGGCGTACGCATGTTGGATGAATTACATGCCAAAGGCGAACTGCTGAAAGGCCATTTCGTCGATGATGCGGCCGGAGCGGACGCCAATGGTTCCGATGATTCAGCATCGGAACGGTCACCTCGGCAAACGCCCCAGCAATGGCTCCACAAAGACGTGTTTCGGCGTATCCGCGCGCTTTCGCTTGCCAAGGCACGCAAAGCCATCAAGCCGGTGGAACCGGCCGTCTATCAGGCGTTCCTGTTGGACAGACAAGGTGTCGGACCTGTGGGTGGCGCCCGATATGAAGGCGTCGACGGGCTGATGCGTGTGATCGAACAGCTTGAAGGCATATACCTCAACGCCTCCGTTTGGGAATCCTCGGTCTTCCCCGCACGCGTTCGCGACTACCAACCGAGTATGTTGGACGAATTGCTCGCATCCGGAGATGTGGTATGGGTCGGCTCCAAAATCAATGGTTCCAACGCCAAGGAAGCCGGCGGAATCGCATTCCATCCAGCTGATTCACGGCTGCTGACGAAACCCGGCGAACAATCGCAGAACAATGCCTATAGTGCCGGAACCATGACCGTGCCGGAGACGATACTTGCCGCATTATCGAATGGGGGAGCCTTCCATGCGCGGCAGCTTTCCACAGCCGCCAAAACCATCTGGCAGGAACATGCGGAAGTCAACGTGAATCCTGAAACAGGGGAAATCATCCTTCCCGCATGGGGCGAAAGCCAGTTCGAGGAAGCCTTGTGGTCCTTGGTATGGCAAGGCAAAGTGACGAACAGTTCATTCGCTCCCGTTCGGGCCTTGGCTCAAGGCACGGTTTCAGTGCGCGCGCCACGCACTGCCGCACGCAGACGCGTACGGATCCACGCCTCGACACCGGTGACGCTCGGTGGATTATGGTCCGCGGTCGACTCGTCCCAGACCAGTCCAATGGCGATACCGGACCAAACGGACGATACCGCCGGCAAACCAACAGCCGGCATCGAGGAATACGACATCGCATTGATCGAATCGCTGCTCGACCGATATGGCGTGATCGCCGCTCCGCTAATCGACAAGGAGCAGGTCGCAGGCGGATTCTCCGGACTATACCCGGTACTCAAACGCATGGAGGAACACGGCAATCTGGTCAGAGGCATGTTCGTCAAAGGATTCGGAGCGGCCCAATTCGCCGGACGTGACACAGTGGACGCCTTGCGCGGCGACGACGAAGCGCGCAGCCAATCCTGCGTGGCGCTCGACGTGACCGACCCGGCCAATCTGACAGGCTCCGCGATCACATGGCCCGAACAACACCATATGAAACCGGCGCGCAGAGCGGAATCGGTCATCGTGCTCGACCACGGCATGCCGGTGCTGTTCGCCGTGCCGAAAAGCCACAGAATCGTCAGCTTCACCGATGACGAGCGAATATTGCAGCCGGCATGTACGGAACTTGCCTATGCATTGCAACATCAGTCCAAGGGCAGCGTCAGCTTCGCCGAAATGAACGGTGAATCATTGAAGGAACGCAACGAATACAGACGTTTGCTGCATGCTGCCGGGTTCGTGGACAGCCACAAGGCATGAAGCTATATGGCTGAACCAAGCCGGAGGCACTTTCACCCAGCCTGCTCATTCAACCTGGCAGCCCAAGTGCGCAAAACGGGAAGGCCCTGAACCGGAAGAAGAAGAACCAGTCCAGAGCCCCGCCAATCGATTTCGTCGAATCAGCCGACCACCGCAATCGGCGCCGACAGATCCGTACCGGAACCATCGCGTCGCATATCAGGCTTCGGCAATTCCACAGGAGCGCCACTTTGCGTGGAAGCATGCAACGGATACGCGCCCACGAACGCGAGAATCAACGTATCCTGCCCCTTGAGGAATCGCTGCGAACGCACGCCACCCGTACCACGGCCCTTCGTCGGATACATCTCCAACGGCGTGACCTTCGCGGCACCGTTTTCAGTGCCAGGCAACGCTTCGGAATCGCCGGCAACCGTCAACACCACGGCTCCGGAAGCGGAGAACAGTCCATTCTCGCCTTCTTCGTAATTCCATGTCACCTTGCCGTCAGGCACCACCGCGAACGCGGCCGCCGAACACCCCTCAGCCAGACGAATGCCCGCCATGCCGCCAGCGGTACGGCCCTGCGGACGCACATTCTTCGCTTCGAACGTCAACAACGAGGAATCGGTGGACACAAACACCAGACGATCCTCATCACGGGCTTCGGCAGCGGCAAGCACTTCGTCATCATCCTTCAAATCGATGACGCTCCACGAATCCATTGTGGTCGGAGATTCACGGTTCCAACGCTTGACCACGCCGTTGCGGGTGCCCAACGCCAAAGGAACAAGCTGACCGTCGTCATCCGTGGACGGCATATCAATCGCAGCAATCACCCGTTCGCCGCGGATCGGATCGGTGTTCTCCGTCATGCCCAGCAGTTCCTCGGCCTTCACACCACCCGTGACACTGAGCGGCCCATCCGCGGAAACCTTCGGCAATTCGACCACATGGGCCAGCACCAGACGACCCGCTGAAGTAACCAAGCCGTATGAGGAACGTGTGGACGTGCGGAACATCGAAACGATCTGATCATCCTTGGCGCGTCCGCCGGAAGCCGAACGATTCTCCCAACGTTCCACCGCATCCTCGGAAGTGCGTGCGATCAGGCCCGTGGCGGACAGCATCACCGCGCACGGCTCGTCATCAATCTGCAGAGCCGATGCGGTGGCATTCTCATCGCCGGCCTTCTTTGCGGCCTTTGCGGCTGCGGCGACATCGGCCGCTGCGGAGGATACGGTCGCGGCGCGCGCGCGGCAGCCATCGCGTTTGCAGAGACGCCATCATCGCCATGCGCCACAACAGGCGTCAAATTGCCTTCCTCATCCTCATCCAGCAGCACCGTGCGCCGGGGAGTGCCGTATTTGGCCACGGCGTCATCCATTTCGTCAATGACCACGCCGTCAAGCGCCTCATCGGAAGCAAGAATGCGTTCAAGCTCTTCGATACGCCGCTTCAGATCGTCGCGTTCCGCCTCAAGCTCGATACGACTCATCTTGGTCAGACGGCGCAGCCGCAAGTCAAGAATGTACTGTGCCTGAATCTCGTCCAGATCGAATACGGCGATAAGCTTTGTTTTCGCGGCCTCGGCATCATCAGAAGAGCGAATCACCTGAATGACTTCATCGATGTCCACCATGGCGAGCAGCAAGCCTCCACCAAGTGCAGCCGCTCAAGCGCCTTCTTCCTGCGGAATTCACTGCGTCGGCGGATCACCACACGACGATGGTCCACCCACACCTGAAGCATTTCCTTCAATCCCATGGTGTGCGGACGGCCATTGACCAACGCCACATTGTTGATGGTGAAATTGTCCTGCAACGGCGTGTGCTTGAACAGCTGCGCCAACACCGCGTTCGGATCGAACCCGGTTTTGATTTCGATGACGAGGCGCGTGCCGTTATGCCGGTCAGTCAGATCGATGGCACCGGAAATGCCGTCCAGCTTACGGTTCTTCACACCTTCGGAAATACGTTCCAACACACGTTCCGGACCCACCATGAACGGCAGTTCCGTCACGACGATGGCCTTTTTGCGAGCCGTCACGTTTTCGATATGCGTCACGGAACGCGTGGTCAACGCGCCACGACCCGTCTCGTACGCCTCTCGGATGCCTTGCGGCCCACAATCACGCCGCCGCCCGGCCAATCCGGACCCGGCACGTAGCGCATCAACTCCTCTAACGTCGCGTCGGGATGGCGCATAAGATGCTTGGCCGCAGCCACCACCTCGCCAAGATTGTGCGTGGCCATATTCGTGGCCATGCCGACGGCAATGCCGGAACCACCATTGACCAGCAGGTTCGGAATCGCGGCAGGCAGCACAGTCGGCTCCTGAAGCTTGTTATCGTAATTCGGCGTGAAATCGACGGTATTTTCGGCGATATCGGCATTCATGCCCAACGCGGCCGGCGCCATACGAGCCTCGGTATAACGAGAAGCAGCAGGACCGTCATCGAGAGAACCGAAATTGCCGTGACCGTCCACCAATGGCAGCCGCATCGCGAACGCTGCGCCAAACGTACCATCGCCTCGTAAATCGCGGAATCGCCATGCGGATGGAGCTTGCCCATCACTTCGCCAACCACACGCGCCGACTTCATATACGGCCGGTCCGGATTGAGGCTCATCTGACCCATCTGATAGATGATGCGTCGTTGCACCGGCTTGAGACCGTCCCTGGCATCAGGCAGCGCTCGGGCGTAAATCACCGAATACGCGTATTCGAGGAACGACTTGCTCATTTCCTCGTTCAACGGCGTTTCGACGATGTTCTCCTTGACCGTACGCGGGTCAAAGGCTGGTTTTGCCGGTTTGCGGTGCGACACCATGCGGTGGTTCTCCTCACGGAAAGGTTATGGTAATCAACTAGCAATATTACCAGCTGGTACTGCCGCGGTGCTTGAATGGGAACCATGAGTGTTGAAGTGCCCGAAATCGACCAGCTGCTAGCCATGACCAGTCCGGCACGATATGGCGACGAACTGCCGGATGAGGCAGCCGCGGCGGTGCTCTCCACCTATCCTCGGTACTTCCCGCCATTTCCAGCGCCATCGGGCATCCGATTCCAACGGCCATCCATGCCGATCCGAAACGACTCCAAGAGGCACTTGGCCTGCCGGACGCGCGTTCGGCAGTCGTGGTCCTGGTGGACGGTCTCGGATATTGGAACATCAATATGAGATTGGGGCATTCACCCTATCTACGGTCGCTGATGGCGGATGGCGTTAACCAGCGGCCAATCGCCACATGCATGCCCAGCACCACCGTGGCCGCCATGTCCACGTTCGGCACCGGCACATGCCCCGGATTAACCGGCATGACGGGGTATACGCAGCTCAATCCCGACAATGGCGAAATCTGCCAGCTCATCTCTTTCAAAAACGCGCCCGCACCGCTGAAACTGCAACAGCAGCCGACCATATTCGAACGATTGGCGGAACAGGACGTTCGCGTCACCAGTTCGGGACTGCCGAAATTCGCGTTCTCCGCGTTGACTCAGGCGGCGTTACGTGGCAGCGACTACATCTCCAATGACGATCCACGCCGACGTATCATGACCGCGGCGAAAGCGGCGAACACGCCCGGACTGACATACGTGTACCTGCGCGACGCGGACAAGATCGGACACAATTACGGCTGGGACTCCGACAAGTGGATCGGCACATATGAGCGTGTCGACGCCCAGTTGTCTTTGCTGCGTCGAAGTGTGCCGAAGAACACGCTGATCGTCATCGTGGCGGATCATGGCATGATAACCGCGACCCGGAAGCCTGCATCGACATAGCGTCCGAACCCCAGCTGATGCGGGGCGTCGCGAATGTCGGTGGTGAACCACGCTGTGTCATGCTTTATGGCGAGGATGGCGAGAATCCGGAGGACATCGCCGCTCGTTGGCGTGACGTGCTGGGGGAGCGCGCCCAGGTGCGCACCCGCCGGCAGGCAATCGAGGAAGGCGTCTACGGACCAGTCGATGAACGCGTCAAGTCGATGATCGGCGATGTGGTCGTCTCCGCTGCGGGCTCTACCACCATTGTCGATTCCCGCACACAGGCGGAGAAGGCGATGCATCTGCCCAGCGTGCACGGGTCGCTGACCTACATGGAATCTGATATTCCATGCCTGATTGACGTGGCTTGATCGAATGATCCGAACGTCTGAACGGATGTTGCCGTGGGATGTTAGGGAACGTTAATCAGTCACCGAACAGAATTTCATCCCAACTCGGCACTGCGGAGCGTCCTGCACGGCGCTTCGATTTGGTGGTGCTCTGACTATGAGGATCGGATGATGCCGTCTTGGACTTATCGGACTGCTTCTCGCCGGCGGATTGCATGTTTTGCGAGTTTTGGGCAGGTTCCGTCGTTGAAGGGGCGGGGGACTGCGTCGTCGCGATTTCCGGACGGTTCGGCAGCGGAACGGTCGCCGATGACTGAGTCTCAACGGTGGTCTTGATATTCGTGGCTTGTGGTGCAACCGGTTCCGGAGCATTCCAAGCAGACACCGTCTGTTCGATACGTGCGGAACGTGCGGAATCGCCCGGCAAATTCAATGATGCGAGAAAATTCTGGTCGACCTGCTTCTCGGCGTGTCCTTCCGTCGTCGTGTCTTGCTCGCCGATGAGCTTGCGTGCCGTTGCGTTCAGACAGTTGACCGCGTTGTCATGCATGTTCCAAGACCATTCCGCACGGGCGGCATGACCTGCGGAATCGAACTCCGCGGTAATCTTCCACGGTTCCAAACCGCGTCTGGTGGCCTTCCACCGCACATCCTCCAACCGTACGTGGGCTGCGGCGAAAGTGCGTTCGATCAGTTCGGAAAGCGTGCGCACACGGCTTTCCTTCGGCGCGGGAACCGCCAGGAACTGTTCGATCGCATATTGCTTTTCGGTTTCCACCGCCGCCGAGAAACGCCGAACAAGCGCTTCGCTCAACGAATATCGCTCCGCCACGCGGGTCGGATTGGCTCCGGCTCGAATCAAGGATTGGATTTGGGAGATCGGCAGCGTGGAAGGCGCTTGCTGCTGACGCTCCTCTTGGGTTTCGGTGCGAATCTGTTTTGCCTCCAAAATGGCTCTTTCAAGCGCTTCATCGACCTTGACGGCGAATTTGCCGGCACCTGAAACAAAGACGAGCTCACCGGTTTCACTCACATGATCGAACCGTGCATCTTCGAGCGCATTCTCAGGCACAACACACCACTTTCCCTTAGATTTTTCTATTAATTCTATTGTGCCCCACGTGTCGGATTTTACGAGTATTTCAATTCGTGTATCCTAGCGGGGGAAAAGTCATGTATTCTATGGCGCATAAGCACCATAGATGACGAAAGGAATCTCGATGGCACAGGATTATGATTCCCCGCGCAACAAAGACGAGGACGAGGAGTCGCTCCAGGCTTTGAGCAAGGGTTCTCAGAACAATTCCAACGATATGGACGATGACGAGAACGCCATTGCCGAAGACTACGAGCTGCCGGGCGCCGATTTGAGCAATGAGGACGCTTCGGTGACCGTCATTCCGATGCAGGGCGACGAGTTCATCTGCTCCGAATGCTTCCTGGTGAAGCATCGCAGCCAGCTTGCCTACACTACCGACGACGGACAGCCGGTATGCAAGGAGTGTGCGGCCTGATGGCGTTCGACGAGGCATACAACGAGCCGGAAAACGTCGAGGTTCTGGTAAAGTCGCTGGATCCCGGGCAGCCGGCTCAGCTGCATTACGCCCATGCCGGAGATGCCGGTGCCGATCTGCGCACCACCGAAGAAGTGACGTTGAAGCCGTTCCAGCGGGCGCTGGTGCCCACGGGAGTGGCAATCGCATTGCCTGCCGGCTATGTGGCGCTGGTGCATCCGCGTTCGGGACTCGCCGTCAAGCAGGGCGTCACGGTGCTTAACGCGCCGGGAACCATCGACGCTGGGTACCGTGGCGAAATCAAGGTGCCGTTGATCAACCTCGATCCGGAACGCGCCGTGACGTTCCATCCGGGCGACCGCATCGCACAGCTGGTCATCCAACGCTACGTCGAGGCAAAATTCATCGAGGCGCAGACCCTGCCCGGATCCGACCGCGCGGAACGTGGCTTCGGATCAACCGGCGTTGCGTCCTGACGGGACTGCAATACACAAAGACCGAGGATGTATCCGGCCCGTGCAACACGCGGCCGGATACATCCGTCATATGGTGATGCGCGGGTACTATAGGGTACATTCCAAGCGAGGAGGAGCGAAATGAGCGACATGGATCATGAGGTTCGTTCGGCCAGAATGTTGGGCTGCGAGATCAGCACGAATCCGCTTGACCCGCTTGAACCAATCCTCAAGATGTGCGAATACCACCATCCCGACGAGGACATGAGCATTCTCGCGAGAGCCTACCGGCGCGCCGTCAACCAGCATTCGTCGCAACGGCGTAAATCCGGCGAGCCGTACATCATCCATCCGCTTGCAGTGGCGCAGATCCTCGCCGATCTTGGCATGGGGCCGCTGGTTGTGGCAGCGGGCCTTCTGCACGACACGGTGGAGGACACCGACTACACGCTCGACGAATGCCGCGCGAATTCGGCGACACGGTGACCGGCCTGGTGGACGGCGTCACGAAGCTTTCCAAAATGGAATACGGCGATTCCGCCCAGGCCGAGACCATCCGCAAAATGGTGGTGGCGATGAGCCGCGACGTGCGCGTGCTGGTGGTCAAGCTCGCCGACCGTGTGCACAACGCCCGTACATGGCGTTACGTCAAGCAGTCGAACGCGCAGAAAAAGGCACGTGAAACGCTGGATGTGTATGCGCCGCTCGCCAACCGTCTTGGCATGAACGCCATCAAAACCGAGTTGGAAGAACTCAGCTTCAAGGTTCTGTATCCGAAGATCTACAACGAGATTGTGGTATTGGTGGCCCGTCGCGCCGGACAACGCGACGTGTACCTGAAGCAGATTCTCGCCGAAATCAATGAGGATCTCGACGAACAACACATCAAAGCCTATGTGACGGGCCGTCCGAAGGACTACTTCTCCATTTACCAGAAGATGATCGTGCGCGGGCACGATTTCGCCAACATTTATGATTTGGTGGGCGTGCGTATCATCGTCGACACGATTCAGGACTGCTATGCGGCGTTGGGTGCCGTGCATGCGCGGTGGAACCCTGTTCCCGGCCGTTTCAAAGACTATATCGCCATGCCGAAGCTCAACATGTACAGAGCCTGCACACCACGGTGGTCGGCCCCGGCGGCAAGCCGGTGGAGATTCAGATCCGCACGTGGGACATGCACCGCCGCGCGGAATTCGGCATCGCTGCGCATTGGAAGTACAAGGAGAACGGCCAAGCCGGACGCGCGTTGAGCTCGCCTGACAAGTCCGACCGCAAGCGTGGCGAAAACCAGGAGCTGAGCGAGGCCGACAACCTCAAATGGATTCAGCAACTTGCCGACTGGACGAGCGAAACGCCGGATTCCGACGAATTCCTTGGCTCCCTCAAAGAGGATTTGGGCGCGGCAGAGGTCTACGTGTTCACGCCGAAAGGCAAGATCGTCTCGCTTCCCGCCGAAGCCACTCCGATTGATTTCGCTTATGCGGTGCACACCGAAGTCGGTCACCGTACCATGGGTGCGCGCGTGAACGGACGATTGGTGCCGCTTGATACCAAGCTCGAGAATGGCGATACCGTTGAAATATTGACATCCAAGTCCGAATCCGCAGGTCCGTCGCGTGATTGGCTGAGCTTCGCCAAGAGCCCGAAGGCACGCAACAAGATTCGTCAATGGTTCAGCAAGGAACGCCGTACCGAAGCCGTCGAGGAAGGCCGTGACGAGCTGACGCGCGCCATGCGCAAGCGCAACCTGCCAATCACCACGCTGCTGACTCCGGAAGCATTGGTGGGTGTCGCCGACGAGTTGAACCTTGCCAACGCGGAAGCCGTGTTCGTGGCGATTGGTGATGGCCAGATCTCCACGCAGAACGTCATCTCGCATCTGGTCCGTGACGCGGGCAGCGACGAGGTGGATGAGGAAGTCGAGCAGGAGCGTTGCCGCTCAAGCAGGTGGAGCGTACCAAGAAGACCACCAGCTCGTTGGGTATCTCCGTCAAGGGCGTGGGGGACATCTGGGTCAAGCTGGCCCGATGCTGCATGCCGGTTCCGGGAGACAAGATCATCGGCTTCATCACCCGCAACCAAGGCGTGTCCGTGCATCGCGTGGACTGCCAGAACATGCTCGAACTGGAGAAGCGCCAGCCGAACGGGTCGTGGATGTGCAGTGGACCAGCACCAAGGGCGTGTTCATGGTCAAGATCCAGGTCGAGGCGCTTGACCGTCCGCATCTGCTGAGCGATGTGACACGCGTGCTGTCCGATCACGGCGTGAACATCATCTCCGGCTCGATTTCCACCGGCACCGACCGTGTGGCCACCAGCCAATTCAGCTTCGAAATGGCCGATCCGCAGCATCTGAACACCCTGCTCGCCGCCGTGCGTAAAATCGAAGGCGTGTTCGACGTGTACCGCATCACCGGCGCGAAGGATTCCGCGGAGCCGCGACTGCGCAAAATGTGATGTTGACGAATCACATAAGCCGGTGATTGCAAGCAAACGCCTCTATAAATAAAATGAAGAAAGCCCCTCAATCGAGGGGCTTTCCTATATTGTACGGCTGTGCGGGAAACGCTTACTTGAGCACTTCCACGGACACGATGCCGACCGGCTCGGTCGGACGGTCCATGCGATCGGTGTTCACGGCTTCGAGCTTGTCGACCACTGCCTTGGAATCGTCATCCGCAACCTCGCCGAAGATGGTGTGGTGGCCGTCGAGCCACGGGGTCGGCACGGTGGTGATGAAGAACTGGGAACCGTTGGTGCCGTGGATCTTGCCGTCCATGCCACGACGCAGGCCGGCGTTCGCCATGGCCAGCAGGTACGGGTGGTCGAACTTCAGATCAGGAACGATTTCATCGTCGAAGTCGTAGCCCGGGCCGCCGGTGCCGTTGCCCAGCGGGCAGCCACCCTGAATCATGAAATCCTTGATGATGCGGTGGAAGGTTAGACCGTTGTAGAACGCTCATGGGAAGGCTGGCCGGTCATCGGATCGATCCATTCCTTCTCGCCGGTGGCAAGGCCGAGGAAATTGGCCACGGTTTCCGGGGTTTCGTCGTCGAACAGGTTGATTTTGATGTCACCTTCGGAGGTGCGCATGATAACTGTAGTCATGGCTCCAAGTGTCTCATGGGCTTGAGACCGGCCGGAAACCCCAATCCCGTCATGCTTTGAGGGGGTGGACGGGGAATCCGTACCGGACGGGACTACGGGCGGTATGAAACCGGCCAAGGCACCTTTAGCTGCACCCGAGATTCCACTCGATCGGCGCATCGGGGTTGAAGGGACTGACAAGGAACCTGGGGGAACCGGCACCTACCAAAGCACCTTGGTGCGCATGGTCTGGGGCGTCGGTCATCTTCTTCATCAGTGTGTCGTCCATGAGATCCTCAGGAGTGGTCCCAAGGAATCGTGCGGCCTTCACCACATCGGCCAAGGACCATGAGATATAGCCATTAATCTTCCTCGACATTGCGGCTTTCTTGATCCCCAGCGCCTCGGCAAGAGCGAGTTGGGACGCCCGTCGCGCGGTCAAAAGCATCTTGACATTCCAAGCAACGACTTTTTCCATGTGCATAGCCTCCTCTTCCGCGCCAATGAAGGAGCTGCTTTCCGGTTCGTCCATTATGTTCTCCTCAAACTTTGTGTCATCTGAATAAACCAAATCTAACACGTCGATTTGCGTTTAGTCAAAGTAAACGATATAGTATATTCTAGATAAACAAAAACAACTGAAAGTAAATAGAAAGTGGTCGAGACGGTATGGCTGACGCGATGAAGAAATGGCTGAGACGGGAGTGCATCTCATATCGCCGCCTGGCGAAAGAGATGAATCAGTCTCCTGGAGGCATTTCCAACAAAGTCAACGGCCACACCCCCTGGAGCCTCAACGATTTGCTTTGGCTGAAGGAACATTACGGCCTGTCCTATGAATTTGTTATCGACGGTGCACCACAGTGCCAGAAAGAGGAGGTTGCGTGATGGCTGGTGGAATCTACGAGCAGTCTGAATGGCCGGATAGCCGGAGCGATTACGTCCAGGTGTGCGACGGATGCCACACCGCGATCTGGTCGACCCGCTGGAACGAGGAGACATCGGACGGTTTCGACGCTTTCCTCGCCAGGAACGGCTGGCGTCACTACTTTCTCCGCGATGACCTCCGGGTGCTGGATCTCTGCCCCGACTGCGCGGCACGCGCGCTGCGTCTCGGCGAGATTCGGACGCTTGCCGATTGCTGGATCCGCCCGGTGCGCTCCTACACGCACGCCGACCAGGAGGTCTCCGCCCAACTGTCCGCCCGCGAACGGATGGCGGCGAACCTGCTGCTGACCGCCGCCTGACGAAAACTGAACACTTGGCCGCTCCGGCACAAACGCAGACTCCACGGAACGGCCACAATGCCGGAAACGGTTGGACGGGATCTTTCCCTTCTCCTTGCTTCCTTCTCTCTGCAACCGAGAACCCGTCCGTCGGTTCGATTCCGACGTCCGGCACTCCATAACTGAAAACGGAAAAGAAGACCCTGTGTCCCGTCGGAAACCGAAAAACCCGCGGAACACAGGGTGGACATGCAAACCACGACGACGGGGCCTGCCAGAACCTCCGCCATCGTCCCTTGGAAACCAAAGGAAGGCCAGCAATATGAACATGGTAGTCGAAACCGCCGTTAACGGCGTTTCTGATTCTGACTATACGGTGCGACACGCCGACAAACGGTGCACGGCGTCTACATATTCCGCCCGATCGGAGCAGTCGGAGGCGGAGTACTGGATGCTCCAGCACGACGCTTACTCGCGCCGGGCCGGCCGCTGCCTCGTCACGGCGGCCATCCTGCTGTGCGCCGCGCTGTCGTGCATGGTCG
>ENA-OQAS01000021-OQAS01000021.1-human-gut-metagenome-genome-assembly--contig:-NODE-21-length-74306-cov-7.465064_pt1 | contig 74306 bp, 86 predicted proteins | sample MGYA00242733_ERZ504523 | MGnify/ENA primary metagenome ERZ504523 (study PRJEB26092, sample SAMD00036239) | human gut metagenome | host: Homo sapiens | study: EMG produced TPA metagenomics assembly of...
CATTCAGCTTGGCAGTACTAATAGGTCGAGGGCTTGACCACAAGATTTCTTTGGTCAGCTGTGTAGTATATACTTTAACCCGATTGGTCATTCCAATATGAATTTAACTAATCTTTCTTCTTAATCTCTTTCCTTTATTCAGTTTTCAGGGTGTTTGAAAGAACACAGAGATGCACCATTAGCTCAGTTGGTAGAGCACCTGACTCTTAATCAGGGTGTCCCGGGTTCGAGCCCCTGATGGTGCACCAAGAGAAGTTGCAGGGGCTAATGAGAGCAAAGACCATTAGCCTTTGTGACGAAAGACAAGGCTCGTTGGTCAAGCGGTTAAGACTCCGGCCTCTCACGCCGGCAACGCGGGTTCGATTCCCGCACGAGTCACCAAAAGGTAAAAAGCTGAAAGGCTTTTAAATACAAAAGAATAGTTGGTGTTGATGACGCTGAGGGTCCACCTGTTCCCATACCGAACACAGAAGTTAAGCTCAGTGGTGCCGAAAATACTTGGCTGGTGACGGCCCGGAAAGATAGGGAGATGCCAACACAAAGCATACACCCAAACGGGTGTTTTGCTCTATATTCCTCCATAGCTCAGTCGGTAGTGCGAGTGTACACAAATATACCCAACATTATCTCTTAGTTTGAGGAAAGGCTTCGACCAAAAGTTGTTGCCGAAAACTTAATATGATCCTCCATAGCTCAGTCGGTAGAGCGCATGACTGTTAATCATGATGTCACTGGTTCGAGCCCAGTTGGGGGAGCCACAACGAGGCTCATAGTATATTCTATGAGCCTTTGTTTTTATTAAGTTTTCGGTTTGCAGAAATTATCTATTTTGGCAAGCCGGAAAGGAAAGGATATGGAACAGAATATGACTGATAAGCAATTCGATGTTCTTATGAACTCGATTATTCAGATTGTTAAAGATTCTGATTCAAAAGATGATGCCGTTGAAAAACTGCAGAATCTAATCAAAGAACAGAAGAACTGACATCTTTCTCGCTTAATTTAATACAATCAAACATATGAGTCAATCACTATATTTTGATATATAGTAATTGGCTCTTTTTTTATTGCAATCGTTTTAATTTAGATTAAGACGGTTGCTTTTTTATTTTATAAAGAAAGGAAGATTTTAATGTATTTTACAGACACACCTGAACTTAGAAAGTTTGAAAGAGAGATGAAACAAAAGCCTAACTTTGATAGGCGAAACGATTACTTTTCTAATAATGAAAGTAGTCGTAAAAGAAAGGACATCAAATCTGATGACAACAAAAAATTTAATAACGGAGGTTAGACATATGAAAACAAAAATCAGAAGTCCTACTTAAATTCAACAAGATTACGAATTCAATTATGGAGGTAATAAACTTGAATAAATTTGATAGAAAGCGCAGAATTGCTGAAAGCGTTAAGCAGATGTATCCACCCGGTATACGAATTGAGCTTATCTGTATGAATGACCCATATTCTCCTGTACCATCCGGTACAAGAGGTACAGTTCAAGCCGTAGATGATATGGGTACGATTTTTCCTGATTGGGACAACGGTCGTTCTCTTGGTGTTGTTCCCGGCGAAGATGTATTCAGAAAACTTTCGCAGGAAGAAATTGAAGCTGAAAACCAATATTCATCAGCAGTTGAAGAAGAATCGCTTGATGAAGATAACGGAATTATTATGAAACAGTGAGGTGATTATTAAACGAATCTTCAAAGGTATGAAGATTTATGACAATCAAATTTTTTGATATGTTTGCCGGTATAGGCGGTTTCCGTTCAGGTCTTGAAGCCATCGGCGGTTTTGAATGCGTAGGATATTGTGAAATCGACAAATATGCAAAGCAGGCATATGAAGCAATGTATGATACAGGAGGCGAACTTTACTTTGAAGATGCAAGAAAAATCATACCCGAACAGTTACCCCATATCGACCTTATTACGGGAGGATTTCCTTGTCAGTCTTTTTCAATTGCCGGACAAAGGAAAGGATTTGAAGATACCAGAGGAACGCTGTTCTTTGAAATTGCAAGAATTGCTTCCGTTAAAAGACCTAAGTATCTGTTCCTTGAAAATGTACCCGGACTCCTTAGTCATAACAAAGGCAGGACATTTAAAACAATCCTCAGTTCGTTGGACCAATTGGGGTATGATGTCGTATGGCAAGTGCTTAACAGCAAAAATTTCGGAGTTCCGCAATCAAGAAAAAGATTGTATCTTATCGGATTTCATAGAGAAAAATGTGCCGGACAAGTATTATCTTTCACGCAGACAAATTCTAAAACTACTGTACAAAGATACCCAGGCAAAGAAGGTGACCGCATATATTCCTCAGAAGGAACAAGTATTACATTAACAAGTAATGCCGGTGGCTTTGGTGGCAGAACAGGTCTGTATAGCATAGAGGAATTAGGACTTCCGATAAATGTAAATACCAAGGACGGATATCAAATTGCCTATCCCGGTGACAGTATAGATACTGCATATCTCGGTCAAAATTCAAGGCGTGGACGAGTTGGAAACCAAGTTGCACATACCCTTACAACATCCCAAACTCAGGCATATTACTTTATTGATATGAACCCTGACCCTAAAATGACCGAAATTGCAAGGTGTATTACAGCCCGTCACGCATCCGATATCAGCAACAGAAAAGGAGAACATTCTGCTGTGTTCATAGAAGATTACAACCTTACAGATGATGAGGAACATCCCCTTGTTGTATTCGTGGATAAGGAAAAGAAAATTCATATCGGCAGAATAAGAAAGCTGACTCCGAGAGAGTGTTGGAGATTGCAAGGCTTTACAGATGAGCAGTTTGATAAAGTCCTTGCAACAGGAATGTCGGATTCACAGCTTTATAAACAAGCCGGAAATGCTGTTACAGTGAATGTAATATCTGAAATAGGAAAGATAATTAAACAGGTCAACGAAAACAGTAAAGCAGAATAAAAACAACAACTGATATCAATCGTTCCAAACGACTGATATTGGTTTTCAGATATAAGCCGTTGGTTGAGTTAAAAACTTAATCAAGGCTTTTGTTGTTTCGGGGCGATTGATATTGCCACAGGAGGTGGATAATATCAAAACACCCGTAACATGGGTAGGTAATAAGACTTCAATATTACCTATTATTTATCAGGTTATTCCATTGGAATACTACCGATATGTTGAACCTTTTGGTGGTTCAGGAGCAGTAATGCTTGGTAAATCAAAGCCGGACAAATTTGAGGTTTACAACGATTACAATCAAGACCTTGTAAATTTGTTTCATTGTATAAAGGAAAGACCAATGGCTTTTTTAAAAGAACTTGGGTTCTATCCTCTTAATTCAAGGGATGATTTTAATGTACTCAAAGACTTTTTTAAGCACAAAAATTTTAGAAACGACTTTATTGACGAGGAAACAGAACTTACTAAAATAATGTTACCTAAACCTCAAGCTAAAGAAATTATAGAGCTATTTAGTAAATCTGCAACGGATTATGATATTCGCAGAGCAGTTATGTTTCTAAAATTACTGCGATACAGTTATTCAAGCAGTGGAAAATCTTTTGCCTGTCAACCCTTTTCTATACGAAGTCTATTTAGGTTGATAGAAGATGTAAGTGTGAGAATGTCAAATGTGGTAATTGAAAATCAGGACTTTCAAACGCTGATAAACCATTATGACCGAAAAGATACTTTCTTTTATTGTGATCCTCCCTACATTAAAACTGAACACTTTTATTCTTGTGGTTTTAATTGGGATGACCATTTGCGACTTCGTGATACTCTTTTCGGAATCAAAGGGAAATTCCTGCTTTCATATAACGATTGTGAAGAAAGCAGAAACTTGTATAAAGGATGTTACTTTTTGAGGTTTACGAGAGTTCACAGTATGGCTCAAAAGTATAAACCGGGAGAGGAATTCCACGAAATTATAATATCAAATTATGATATGCGTGAGCGTGAACGGTCAAAGCCGTATCAACTCAACTTTTTTGATACAAACCAAACAAGAGAAGTGAATAAAATTATAAAGGAGAATGTTGTTTACCATGGAAAATAGAGTATATATCAGCATACCGCTTGATTCATTAATTGTATCAGGCATCATATCAGGTTCGATTATCAAGATTACAGCCGCAGATGGCTTAATTATTCTTGAAAGATGCAAAGATGAAGTATGTGACTGTGACTGCATTTGTGATGAGTGCAGAGAAAAGCATGAATTGAAGGAAGTGAGAATGAGAAATGATGAAATTGTATAGGTTTCTCGGCAAAAGAGGAAGAATTACAATTCCATATGAAATCCGTCAGCAAATCGGATTCAGATACAATGATGTGTTGTCATTTACAAAACTTGATGACAACTCGGTAGTTGTGTGTAAAGAGAAAATCTGTGATAACTGTAATGAATATTTAGATGAGTTTGAGGGCGACTTTGAAGAAAATATCACCCTTGAAGATTTTCTCGACAGCCTGTCTGAAGAAGAACAGAGGGATGCACTTGTGCATCTTTCTTTGCTGTGGGCAGAAAAACAGAAACACTAAATCGGAGGTGAATTTATAATGGCACAGAATACAAATTTCAAAGGAAACAAAAATAACAATCAGAAAAAGAAACTGCCATATATCAAGGTGAAAATTGACAAGATCATAAGTCTTGAAGAAAGCAAAACAAAAGCCTTTGCCAGCGTCACAATCGGTGGTGCTGTAGTTGTTCACGGCGTAAGAATTATGAATTCAGCAAAGGGTCTGTTTGTTGCTATGCCTGCAAATGTATATGTTGATTATAACGGTGAAAAACATTTCAACGAGATTGCCCACCCAATTTCCAAAGAAGCCAGGACTTACTAAACAACAAGGTTATGGAAGCATATCATCAGTCACTCGACGAACAGCAGGCAGAATCAGAAACTGAGAATATGTCGGAAGATGAATCGGAAAACTTTTTGCAGAGTATGTAGTAAAATTCTCTGGACATTTCAAAATCTTTTGATATACTTGCTGCTTGAAAGGATGGCGATAGTATGAAAAAGAAAATCGCAATTATGCTGACATTGATTTTAGCGGCAGGAACATTCACAGCTTGTACAGCAGAAGAAAAAGTAAATAATGATATTAAGGCATCCGTAGTTTCAAAAACTGCGGATGTTTCTGTATCTGAAACAACTTCTGTAATCAGTACAACAAGTCAGATTGAAACTACCAAAACAGCAGAAACCACGGTAAAACCCACAGTATCGCTGGAAACAAAACCTTCGAAAACGGATACCAAATCCAAAGAAAAAGTCGACAGTGGGCAAAATTCGGCGATTGTTTCGGCAACTGAACCGACTCAAGCAAAACAGGATTCAATATCAAAAGATACGGAGCAGAAAACCGAAGCAACCAAAGAAAAACATGCTCAAAAAGCAACAGAGAAACCAACCGAAAAGATAACACAACCACCCATAGAGAAGAAAAGTGTTGATGTAACTTCTGCTGTAAATTCAGCCATAAGCTACGGTAAACAGCTTGGTATGAAATATGATACTTCTCTTAACACAGGCAACGCAAGTTGGTTCTCACCTACAAATGCATCATACTATGACAGCACTTCTGAGCTGACGGCATACTGTTATGCCGATATAGAGTATGTGCACACTACTACAAAAATGACGGCATAGTTCCAAGTGACCTGTCTTTTAATGTAGTGGCAGAAAACAACAAAATATATGTGGTCTATTGTTAGTCGGGTGGCCCGACAGCCAAATTTTTCTGCACTCACCTAATTGTGGGTGCTATTTTTATGTGAAAGGAAAATGTAAATGACAATTAAAAACATTACAACAAATGATTTAAGAAAGATGAATAACAAGGAAGGACTAATCCTCCAAGGTTGCGGAGGTGAAGTAAAGGAATGGGTTGACGGTATAAATGATATTCTCACAGAAAACGGAATACTCCTTGATGATACAAAATTCGATAATGTGTCTGTGTTTCAAAATGAGGGAGTTACCTGTATTCTATATCCCTTTGATAATGTTCACCTTGATGTTGGCAAGCTGTCAATGTGGCGATTGCAGTCATATACAGCCTTTGCCGGAACTTGGCTTTCCGACTATGTGGATAACAAGCTGGGCGGTTTTGAACCTGAGCAGAACAAAGCTGAAAAGGTCAAACCCGACTGTGAATTGATAGGTCAGGACGGCAATATTTTCAATCTGATGGGAATTGCAAGTCATACCTTAAAGCAAAACGGTATGGCAGATGAGGCAAAAGAAATGTGCAGTCGTGTTACGAGCTCGGGCAGTTATTGCGAAGCACTGAACATTATCGGCGATTATGTAAATATCACAGACGGCAGTGAGCAGTCCGATGATATAGATGAAGATTACGATGAAAGGCAGATGATGAACTTATGATTGTATAAAAACAGAATAAGACATCAATCGGGGCAAGGGTAAAATCTTGCCCCATATTTTTTATGAAAGGATTTTTAATATGACGAACTTAATCAAAAACAAGAAATTTACAAGAATAACGGCAATACTGCTTGTCATCATAACATTGTTTTGCAGTGTGTTTACTCTCCCTGTAAGTGCGGCAAGCGGTGACAAAGCAACAATTACATTTGATTACTGTTACGACACAGCAGGAAACATAATCAGATATCAGAAGACCACAACTGACAACGGTTACACAGTAGATTCAGCCGGTGAGGAATTGTGCAAAATCTTTGCCGATGAAAAGGAAGCCTACTGCATTGAGCCTGGTCACAGTTTGTTTGCAGGCAATTCCTTGACGGAGAACGGTTCGGTTGTGTGGAAAAATTTAGGCTCTGCAAAGCAAAAGGCGATTAACCTTGCTCTGCTGTACGGTAAACCCGGTTCGGGAAAGAATTTAAGCGGTACAGAAGATCAGAAATGGATTGCAACACAGCTCATTGTTTGGGAGTTTGTGTCAGGTTGCAGAAGTACAAATGATGGTTACAAATGCACCAACACAAAATATATAGACGGCATTTGTGCAGACGGTGCAAACCCAGGTGTTAAGTCGATTTACAATGCGATTTCAAAAAGCCTTGCAAACTATTCAACTATTCCGAGCTTTGCATCTGCAATCGCATCAAAGGCAGAAACCAATGAAATGAAGTATAGTGACGGAAAATATTCCGTTACACTTACTGACAGCAACAAAATACTTGATGAGTTTACTTTCAAAACAACAAACGGAATTACAGTCAAAAAATCAGGAAATAAATTGATACTAACCTCAACTTCAGCAGTAGATGAAGCAGTAACCTTTAATTCTGCAAAGTCAATGCCGGATGTGGGCAAAACTGTGCTTGTTCCGTATGGAGATGCGAGTTTGCAGGATGTAATCACGGGTGTTGAAAATGATGCAGACCCGATAAGAGCATATTTTAAAGTAAAGACAAGCTCTGGTAATCTGAAACTTGTTAAAACCTCAGAGGACGGAAATGTTGCAAATATTGAGTTTACAGTTAAGGGAGAAAACTTTAACAAGACCGTAAAAACAAACTCAAAGGGCGAATTTGAATTAACCGACCTTGTTCCCGGTACTTACACAGTAACCGAAAACACAGAGGGAAAATATGCAAAACAGAACAGTAAAACTGTTAAGGTGGAGTCAGGCAAAACTGCCACAGTTTCATTTGCAAATGTCCTTAAAAAGTGGAATTTGACTGTCATCAAAACCGATGCCGAAACAAAAATAGCACAGGGAAACGCTACACTTGCAGGTGCAGTTTACGGCATCTACAATAACGGAAAACTTGTAGATAAATATACCACAGACCAAAACGGAAGTTTCACAACCTCATACTATGTATGCGGTGATAACTGGACTTTGAAAGAAATTGTGCCAAGCGAGGGTTATCTGCTTGATGAAACTGAATACCATATAGGTGCAGAAGCGAAAAATTATACAGTCGAAAACAACTCGATTTCAATGGGTGTTACCGAAGACATTACAAAGGGAAAAATCTCTATAATCAAGCATACCGATGACGGAAGTACAAAAATAGAAACTCCCGAAAAGGGTGCAGAGTTTCAGGTGTATCTCAAGTCGTCAGTCAGTTATGCAAAGGCGAAAGACACCGAGCGTGACCTTTTAACTTGTGATGAATACGGCTTTGCAGAAACTAAAGATTTACCATACGGTACATACACTGTTCATCAGACAAAATGTTGGGACGGAACGGAGTTCATAAAGGACTTTGATGTATTCATAAATGAAAACGGCAAGACCTATAAATATCTAATTAACAACGCAGGTCTTGAAAGTTATGTAAAGATAGTAAAGGTGGATTCTGAAACAGGCAAGCAGATTCCATATGCAGGCGCAGGCTTTCAGATTTACAATCCAAAGGGCGAGCTTGTAACTATGAAATATACTTATCCAACTGTTACAAAGATTGATACTTTCTATACAAATGAGGAAGGCTGTCTTATCACACCTGAAACTCTACCATATGGAAAAGGATATTCCATAGTAGAGGTTCAGGCTCCATACGGATATATCCTTGACAGCACTCCTGAATATTTTGACATTACAGCAGAAAACACAAGCGAAGAAAACGGCGTTACAATCGTAAAAACAGAGAAGAAAAACACACCGCAGAAAGGCACGATCACAGTTGAAAAGACAGGCGAGATTTTCTCAAATGTAACTTCATCAGGTGAAGAAATAGTAATCTATCAGCCGGAATACTCTGTCAGCGGTTTAGCAAATTCTGTATTTGAAATCTACGCAGACGAGGATATTACAACTCCTGACGGTACAGTAAGAGTGAAGAAGGATACGCTTGTTGCAACGCTGAAAACAAACGAAAAAGGTACAGCAACAAGTAACGAACTTACCTCGGTAAATATCGTGTTGTAGAAACCGTCGCTCCTAACGGAACTGTTCTGAACAAGACAGTAAATCATATTGAACTCACCTATGCAGGACAGAACGAAAAGGTTACAAACACATCAACTTCATTTGTAAACGAAAGACAGAAGGTGGAAATCGACCTTTTAAAAGTGCTTGAAAAGGATGAAACTTTTGGTATCGGTAATGGCGATGAAATAAAAAGTGTTTCTTTCGGACTTTATGCCGATGAGGATATTAAAGCATCAAACGGAACGGTTATTCCAAAGGACGGACTTGTTGAAATCATCACTTGTGATGAGAACGGTAAGGCAACTTTTGCAACAGATCTTCCGTTTGGCGGTTACTATGTTAAGGAAATAAAACGGACATTCATTATATTCTCTCTGATGAGAAATATCCCGTTGTGTTTGAATACGTAGGGCAGAATATTGCAACTGTAAATATTACAGTAAACAACGGAGAACCAATTAGAAATGAATTTGCTTACGGAACAATCAAAGGCTTGAAGATTGACCGTGAAACAGGCGAAAATATTAGTGGTGCGTTGTTCGGTTTATTTAGCACTGATGAAACAGAGTTTACAGAAGAAAACTCAATCCTCACAGCAAAATCAGATGAGAACGGTGTGTTTGAATTTTTCAATATTCATTACGGTCAGTATACTGTATGTGAATTAAAGCCTGCCGAGGGTTATCTGCCAAACGCTGAAACCTATTCTGTAACTGTATCAAAGAATGAAGAAGTAATTGAAATCACAGTAGAAAACGATAAAATCCCCGAACTGAAAACCACGGCAACCGTTGGTGGTGAAAAGGAAGTCACAGCAGGAGAAACAGTTACCATTGATGATATTGTAAGTTTCAAACATCTTGTGCCTAACAAGGAATACACCTTAAAAGGTGTTTTAATGGATAAGAAAACAGGAAAGCCGTTTGTAGTTGACGATGAAGAAATTACCTCTGAAGCAACATTCACTCCCGAAACATCAAACGGTGAAGTAACTGTGTCTTTCACCTTTGACGGCTCTGCTGTTACAAAAGAAACCGATATTGTCGTCTTTGAATCTCTGTACAGTGAAGATGTAGAAATTGCCACACACACAGATATTGATGACGAGAATCAGACCGTTACAATTCACCCACAGCCTGAACCTGAAAAGCCACAGACGGGCGATAACTCAAATATCGGCTTTTGGATTGGACTTGGCGCAGTAGCCTTGGGGGGACTTGTATCTGTTGTAATTATCAAAATCAAAAAGAAAGATGAGGATGATGAATAATGCGAAGGGCATATATATGTTCACCACTGAGTGGCAACATTTCCGGAAACATTGAAAACGCAAAACGACATGCCCGATATATATTTAAGTGCGGTATGGCTCCTGTCATACCGCATTTTTACGCCCTCATTTTAAATGATGAAATCCCTGACGAAAGAAAACTCGGTATGCAGGCAGGAATTTCTCTGCTGTGGGTATGTGATGAAGTATGGGTGTTCGGCGATGAAATAACAGAGGGTATGAAAAAGGAAATTATCTTTGCCGAGAAGCTTAATATCAAGGTGAAATATATATCGGAAAAGGAATTGAAGAAAACGGAGGTTATCTAAATGAAAGTAAAAAGTAATAGAATAAAACTTTTAAAGATTTTTCTGACTGTTGCCGTTGTTACTGCTTTGTTTGCAATATCGGCAGTAACGGTATTCGCCGCAGGTGATGTTTCAAGTGCAATCGAAAGCACTTGGACGGCGGCTCAAACACAAATCAAAAATGTAGTTAATAATGTAGTTTTTCCTGCTGTTGATATGATTCTTGCAATTCTGTTCTTTGTCAAACTTGCAACAGCGTATATGGACTATCGTAAACACGGTCAGTTTGAATTTACCGCACCTGCAATCCTTTTCGGTTGTCTTGTATTTTCGTTGACCGCTCCTCTGTATATCTGGACAGTACTGGGATAGAAAAGAGGAAATTAAATGTTTGATTGGTTAGGAGATTTTATCGGAGGAATAGGCGATGCTATCGGCAGTACATTTGACTTTCTCGGTGAACAAATCTCAAACACAATATGGAACACAATGCTTCAGTGGTTCTATGAAACGATTTACAATGCCGTGGCTGACTTCTTCACAATGATGGGCAATATGGGTGCTGATATTTTCGACCTTGAATGGGTTCAGGCAACAATCAATTTATTTACCCTGTTCGGCTGGGGTTTGTTTGTTGCAGGCACGGTAGTTGCCGTATTTGATGTAGCAATAGAATACCAAAACGGCAGGGCCAACATTAAGACAACTGCAATCAATGTTCTAAAAGGCTTCTTTGCCTGTTCTCTTTTTGGTGTTGTGCCTGTGGAGCTGTACAAATTCTGTATCAGCCTGCAAAACACATTTTCAAAGGATCTGTCATCTATAATGGCAGGACAGCAAAGCCTCAATTGTCGGGACAAAGTACAAGTGTTTTAGAAGGCTGTTTTGCAGTATCAACACAGACAACATTTGGGTTACTGAATCTGTTATGTATGATAGCCTTTGCTTATTGCGTTATTAAGATCTTTTTCGCAAATATAAAGAGAGGCGGAATACTTTTGATTCAAATGGTGGTAGGTTCACTGTATATGTTCAGTGTTCCCAGAGGATATACAGACGGTTTTAATCAGTGGATGAAACAGATTGCTGCCCTTTGTCTTACAGCCTTTTTGCAGACAACTCTGTTGTTCCTCGGACTTCTCACATTTCCCGGTAATATGTTGTTGGGGTTAGGCATTATGCTGTCGGCAAACGAAGTACCGAGAATAGCACAGCAGTTTGGTCTTGATTCATCTGTAAAGGTGAATATGACAAGTATTGTTCACGCAACTACAACAGCAGTAAACCTAACAAGAAGTGTAGCGAGAGCTACGAAATGAGGAGAATTAAATGACCACATATTTATATCCGAAAAACTTAAAAGCCACAGCCAACTTATGGCTGTGGAGTTTGAGAGATTTTGCAATAATGAGCATAGCGCTTTTATTATCAATCCTTATACTTGCACAGACGAGGATAATAGTACCGCTTGCAGTAACACTCTGCTTCGGATTTTTCTCAATCCGACTTGAAGATACAACAATTCTTGATTTTATCCGCTATGCTGTGAAGTATTTTATTTCAACACAACAAGAATTTAGATGGGCAGAAAGGAGAGAAAAGTAAATGAAGAAAACAAAGAGAAAGGGCAAATCAACGCAGGACTTAATCGGTATAAAGACCTTTACCAAAAACGGCTTAAAGGTTGGTAAAGACGAGTTTGTTTTCTTTATGGTACAGCCTACAAATATTTCTGTGTTGTCACACATCAACATTGAAATCAAGATTCGTCACCTTATGATGATTCTTTCTGCTGTGCCTGATATTGAGATAACCTGTACCGATTCCTGCGAATGTTTTGACACAAACAAAAGCTATATCAAAGACCGAATTGAAGAAGAAAGCAATGAAAAAGTCAGAAGAATTCTGAACAAGGATTTGAAATTTCTCGACAGTATTCAGACGGAACTTCAACTGCAAGACAGTTTTTGTTCATTGCAAGGTGCAAATCTGCAAAGTCGGAAAATGTGTTGCAGAAAGCAAACAGAGTTGAAAAAATCATTGCAGACCAAGGCTTTGAGGTAACACGAATGAGCAAAGGTGACATCAAGCGTTTTCTTGCAATCTACTTTGATGCAAGTATGAACGGTGACCTTATTCCCGACTATGACGGCGAACAATATATTTCGGAGGCTGAAAATGAAGAAGCATAAAGGGAAAATCCAAATGGGAATTGTTATAGGTATATTTTCTGCAATTTTAATTACCTGTCTTATTTCGGTGTTCTCACAGCTTTACACCGAAAACAAAGAAAAAGAAGAATTCAGACAGCTTGCAGAATCGTTACTGAGGAAACAACAGAATGCAACTCTTGAAGAAATAGTTAGAAAGCCGAATTTATTAAAAGTCAGTGATTCAGATAATGAAGTCCAATCTGAACAACCTATGTATTACACAACTGACTATCAGCCACATTCAATATCAGAACTCACTTCAATGAATTCTGATTGCTTCGGTTGGGTAAGCATAACAGGCACAAACATAAACTATCCTGTTATGCACACACCCGATAATCCGCAAAAGTATCTGAATAAAAACTTTTACGGTGAATACAGCCTTAGCGGTGTTCCGTTTCTTGATGGAAGATGCACATCTACAAGCACAAACCTCATAATCTACGGACACCATATGAACAACGGCACAATGTTTGCAGAGCTTTGCAACTATACAAACACTTCATACAGAGATGAACACAAAGCGGTTGTGCTTGAAACAAAAGACGGTGTATCTGCATATACCGTCTTTGCTGTTCTGAAAGTTAAGTCTGATGATGAATGGTACAGGTTTACATCAGCGCTTACAGAAAAGAGGTACAACTCTTTGGTTGAATACGCAAAAGAAAAATCTATTTATGAAACAGGTATCACACCAAAATACGGTCAGCAGATATTAACGCTGTCAACCTGTTACGGTAATAATCAGGATGACCGCATACTTGTATTGGCGGTACGAAACTAAGGAGGTAAAATGGGACTGTTTAAAAGAAAACCAAAGGTGCTTACACCACAGCAGGCAGAGGAGATTTACACTAAAGATTTCTTTGATATGATTATGCCGTCAACAATAAAGTTTTTTACCGACACTACATTGTTGGGGACTCATATCGCAGTGTGTGGGCGGTGCGTGAATATCCACCTCAACGGAAGAACAGGCAATACTTCTCAGCTTGCCGACAGAAATTGTGTAACGCTTCGCATTTATCACAGACTTGTGGAAAGTATGGAGCAGAGAAAAATCATACAGAACGCCACACGCAAAAACAAACTGAAATCAAGCGGTAATGATGTAAACGAAACCATTGAGGCACAGGGCAATCTGCAGGATGTTGTTACCCTCATTGCAAATATGCACAAGAACAAAGAACCTCTTTTGCATTGTTCGGTATTTATAGAATTGAAAGCCAAGAGCAAACAGAAACTAAAGGAACTTCAAACCGATATTGCAATGGAGCTTACCCGGTCAAATATTGTGGTTGACAGACTTACACTTCGTCAAAAGGAAGGTTTCTTGTCTGCTCTACCATAGGTTCAAATCAATTCGGCAGTCTTTATGAAAGGGTGTTGCCGGCAAGTTCTGTTGCGAATCTGTTCCCGTTTAACTTCTCAGGTAAGACAGACCCCAACGGCTTATATATCGGACGAGATAAATACGGCACGAATATTCTTGTTGACTTTGACAGACGAACAGAGGACAAGACAAATTCAAACATACTGATTCTCGGCAACTCAGGGCAAGGAAAAAGTTATTTGTTGAAACTCATTCTCACAAACATTCGTGAAAGTGGAAAGAAAATTGTTTGTCTTGACCCTGAATCAGAGTATGAAAACCTTACCGACTCACTTGGCGGTTGTTACATTGACTTTATGTCCGGCAGATACAAGATAAACCCTCTTGAACCTAAGGCTTGGAATACAGGTCAAGGTGATATTGACAAAGATGCGCCTGATGCGTTTAACAAAGTTACCCGATTGTCACAACACATTGCTTTTTTAAAGGACTTTTTCAGAGCCTACAAGGACTTTACGGATGTTCAGCTTGATACCATTGAAATTCTGCTGATGAAGTTATATGCAAGATTCGGCATTACAGACTCAACGGATTACAGCGCAAAGAAACCGTCAGACTTTCCCGTAATGAGTGACTTTTACGACTTATGCGAAGAAGAATATATGACCTACGACCGCAAGAGGAAATACCTCTACACAGAAGAAGTTTTGCAGGAGGTTTGTTTGGGTATTCACAGTATGTGTGTAGGTTCCGAAAGCAAGTACTTTAACGGTCATACGAACATCACAGATGACAGCTTATTGTGTTTTGGAGTAAAGGGATTACTCGACACAAACAAAAGACTAAAAGACGCTATGCTTTTTAATATTCTCTCGTATATGAGCAACAAGCTCCTTGGAGAGGGAAACACAGTTGCATCGATAGATGAATTGTATTTGTTCCTTTCAAATCCAACTGCCATTGAGTATATCCGAAACGCAATGAAGCGTGTCCGCAAAAAGGATTCAGCCGTGATTTTAGCCAGTCAGAACATCGACGATTTTCTGATTCCCAGCGTTAAGGAGTACACAAAACCCCTGTTCTCAATTCCTACTCATCACTTCTTATTTTTCCCCGGCAATATCAATCCGAAGGACTTTGAAGATGCGCTAATGGTAGAACCAAACGAGTACGCCCTAATCAAATTCGGTGAGCGTGGCACTTGCCTGTATAGGTGTGGAAATGAGCGTTATCTGTTACTTGTTCAGGCTCCTGAATACAAAGCCGAGATTTTCGGCAGTGCAGGCGGTAGGTGATTTACAAAAGTTTTTATTAATGCTATAATTATTATGGTGACTTATATGAAAGTTTTAGAAGCATATACAAATAGTGTTTATGAAAATTTTAGAACACAAGACTATGATTATTGGAGTTTTGGTAACCAAATTCTATATGATATGTGTTTAAAAAATCCTAGTCATACAAACGAGAATGTAATTATAGGTAAAATATGGTTAATTGGAAGAAGTTATGCAGCAGCAATTGAAAGAATAAAAGAAAAATCGGTGCCATCCGATGATTTTTATTCGGATGTTGTTGCACCTCATTTTTTGCAATTTGGTGTTGAATTAGATGATAAATTAAAATATTTAAAATCTACCACAGAAGTTTCTCTTGATAATTTACAAGAGATTTTATATGTACACAAATTCTTAGTTAATCAAATTACTGAAATCACAAAATTAGAAAAGCATTCTTTAGCATCAAAATATTTACATTTTCATCTGCCAAATCACTTTTTTATATATGATAGTCGTGCTGCCGGAAGTATAACTAGATTTGTCCATAAAGAGAGAAAAGAAATATTATTAGAGGGTGATGAAGTATATGTAGATTTTTGTATGAGGGCAATGCAACTAAGGAAATATATTTTTGAAAAATATGGGGAAAAATGTTCTCCACGAGATATTGATAATTTCCTTCTATATGAAAACAAAAGACGTCTTGGAGGTAAAAAATGATTACTTGGATGAATCAAAATCAAGGATTTATAATGTGTGTTCTGACATTTGTATATGTCGTTGCTACAGTTATTATTGTAATAATGAATAGAAAATCTATAAATGAAATGAAAACTGCAAGATTAGAAGAGAGTAGACCATATATCATTGCAAATTTGGTGAAAGATCCACGTGATAGATGTTTTTATTTAAAAATAAAAAACTATGGTAAAACTGGAGCAATAATTAATAGTTTTTCTGTGTTGCCAACTTTAAAATTAGTAAGAGATGGTGATAAAGAAATTAAACTTGATGGTTGTATGCTTGCACCTAATCAATCTATTCAATTTATAGTATTAGAAGAATGGAAACATACATGTAAACAAAATTATGAAGTTATTATTTCATATTCATCATTTGAAAAGGAAAAACGCAAATTTGAAGAGAAGTATATGCTTGTAACTCAATATGCACATATGATGGGTTATACGGATAATAAAAATTCCAATTTAACAGAAAGTGAAAATGCATTAGTAAATATTGTAAGGCAACTTGATTCTATTAGGAACAAAATGTAAATACAATAGATGATAGCAACATTATTTTCCTTTTATAACGCTTATAAATATAAATAACTTTAAAAAGCTAACTGAGTTACTAATCAGTTGGCTTTTTTTATTACGGAGGTGAATTTTAATGAGTGCAACCATAGGTGCGGCACTGAAGAAAATAGCAGTTGCTCTGCTAACAGATAAAAAAGTAATAAAAACAATAGGCGGTATAGTAATCGGCATAATCATAATTGTGGTTATGCCGATTGTTGCTGTTGTTTCCGTTTTCAACGGAAGTATGGATATTGATACCGACAAACTCAATCAGTCTATACAAGAAAACATTTCAGCCGAGCAGATGGAAAATCTACAGCTTATTAACGACACAATGACAGAGGTTGAAAATCAACTGAAAAATAAAAAGTTGTCCGACTATAACACACAGGCAGAGGTTATCTATCTGTTTTCTCTGTCCGATAAATCAGAGGATGAGGACTTTGTAAAAAACTTTGTATCCTGTTTCAAGAAGAATCAGTCTGATGAGGATTTGATAAAAACCGTCAATCAGAAATTCGGAACGGAGATAAAGTATGACGAGTTCCAAAAGATGATGCAGTCAATCAAGGGTGCGGAAATCAGTACCGCAGGCTTTACTGACAAGACCACGAAGAACAATCTCGACCTTGTCAAGTGGTGCGAGAACGCATACAAAAATGGCTGGGGTTATGTTTACGGCGGTTACGGACAAGTTTGTACAAAGCAGTATCTTGACCAACAGGCAAGTCTGTATCCCGGCAACAACGAGGCAGGCAGTGAAATGCGACAGGTCGGTGAAAAGTGGCTCGGCAAACGAGTTGTTGATTGCATAGGACTGATTAAATCATACGCTTGGTACAATGCTGACAGCGATCAGATAACAGTCGGTTCAAACGGCTTTACTGATTGCGGTGCGAATACAATCCGGAACAATGTTAAAGAAGGCGGAGCAATCTCAACTATGCCCGATATACCCGGACTTGCTGTATGGATGGACGGTCACATAGGTGTGTATGTCGGCAACGGTGAAGTTGTTGAAGCACAAGGCACAGCCTACGGAGTTGTGAAAACACAGCTTAAAAATCGTGGCTGGACTAAGTGGATGAAGATACCAAATATCAAATATATTGAGGATAAGGAGAGTAAAAAGTAATGAAGAAAACAAGCGTAAGCATAATGTACGATGATGAAAAACTGTCTGCTGTCAAGCTGTATATATCACAGCGTGATTTAGATTTCAAAGAAGAACTTGAAAAATCGGTTGATACTTTGTACTCAAAATATGTTCCTGCAAACGTCAGGAAATTTATTGATATGAAGTCATCGCAGGCAAAACCACCCAAACCTAAAAAGCCAAACCCACAGGAAGAAAATACCGAGGTGGTAACTTGAGAACTCAAAACTTCGGTGTAGAAATTGAAATGACCGGCATCACTCGCAGTACTGCGGCGAAAGTGATAGCCGGTTATTTTAATACCACAGCAACTCATATCGGAGGTTGCTATGATTCATATTCTGTCCGTGATAATGATAACCGACAATGGAAGATTATGCGTGATGCAAGCCTTAGGTGTACCAACCGTTCAGGTGAACAGGCAAGTGCTTTGTACTCTGTTGAATTCGTCACACCCATTTGTAATTACAATGATATTGAAACTATACAGGAGTTAGTCAGAAAACTTCGTGGTGCAGGAGCAAGAGTGAATTCCAGTTGTGGTATGCACTGCCACATTGATGCGTCAAGACACACCCCGAAAACACTTCGCAATATAGTTAATATTATGGCATCAAAAGAGGACTTGCTCTATAAGTCACTTAAAGTGAATGTTAGCCGTGAGCATTACTGTCAGAAGATGGATACAAGATTTCTTGATGAAATCAATAATCGACCTCCTCTTTCAATGGAACAACTAAAATCAATGTGGTATGACGGAGGTGACTACAGCTACAGACACTATGATGACAGCCGTTATCACGGATTGAATTTGCACAGCGTGTTCAGTAAGGGTACTATTGAATTTCGCCTGTTCAATTCAACACTACACGCAGGAGAAGTGAAAAGTGCAATTCAGCTTTGCCTTGCAATAAGTCATCAGGCTTTAATTCAAAAGTCTGCACGACATACAAAAACAGTATCGGATAACGAAAAATATACTTTCCGTACTTGGTTGTTGAGGTTAGGACTTATCGGTGACGAGTTTAAAACCGCCCGTCATCATCTCCTGAAAAATCTTGACGGCAATATTGCGTGGAAAGATCCTGCACAGGCTGAAAAGCAAAAGGAAAGACTTGCACAGAAAAGACTTGAGGTCTTGCAGAACAGTACAAATGAAAATATAAATTCAGAACCCGAAGTTGAAACTGCTGAACGGCAGGAAGAAACTTCGGGTTTAGTTATGAGAATGTAAAAATTTTTAGAAGGAGTTATTTTTATGAGTAAGTTATATGTTGCCTATGGAAGCAACTTGAATTTAAAACAAATGGCATATCGTTGCCCAACTGCAACTCTTGTGGGAACAGGAGTGATAGATAATTATGAATTGCAGTTCAAAGGTATGCGACCGGAGCATATGCAACCATCGCACCTTGCAAAGGAAAATCCGTTCCCGTTGCTGTATGGGATATAAAACCTATTGATGAAATGCGACTTGACCGATATGAGGGTTATCCCTCGCACTATTTCAAACAGGATGTTTCTGTCAAGATGAACAACGGAGAAGAACTGTCTGCTATGGTTTACATTATGGACTTAAAGCAAAAATTTGGATTGCCCGGTAGTAATTACTATTACACAGTTCTTCAGGGCTACCATGATTGCAATCTTGATGACAGTGTGTTTAAAGATGCAGTGAAGAACAGCGCAGATAGATTTATGGAAGAACAAAACAGTGAGCCGAATTTATTTGATGATGAAGATTTCAGCATGGGAGGTATGAAATTGTGAATGAGAGAAAGAAACTGAAAAAGCAACTTAGAGATAAATATATTTTTAGAAGGTATTTATCAACGCAAGAAGTCAGAAAGATACTTTCCGAAAATCCAAAGGACAAGCATGAAAAGTTATTTGCATCTCTCACAGTAGGTTGTGTAAAAATCAATGCAATAATATTTCCCACACCTGACTGTATGACGATAGGATATGACATTCTTGTAAAGGACACTCCCGACAGCAAAGGATGGATATGCTATGACACATTAAATGATGATGTGAAATACAATTCTCTGAATCTGGAACAGGAAATGTTCAATATACTAAGTCGTGAAGTTAAAGAGTACAAACTCTCATATATCGACTGCAATTTTGAAGTCGTAAAAGGCAAGGTTATGAATAAGGAATAATCGGCGAAACTTTCGCCACATTGCCACGTGTCTGCTTTTAAACAAGAAGTCGGGAAAGTATCCGAAATCGCATAAAAGCCAAAATCAGGCGGTTTGTGGCAAGGTGTGAAAAATCGAAGTTACGGCAAATTGGGCAGTTTTTCGAGGGTAGGTATTTAAGCAGGAGAAAGACACGGGGTTGCAGTTGCTCCCTCGTGTCGGTTCACAGCAGACGGCAACGCCGACTGCCATGCGGTTTTTCGCACTTTTAGGTCTCATAATTTCATAGGAGTTAATTTTAAGCATTGGGGTTGTACTTGTGGGTTTAACTGCCCGATTAGCCGAATAAAATGCCAAAAATAAAGGAGTTGCAACTGTGGGTTGTGACAAAACAGGAGGTTTTGCACTTGAATGAAACGGATAACAGAAAAGAAGTTAAGCGGAAATTTGCACTTTGGATAAAAGAATCAACACTTGATATGGTTGAAAATATTTACAAGGAGGATAACTGTGGTAGTAGAAGTGAATTTATAGAAAAAGCAATCATTTTTTATATAGGTTACCTTTCTTCTAATGACAATAGTCAGTATCTTCCAAACATTCTTACATCAACTTTAAAATCAATTGTTGCCGAGAGCGACAATCGAATGAACAGGATGATTTTCAAACTTGCTGTCGAGCTTGCGATGACAATGAATGTTGTTGCCGCTACGCAGAATATTGATAAGGAATTGCTTAATAAACTTCGTGGTGAATGTGTAAAGGAAGTCAAAAGATTAAACGGTTCTTTTTCTTTAGACGATGCTTACAATTGGCAGAAAGGATAAATTATAATGCCAAGACTGGTTACAAAATTCAAATATCTCAAGTCAAATCGAAAAGTAAGTGCAGGCGGTTATGCAAAGTATATTGCTACTCGTGATGGCGTTGACAAGATAGACGATACGCAAAAGTTTGCTCCTGCAACGACTAAGCAGAAGAATCTAATTGAAAAAATCATAAAAGATTTTCCAGACTGCAAGGAAATGTTTGAGTATGCGGACTACCTTGAAAAGCTGAATATGGGTACGGCATCCGATTTTATTTCCCGTGCGATTGAGGATAATGCTTATGAAATTGAGGCAGAAAATCATATGCAAAATATATTGCTACCCGTCCCCGTGCCGAAAGATTTGGTTCTCATGGTCTGTTCACAGATGATGGCGTACAGGTTCAGTTGTCAAAGGTATCTGAAGAACTTAACAATCACAAAGGGAATATTTGGACTGCAATTATTTCAATTCGCAGAGAAGATGCTGAACGGCTTGGCTTTAACACGGGTACTCGATGGAGAGATATGCTACGAACACAGACAGCAACTCTTGCTGAAAACTTGAAAATACCTACACAAAATCTTCATTGGTATGCTGCATTTCATAATGAATCACATCATCCACATGTTCATTTGATTGCATATTCAACTGTTGAAAATGAAGGTTATCTTACTCAAAAGGGAGTTGAAAATCTGCGTTCCTCTTTTGCGAAGGATATATTCCAACAGGACTTATTATGCGTATACGAAAAGCAAACAGAACACAGGGATAAGCTACGAGCAGAGGCGAGGTATGTTGTTGATGATTTGGTTTCTAAAATAAATTCTGAAATCTATATCAATTCCTCTATTCAGCAAAAGCTGTTGGAACTTGCCCACAGACTTTCAAAGACAAGTGGCAAGAAGGTTTACGGTTATCTCAAGCCTGATGTAAAGTCACTTGTTGATTTCATTGTTGAAGAACTTGCAAGTGATGATAGGATAGCAAAGCTGTATGATTTATGGTATGAGCAAAAAGAAAATACAATCCGCACTTACACGGATGAAATGCCTGACAGGATTTCGCTTGTCCAAAACAAGGAATTCAAATCAATAAAGAATGCAATAATCAAGGAAGCGTTGAAATTAAAACTCGCCGAAGATGAGGTTGAAGAAATCGAGAATGCAGACGAAGAACCTGTTACAAGTCCCTTTAAATATGAAGAAAACACCTCTGTCGAATCAGTCTTTGATTCAGGCAGAGGTGTTTTGTATCCTCATTATTCAATTAAAACAAACCGAAACAGCGTTGCAGTTTCTTCATTAAATCTCCTGCGTTACCTCTGCAATATGATTCAAAATCAACTGAGATTTGAAGAAAAGCAGAAAGCACAAAGGACAGATAAGAAATTACAGCAGAAGATTAATGATAAAAAGCAGGCGCAGGGATTGAAGATGTAGAAAAAAGCTGTAAGCAACTAGATGATATTCATTGAGATACATCGTACAACATCTTCAAAAATCGATCTACATCTTGGTTGAAATTTTTTTCATTGCAAGATACAAACCAACATATGTGCGATATGTAAATCTCTTTTATTTTTTGAGGATTGCACGACTTAAAAGCCAAATCAATGCTTAATAGCTTTTTGTAATATTCATATATCCTCATTATATCTATTGGACGAAGTATCAAGTCGAGTTGTGAGATATTTACGATCCATGTTTCACTTAATTGCAAATTTTTTCCACAAGCAACGTCACAGAATTTATTAATGTCATTTTGACTTATTCTTTTTAAATTATACTTGTGCTTCGTTTCATCAAATATTTGCAATATAATATCTAAACTTGTTTTTATTTCGTAATAAATTTTAGAGATATTATTTTTTGCTTTTTTATTGCTTCATGTTTTGTTGTTACTTTATGAATCCACAATGCTCCGTATATAGCAATAAAGCTACTTATGCATGTTCCAACTAACTGGATATATGCAATTTTATATTCGTTATTTTCCGAAAAGGATAGCCAATAAGAGATAATGCCTTTCACAATAGGGATTTTTAATATTAAAGGAATCGAGATTATTAGAATAATAAACACAATTATTGTCATGTGTACCTTTATATGCTCTTTGTTCAAAAAGTTCCCTCCAATTAATTTAGTAAATACAAATTTATTTTATAATAATCCCTATCATAAATCAATCTTTAATTTTCTCCAAGGCACAACTGTGTCCAAACACTGACAGGTGCCTCCTGTCACAGTGATAGGAGAAGAACTTACCCAAGTTAAGATATTACAGCAGAAAAGAAAAATATATTAAAACTAAGGAAGTGATAACAATATCAACATACATTCATTTTACAAAAGAACAACGAGAACAGGCAAGGCGAACAGACCTTCCTGTTTTCTTGTAAGTCAAGGCGAGAAAGTCAAGAAATCAGGCTCGGAGTACGAATGGCTTGACGGCTCACAAAAGGTAACAATCAGAGGTCACCTTTGGTATCATCAGTATGAACAGAAAGGCGGTGATGCAATAGACTTTGTTCGTAAATTTTACAACAAGGATTATGCACATACGGTGGAAATGCTTTTGAATGGTAGTGGCGGTCAGATAATAACTTCACCAATCATAGAAAAAGAACACAAGCCTTTCCAACTGCCACAGAAGAACGATAGAATGAGCAGACTTTTTTCTTATCTGCTGTTGACTCGTGGCATTAATAAAGATGTGCTTTTTGAATTTGTGCGTAGAAAGATGATTTATGAATCTGCCGATTATCACAATGCTGTATTTGTCGGTTACGATACAAGCGGCACACCTCGCCACGCACACAAGAGAGGAACTGCAACAAGCAATCCGTATAAGGGAAATGTTGCAGGCAGTCAACCTGAGTACAGCTTCCACTTTAACGGAATAAGCAACAGTTTCTATCTTTTTGAAGCACCGATAGATATGCTCAGTTTTATTTCAATGCACAAAGATAATTGGCAGCAACACAGCTATGCGGCGTCCTGTTCAGTTTCGGACAGGGTGCTTTTTCAATGTTTGAAAGATAACCCCAACATCAAAAATGTGTATCTATGTTTCGATAACGACCAAGCCGGGCAGACATCAAACAAAAGAATTGCAGAAAAATTAAACAAAATGAACATACAAAACGAAATCCTCATTCCAACCCATAAAGACTGGAATGAAGACCGGCAAGTTGTCGGTGCCAATTCTCCGCACAAAAGTGCGGAGGCTTTAAAGCTTGAGGAAAGCGAGGTTGGCACATGTCAGGAATTATAACTTTGATTATTGTAACAGGTGCAATGTTTGCTATGTTCATAATCATTTCAACTGTGGGCAATTACTATTCGCTGAATCGTATAAAGGATAAAACTGTTGGACAAGGACAGCACGGCACAGCTCGGTGGGCAACCAAGAAAGAGATACGAAACACCTACAAGCAAGTTGTTTATCAGCCGACTGAATGGAGAACAAATCCCGACAGTCGACCTACGGAACAAGGCATAGTTGTAGGTTGCAAGAGCAAAGGGAAAACAACTACAGCACTTGTCGATACAAGCGATGTTCACGCACTTATGATTGGTGCGGCCGGTGTGGGTAAAACTGCATATTGGCTCTATCCCTGCATTGAGTATGCTTGTGCAACCGGTATGTCATTCTTATCAACGGACACTAAAGGCGATGTAGTTCGCAATTACGGAACGATTGCAGAAAAGTATTACGGTTACAATGTTTCGGTTATAGACTTGCGTAATCCCACACGCTCACACGGAAATAACCTTCTGCACCTTGTGAATAAATATTTTGATTTATACAAAGTAAATCCCGACTGTCTTTCCTACAAAGCGAAAGCCGAAAAGTACGCAAAAATCATATCAAAGACGATTGTCTCAAATGGAATGGACGGTGCATCTTTCGGTGAAAACTCATACTTCTATGATTCCGCCGAAGGATTGCTGACTGCAACTATTCTTTTAGTTGCAGAGTTTTGCAAGCCCGAAGAAAGGCACATTGTTTCAGCTTATAAAATCATTCAGGAGTTACTTGCTCCGTCAGGACAGAAAGGGAAAAATCAGTTTCAACAGCTTATGGATTTACTCCCCGAAAATCACAAGGCTAAATGGTTTGCCGGTGCGGCTCTTAACACATCTGAGCAGAGTATAGCGTCTGTTATGAGTACGGCACTTTCAAGGCTTAATGCTTTTCTTGACAGCGAGTTAGAGCAGATTTTGTGCTTTGATACAGAAATTGATGCGGAGAGATTTTGCAAGGAGAAAAGTGCAATTTTCATTGTTATGCCGGAGGAAAATCCCAATACATTCTTTATGGTGTCGCTAATTATCCAACAGCTTTACAGGGAAATACTTGCAGTTGCTGATGAAAACGGAGGTAAACTTAAAAACCGTTGTGTTTTCTTTTGCGATGAATTCGGAACTCTGCCTAAGATTGAATCGGCAGAAATGATGTTTTCTGCCTCTCGTTCAAGGCGGTTACAGATAGTGCCAATCATTCAATCCTTTGCACAGCTTGAGCAGAACTACGGTAAAGAAGGTGCTGATGTAATCATAGACAACACACAGCTAACAATCTTCGGTGGCTTTGCTCCCAACAGCACAAGTGCTGAAGTGTTGTCAAAATCACTTGGCAGTAGAACTGTGATGAGTGGTTCGGTAAGTAAAAGCAAGAATGATCCGTCACAGTCTTTACAGATGATAGAACGACCTTTGATGACACCTGACGAGTTAAAGTCACTACCAAAAGGTACATTTGTTGTTATGAAAACAGGCTTTTATCCGATGAAGGTTAAGTTAAAGCTGTTCTTTAAGTGGGGCATTGAATTTGAAGAACAATATCAGATAGCAGAAAACGGCAACCGTGAGGTTCACTATGCCAACCGTTCGGAGTTGTTCAACAACATAATCCAAACATACTGCCCTCACTATCTTGAACAGACTGTTACTGATTCGGATTTGATGAAGCAAGCGGTGAAAAAAGAAGAAAAATGAAAATCTTAAAACCTCGCCAAATGCAGAACAGACTGAGTGTGAAGATATTGTTGATGCGGATGAACCAACATCAGCACAGCAAGATGAGCCAACAAAAGAACCCGAAAATTCAAGTCTTGAACAGAACGCAGACAAGCAAAGAAAAGTAGTCGTCAGAACCGAGCGACCACCACAGGGGGATAACAGCAATGAGTAGATTAATTTTTCTGTATCAAATGGACTTACCTCACAGAGCCGTAGCCGTATATACCTACCTCCACGACCGAGCAAACAAAAACGGTGAATGCTGGCCCTCCGTAAATACAATAGCAGGCGACATAAAGCTGTCGCCTGCCACAGTAAGAAGAGCTATTAAGGATTTAAGAAAAGCAGGGTTGATAGAAACTAAACAAAGATATAGAGATAAGGGTGGTAAAAGCAGTTTGCTGTATAAAATACTTAATAGGTAAAAATATATACCCAACTGCAAAATATTTTATGTTTGCAGTTGGGTTTGATTCGGTAATATTATAAATTAGATGTTGTCGAGATCGGAGGTAGGATTATAAAGCTGGAATGTAATTGTCGTATTGAAAGTTTTTTGATTGTCATTATATGTCATTGTTATAATTCCATCATATTTTTTAACTACTCTTTTAATACTTTTTATGCCGATACCATGCATTTCGGAATCTTTCTTTGATGATATAATATTCTCATTGACTTGCAAAGGTTTTTTATCGCTGGAATTTAAAACGCTTATTACGAGAAAATTAGAATTTCTTATATCAATAGAAAAAATGATAAATTTATTTTCAGATTGCTTTGCTGCTTCAGTAGCGTTTGCAATTAAATTATCAAATAAAGATGTTATATCAGGCTCACTCATAAAATCGAGTTGAGTGTTTTGAATATTTATTTCAAAGCTAATATTCTCCTTTTTGCAAATTTGATAATATCTGTTGGTAATCAAATTAAGCAAGGCATTATTGCTATAATCGATTGGGTTCATTATATCAAAATCATTTTCTATGTTATCGATATAATCTACTATATCCGCATTGTTATTCATAGAAAGCATTTTTAATGAATTTAGGTGCTTTGTTATATCATGAATCAAAACCTTGGAATTTACATTTTGTTCTTTTAAGAGTTCATAGTATGAAACGCGGTTATCTTCTTTTTGTTGTGTCAAAAGAAGCTCCGTATATTTTCGATTGGTTTTTATTGTTTTATCATGAACATAAAACACAACAATATTTGATAACAATGATAGTAAATTGCAAATCACTAATGCGAATTTAAAATTTTCATTTACACTGTATTCAATACATAAAAATATTGATGTATACATAAAAACTATGGAAGCAATAGGGAGAATACAAAGAAATAGAGAAGAATACGATCTATCACTTTTATACTCTTTCGAAGAAAATTTAGCTGAAAAATATACAGTAACAAAATACAACAATTTGCTGATTGTTGCTTGAATTATTAGCATATATTTATCGTTGAAACAAATGTCTAAATCAACAGAGAATAGAACGGAAAAAATAAAAAATACAAGTATTTCCGTGACAATCATAAATGAGAGCAATAAAAAGAATGAAACAAGCTTGATTTTATATTTACTTCATAGCATAGAATGAGAATTAAAAAATTGCAACAAAGAAAGACAATAAATTTAATGCAGGAGTATTTAATTTTGCAACTGAAAAAGAAATGACACTACTAATAAAAGCTACGAGAAAATCATTTCTTTATTTCTTTTTAGTTTGAATTTATTATTAAAATAAAAAATAGAAATTATTGTTTCAATTACAAAAACGATTGCATAACATAACTCTGAAATCATACCGTCACCCCAATATATTTTTGAAAAGAATCTTTAAATGAAGTATAGAATCTTCTTGATATAGGTATGTGTTCAAAATTTTTGCCGTTTGCTGATAAAGTTATGTCTGTTTTACTGAAGTTTGTCACATTTTTTAAATTGACGATGTAGCTATAATGCGATTGAGCGAAGTAATCATATTCGTCTAATAACTTTTTCCAAAACTCAAAATTATTTTGAGTTTGTAATTTGCAGTCTTTAGTAACAACGCAAGCCTTTCGCTTTTCAATTGTTATGTACAGAATATCTCTTGTAAATATATTATAGAATTTGTCGTGAGTTTCTACAGCAATATTTTGTGTGCTTTTCTGGTATATGTCAATAGCCAGATTTATGTTTCTCATAAATCTATTTTTATCCAAAGGCTTTGAGAGAAATCTGAATACTTGAAGAGCCATTGCATCATCTAAATAAGATTGAAAAGATGTGACAATAAAGATTATGATATTAGGATTTTTATCTTGCAAATGTTTTGTTGCAGTTAATCCTCCAATGCCGGGCATCTCAATGTCAACAAATGCAATATCAAATTTTTCATTATTTTGAATAACATCGTCGCCACAATTGTATGAACTTATGTCGAAATATATTTTTCTTTGTTTAGTTATAGTGTCAAGAAAACCAGTAATCTGCTGTATTATTTCTGAATCATCATCACAAATTATAATTTTCATATGTATATTCTCCCTTCTAAGCTTCTAAGAAAATTATAACTTATAGAAATGAATTTGTCATCTTATTTTTCTTATTCTGATAATATTATTTCTGTTATTTTTGAGATAAGAGACAATGATTTTTCGTTACAAAACAGAAGATTATCTTTAATGTTTTTAGGAATATCGATTGATTTCATATTGCCAAGGAGTAAGTGGTCTGACATAACTTCTAGTTTTTTACATATTTTAGTCAATATCTCCAAACTTGGAATAGAGTGTCCATTTTTAATATTTGAGATATGATTATTAGAATGATTAGTTATTCTAGGGGTAGTTTTGTTTCATTTTTAATTCAGGGCGTCTTTGCAAAATTCTAATTTCGATTTTATCGTAATCAATGTCCTAATATTACCATTATAATAGAATCAATTTTCAGATAAATTAGGAACAAAGTAAAAGAAATAATACCCATATTATTAAAAAACAAATACTTATTTTGTTTAAATGTGATTTTAAAAGTTATTTTTCGTAAAACAACCACTTTTGTCGAAATTTGAACCAGTTTTACTTAATTTAACAAAAACAATAATTTATGTGATAAGATAAGGACAAGGAGGCTAAAAACAATGAAAAACGAAAAAGTATTTTCAAGCAAAGTAAAAAAAAGAGTCAAGTCTTGCCTAACGGCAGCACTTAAATCAAATGCAAATTCTTCTGGTTGCTTCTTTATTTATCAGCCCAAAACGCCAAAGAATTTTGACAGATTTAAGAAGATCAAATGATTAAGTTGATGTCTAGTAAGGTTGCCTGCTTCTTATGCAAAGATGAAGAGCGTAAAGATAATTATGAATTATATGAGTATGCTGTATATATTATTTTATCATCAGTATTTCATATTGCAACAATTATTGTTTTAGGATTGTGCTTTAATTTATTAGTTGAAAGTTTAGTGCTTTATTTTTCTTATATAGCTATTCGCAAGTTTGCAGGCGGCTACCATGCTAAAACTCCCGCAAGATGCTATTTGTGTTCATTGTTAATAAGCATTATTATTTTATCTGCAATAAAACTATTCTGTTGTACAAATATATATATCCTGACGTTACTAATTGTTATTGAAATACTTTGTGTAATTTTGATTTCGCGTATAGCACCACTTGATTCTGATAATAATCCATTAAACAGTAAAGAAAAGAAATATTATAGAAAAGTATCACGTGTTATATCTACTGCTTTACTTTGTATTTCTATAATTACAATTAGATTGAATTATATAAAAGTAGGTGTTTCAATTATGCTTGGAATTTTTATGAGTGCCGGAGTATTATTAGCTAGATATGTTCAGAATGTTATTAACAGATACTAAAGATGATGAACTTTAATTTCAAGAATAGAAGATAAACCTAATTATTACAGAAAAGAGTTGAGTCCAATGCAGTTATGTAATTTGAAAATAAACCAAAATATGATAAAAAGGAGAATATGAAATGAAATCTAAAATAAAAAAGACAGTAGCAATTATTACAATCGTTGCGGCAGTTTCGTCACTTACAGTTTTAGCTGTAAGTGCAAAAACATACACTTGGACGCATACTGTGTCTGTTGCAAGCATACCTGGTTCTACTGATAGTATAACAACTTCTATGGGTGGAAAAGGAAGAATGTCTGATACATTTTCGAGTTACCCAACTATCTTTGATGGTTACACAGTTTCTAATGACAAAGCAAGAGCTGTCAATGATAGTACAGGTGTTAGCTATGGCTGGAAATCTTTTAGTTTAAATAGTAACGGTGGACCTGTTACAGTAACATATGGTTCTTCTCTTGCTAAGGGTTCTTATTATGTACAGTATCAAAATGTGAGTAAAGGTGGCTTTAGATCTTCATCTATTTTGTCAAGAAAATATTAAAGAACTAATCGAGTATGCTGTGGTAGCATTGCCACAGCATACCGTTATTAAGGTATTGTGGTGGAATAAATGAAACTTTTTAATCTGAGTTTTTTGTCAAAGGCATATATTAAAGGCAACAAAAACAGTCAAACAATCAAAATCATTTCCTGTCTATTAATTGTTGCAATTACTGTAATTTCAAGTTTTGCAATAGTTACCGTAAATGCTATGAATGAGAGTAAAGAGGATTACAAATCTAAATCTCTTTTTCTTTCACCATGGATGCAGCCACTTACAGATGATGCTATTGCAAAAATAAAGTCAACAGAACATGTTGAATATATTGACGATTGCACCGGTTTATATGGCATAAATTGTTATGATATACTTGACACTGATGATAAAGACATTAAGTCAGAACTAAATAACAGAACCGCTTCCGTTGATATAAACGGACTGTACGAACACGAAAATAAAAGTGTAATTGCAGGAAAAGGTCTTGATGATTCACCAACTTATAGTTGTATTGTTCCAAGTATATTTTACCCCTTTGAAGATGATGACAACAACATACAATATAAAAATCTTGATTACATAGACGGTACGAAACTAATAGGTAAAACAATTTCAGTAAAAGGTCATGATGGTAGTATATGTGTTAATTATAATGAAATTGATGAAAATAATCAATGTATAGGTTGTGATGCTTACTTAACTTCACCTGAAATCAAACTTAATATTGTTGGTGCATACTATTGTTCTCGTGCAAATTCGGGTTCGTTTAGAAATATTTATGTTTCAAGAGATACAGCTCTTTCTATAACTAAAGATGCTTTCAAATTGTCAGATATTGATATTAACGACAACAATAGTGATATATCAAAATGGTGGAATACTCCCTCGTTGCACAGTTATATGGTGGTTGCAGATGATTATGACAACATTTCTAAAGTTTTTAAAGAAGTGTCATCTATGGGATATGATATTGCCAACTCCCCGGAATGGTTAATGAGTGACACTACAATATTACTTGCCAACCTTTTCGGTAAAATCGGTATATTCTTTATAGCCGCTATTTTCATAATTGCAGTAATCATAATGGTACAGTCATCAGTTACTGAAACTAAGGACAGAAAAGAATATATAGGTCTTTTAAAAGCAATGGGATATAAAAATAAACAGATTTTTGCCTGTTTAAGTATTGAACAACTTTATATGACTTTATCTTCCTTTGTTATTGGTGGTGTAATATCAACTGCCATTGTAGCAACTACAAACTGTGTCTTTAAGTACGGTTCGTATGCTCAGATGATTTATGTAATTGATTGGAACATATTTTTTATGTTTTTGGCTGTTGCTTTAGTAATATCAATTTTAATACCAATAATTTGTTTGGCTGTTATGCTGCATATGCTTAACAAAATTCAGCCAAGAGAAGCAATGAACTGATAGAGGTGATTTTATGAAAACTATTGAACTTAAAAATGTATCAAAGATTTATAAAAACGGTGTTAAAGCACTTGATAATGTATCTCTAACAGTTAAACAAGGTGAATTTATTGCAGTTATGGGACAATCAGGTAGTGGTAAAAGTACATTACTGCAAGTTGCAGGATTGCTTGATAACTGTACTTCAGGACAGGTTATTATAAACAGAAATGATGTTTCAAGTCTTAATAAAAATTTACTTGCAGATGTAAGAATGAAATCATTAGGTTTTGTGTTTCAATCATTTCATCTCAATTCACATTTAAGGGCATATGAAAACATTATGGTACCAATGCTCATTAACCCTGAATACAAAACAAAGTCAGAAATGAAAGAAAGAGCATTACACCTCGCAGAAACGGTTGGCTTGTCAAACCGTATTGACCATTATCCCGGTGAACTGTCAGGCGGTGAACAACAGAGAGTAGCCATAGCAAGGGCGTTATCCAACAATCCGGATTTATTCTTGCTGATGAACCAACAGGTAATCTTGACAGCAAAAATGAAATTGCTATATTTGATGAACTTAAAAGACTTTCAACATCAGGCAAAGGTGTGCTTGTTGTAAGCCATAACGATGCCGTAAAAGATTATGCAGATAGAATATTGATTATGAAAGACGGAGTATTGGAGCAATAAAATGAAAAATAAAAATCTCAATATGTTGCTAAAAACATCCATACTTTCAAATAAGTTATTATCTGTGATTTACTGTCTATTTGTAGTGGTTTCAACTATTCTTATTCTTATAACCATTAGCATTACAATGCCTTTAAGTGAGAATATAAACAGCAAGGTAAGAAATCATATTTCAAATCGTGAAGCGGTTATTGAATTTAATGAAAATTGTAAAAATGACTATATCACAGAATCCATTGATGAAATGAAAGGTATGGAGCATATTAAGGCAGTTTACAGAATGTCACCACAACTTACTGTTACCGAGCAGACCGGAGTTTTAAATGATAACTATAAATTTGACTTTATACACACAGGAAGTAACCCGGTAATAACCCAAGGACGAACATTCAAAGAAAACGAAACCGAGGTTGCTGTTGTGCCTGAAAACCTTAAAGATTTTGATATTGAAAACAACACAATGCGTGATATACCGGGCAAAAATTTGCTTAACAAATCACTTGTTTTTACTGATATATGTAACAATTCCCATAAAGTAAAAGTAGTAGGAGTATATAGTTCTACCGACCCTCTTTATTCAGAAAAACAAATTCTTATTCCTCAAAATGATTTAAACAAATACACGGATAAAATTCTTGCAAACACCACCACTGGCGATCTATCCAAAAACAAAAGTTATATAATACTCGTTGACAGTGCAGATAATGTCGATGAAGTTATTGATGATGTTCAGCATCTTGGTGCTACATACAGACAACAAAGTTTGATTGACGGTGATAAATATTCCGTTGCTTTGTATATCCTAATAGCAATTCTTGCATTCTTCATTACTATGGAAGTGTTAGGATTTTTCATATTGCTAAAGAACAATATAAACGGTAGAACAAAAGAACTTGCACTATACCGTTCATTAGGTTATAAATCAAATCAACTGTTTTACATCATTTTTTCTGAACATTTCTGCATTGGTGTGTTCTCAATTATTATAGGTTTAATCATCACTTTAATATTAAACTCGGCTTTTATAAACCCACTAATTTATGAAATGTTAGGCAATACGATTATGGAAATGACAGTGTCGATATCGCCAATAAATGTGGCATTTATTTTCTTATTGTTTGTTGCTGTATTGTTAATCGTATGCAGAAATTCAGTAAAGCGTTCCGAAAAAATCGACCTAACAATTTTGCTTAGGCAATGAGAAAACACAGAAATAAATGTTTGTATATTGTTATAGTGGATAAGTTTGTTTTTTTATAAATAAAAAAATAATTAAAGCACTGATTTATTAGATGGTATTTTAAGGCATGGTGGCATTTTGCCGGATTGCTTATGGCATAGAAAAAAGCAAATGTTGCTAAGCCATGAAAAAGGTTACAGAGGTAACATATGGTACTATTGACGGAGAGCAGAGCCGTGATGACAGATATTTACTACCGCTTTCTGCTGTTGATGCAACGGGGAACGCAGGGACGGTATTTGTTGCAAAAACTGATGAAAATAACAAAACCATTGTCAGCGAAGTTACCGTAAATATCAAAAAGAGTGATGACCTTTATTATGAGGTAACTTCTGACAGTATGTACAGCGGTATGGAGGTTGTGTACTCGACTTCAAAGAACATTGCAAATGGTGACAGGGTGCATATTGCTGAGGAGGAATAGCGGATGAAAAAGAAGAGAATTTTTTCTGCTGTTTTAGTTACAGTACTTACCATTTGTGTTTTTTGCCTTTGCTTTTATGTCAGCGGCAATGCGTTGCGTCAGCTACCCTCTATAACGCAGATGAATTATAATCTGAAATCAGACGCTTTACCGCTTACTATTGCAGATATTGAAAAACTGTCAGAGCGAATTTCTTTTGATGGAGTAAGTTTTTGTGCAGAGCTTGAAGAAACAAACATTAAAGAAGAAACGGTTTTACCGGTTCTTACCAATGAGAGTTACTTTGAGATTTATAATCATAAACTAATCGGAAAAGGCTTTACAAAAGAGAATATGGAGAATAAAGACAAGGTTGCTGTCATTGAAAGCAGTCTTGCTCTTAAACTGTTTTTTAATACTAATGCAGTAGGAAAAACAATAACGCTAAATGATGAAGTTTACACAATTTGCGGTATCATAAATGAAGATGAAAACATAATAAACAGCCTATCAAGCGACGGAAAGCAGAGAGTTTATGTCCCTTATTCCAGCTACAAAGAATACAAAAACTGCGAAGTTAATATCATTGCTTATGACAACAAATCTTTTTCAGCGCCACTGATTGAGCAGATGAATTTGACTCAGTACCACCCGACGAATTTTTCCGAAAAAGCAAAGGTTATCGAAAACTTTGAGCATATTTTACTTTTGATTTTGTTTATAGCTTTGTGTGCCGTGTCTTTGAAAATATGGTACAGATTATGCAGAAGTTTGTTGCCGATATCAAAGAAAATCTGACTGAAAATTATTTTTGGAAATCACTGAGAGCAATACCGCACAAATATATTCTGTTAATTATAACAGCTCTCGGTATACCTGTGGTATTGCTGACAATATTCCTGCTGTCGGATTTCAGCATTTTCATAATATCAAAGTATATACCAAATGATAATATTTTTGATGTGTCCTATTACATATCGGTGATTGTTGATAATTCAAATAATATTAATTCTCTTGCTTTGACAGGTAATACTTTTCTTATTAACCTCTACTCAATTTCATTTTTATTACTTGTGTGGTTACTGGTTGTATTTGCGTTGTTTTCTGTAGTTCTTTTTAGTATTGTTAATATACTGATAAATAGAGTAATTTTGTTACTTCAAAACAGAGGCTAAGATTACTCAATTTTAGAGAAAGGAAAATTTATACAATGTTATTAAAATTTGAAAAACTCAGGGAAGAGCGGCCAAAAGTTAGAAGAGTCTTTGATAAAATAAGTGATTTTTGTGATAAAATGTTAGTTGTAAACTATATTATTCTGTTTGTTTGTTCTGTAGTCATAATTGGTGTACCAACTGCATTAGCTTTTTTATTCTGTCCTGAAGATATTCGTGTATGGATTGCGTCAATTGTAGGTGGAATTTTATCTCTGGTTGTTATTCCGCTGTTAATTAATCATATAAAACGCAAACAGAAAATGGTTGACGAATTATATGAAAATAATAGGCCTTTATATGAAAGATTGAGTGATATATTAGTCAAGTTGTTAGCGGATGAATACATTGCTCATAATAAAAATGTACGTGCTGAAATGAATACTGCTGCAAAACAAAATCTAATTATATCTCCATTAAAGAAGTTTATTTGCGAAAATTATGAGAAAATGTGCAATACATTTTCGGTGAGTTTAATATGGGATATTGTTGATGTATATAATGAATGTTTGAATGATATTACAAAATATAGCAATATTCGAGCTAAAGTCAGAAAATGTTTTCGTAATATGAGAAGAGATTCAGGTGCAAAAGGTTCATTTTATATTAATCAGACTGTTATAAATATGCTTTGTTCTCATAATAACGAAAATAGATAAAATACATAAAGAAATAATTTAATTACATAATAAATCCCGACAAGTTATAGCTTTTAATGCTATTACCTGTCGGCATTTTTTTTTTACCTTTTTTGCGTTAAAAGCAGAAAGGGCAAAATGCTTTATAGGAATAAAAGCCCTCCGATTAATCTGAAATTACGGAAATTCAGAACAATCGGAGGAAATAATATTGAAAGAATTATGGATAGACGGTCATTTTATTGAAGTGACAGACGAAGTCTATGCAGCTTATGTGAAAGGTCAAAGAAAAATTGATTATTTTGAAAAAGATCTGAAAACAGAGCGTGTTATTAAAGAAAAGGATGGAAATATCAAAGAAATTGTGCCAAGTCGAGAAGATTCTCTTAATAGGCTGATTGATGATAATTCAATGCAATTCTCGTATGACAGTAAAAGTGTAGAATGTGAGGTTGAGATAAATGTTGATCTTGAAAAATTACATATCGCTTTGCAACAACTGACAGCGGAAGAACTGGATATTATTAAAAAGGTGTTTTTTGAGAATATGACTGAACGAGAGATAGCTAAATTGCTTGGTATCTCACAGGTAGCAGTGAACAAAAGAAAGCATCGCATCCTTGAAAAACTTAAAAAATCATAGAAAATAAAATTAAAATTTTTAATTTTTATGGTTATCAACCCTCTCACTTAACGGCAAATAAAGTGAGGGGGTTATTTTATACCTCTGTGAACCTTGAAAACAGAATATCAGCACATCAGATACTTTCCTTCTGCTGTTCGGAATGGACAAGCTACAAGAGCGAACTCCTGTAAAGGACTTTAGGACTCTGACTTTGTAAGGTAAATATAAAGAAGGCGATGACAGGCAGATGGGATAATGATACTTCCGTCCGGTCGAAAAGTCGAGCGTGATAAAACCGTCGCAACATACGAGGGCGGCTCTGGGAGATCCTCAGGGTGGTGAGATTCCAATGAAGTTGTATGCACAACTGTCTGATGTGTTCCTTGTCGCAGGAAATCGAGGATAAATAGCGACAATCGGATAGTGTGAAATACAGAACTATCCAAAACGATTGATAAACAGCAGGCGGCGGTTGTGCTGTGCATAGCCGTTGCTGCGTAACAAATAAAATTATAGAATGGAGAGATTATAATGTTAGGTTTTATTATAGGTTTGTTTCTTGGTGCGTTTATCGGAGTAGCGGTAATGTGCCTTTGCAGTGTCGCATCAGAAGCAGATAAGAATAAGAAAGAGGGCAAAGATGAAAAGTAAGTGCTGTAATTTGAACAATAACGATTTAGCATCAAATGAAATAGATTTTGAACATAAAATAGAATCTGTTGTAAATGACTGTAAGGTTACAATATATTTTATAAACAACCGAAATGATCAGGTTGAAAGAAATGTTTTGGAAAATCTTTTAGATACATTTGAAAACAGAATGAAAGCACAAATAAATTGCTGATTTTCTTCGATTTATTTTTAATTTCGCTGGATATTATGAAAAATATGTAGTATTGTTGGTTTGCGAAAATCGTATGAAAGGTTGATAGGATGAAAAGAGTATATTGTTTGTACAGAGTGTCAACAAAAGGTCAGGTAGATAAAGACGATATTCCAATGCAGAAAACCTCTTGCAGAGAATTTGCTGAACGCAACGGCTGGACTATTCTGAAAGAATTTCAAGAGAAGGGTGTATCAGGATTTAAAGTTTCAGCAAGGGAGAGAGATGCAATTCAAGATTTAAAAACTGCCGCAGAGAATAAAGAATTTGATGTGCTCCTTGTCTTTATGTTTGACAGAATAGGCAGAATTGATGATGAAACACCATTTGTTGTCGAGTGGTTTATTAAGCACGGCATAGAGGTGTGGAGTGTCAACGAAGGAGAACAGCGTATGGACAGTCATGTGGACAAGCTTATGAATTACATACGATTTTGGCAAGCCAACGGTGAAAGTCAGAAAACATCAGCTCGTGTTAAAACTCGCCTTAACCAAATGACGATGGATGGCAAATTTACCGGTGGTGTTGCACCATTCGGATATAAACTTATAAAAAGCGGTGAAATCAATAAAAAAGGGAAAGAGCTTATGGACATAGTCGTAGATGACGATGAGGCTGTTATAGTTAAGAAAATTTTTGATATGACGGTGAAAGAAGGCTATGGCTCATACAGAATGGCTGATTATCTGAACAGTCACGGTATCAGAACTCATAACAACAGCAAATTTCAGTGTAATACGGTTAATCGTATTCTAAAAAACAGACTGTACTGCGGATATTTTGTGTCAGGCGGTGTTGAGTCGCCATACATAGAAAAACTTCAAATAATTGATGAAAATGTCTTCGACCAAGCACAGTTTATACTGAAACAGCGCTCATCAAAGAATGAGGAAAAAAAGCAAATTGCAAGAACCACTAAGGGTAGTACGCTGTTATCAGGGAATATCTACTGTACACACTGTGGTCAGAAGATGGTATCAACAAGCTATATCGACAGATATGACAGAGCAGACGGAAGTCAGTACAGAGTCCGCAGACAGCGGTATATCTGTACAAATAAAGCTATGAAAAGAGGTGCTTGTGACGGACAATCTGCATATGTAGCACATAAAATTGACGGTGCAGTGCTTGCAACACTGAAAGATTATCTCGCCAAAATCAAATCAACACCAAAGGATATTGCACTTGAAAAACGCTACAAATCTGAAATATCTGAGTACAAGAGAAAGCAAACGAAACTTGAAAAAGAGATTGATAAACTAAAAAGACAGGTAGTTGAACTATCTGCCGAAATAGGACGCTCGCTTCTCGGAGAAAGCCGATTTACTCCCGATATGCTGTCAACATCTATTGATAATACCAATGATAATTCTTCATAAAAAAGAATTGAATTAAGTGACATAAGTACAAGCTTACCAATCAGCAAAATGCGATGGGTAAGCTTGATTTTATTACTCTCAATTCAGAACCTGGGCAGATGAATTTGACAACTCCACAATGGAGCAAAAGAAAATGATAGTCTGTCAGCTTATAAAAGAGGTCAGAGTAGCAAGAGGTTATGAACTTGAGATAGTGTTTGATCTTAATTATGAGCAGTTTTTATCTAAATAAATCTTAATCAATTGAATTTACAAATCTTGTCTGTTATAATAATTTTAGTATTGAAATGGGTGAAGATATATGAGTGAAGAAAATAAAATTCAAATTTTTGAAGATAAGAAAATTCGTACTGCATGGAATGAATCGGAAGAAGATTGGTATTTTTCCATAGTTGATGTAATTTCAGTTCTGACTGACAGTAACGAACCTCGTCGTTACTGGAGCGATCTTAAGCGAAAACTTAAAGCTGAAGGAGCAAACCAGTTGTACGAAAATATCGTACAACTGAAAATGCAATCTCCTAAGGATGGTAAAAATTACAAAACAGATGTTGCAAATACAGAACAGCTTTTAAGATTAATACAGTCAATCCCGTCGCCAAAAGCAGAACCTTTCAAAATGTGGCTTGCAGAAGTAGGGCGTGAGAGAATTGATGAAACCATAGACCCTGAACTTACCATAGAGAGAGCCCTTGAAACATATCTGAAAAAAGGATATAGCAGAGAGTGGATAAATCAACGACTTCAAGCTATACAGGTGAGGAAAGAACTTACTGACGAATGGGATTCTCGTGGTGTAAAGCAGGGTGTAGAATATGCAATTCTGACTGATGAAATTACAAAAGCGTGGTCAGGAATGACAACCCGCCAGTATAAAAATCTCAAAGGATTGAAAAAGGAAAACCTGAGAGATAATATGAGTACGCTTGAGTTGGTACTGAATATGTTGGCAGAAGCTACCACAACTGAGATTTCCAAAGAGAAAAATCCTCAATCTTTTTCTGAAAACAGAAGTGTTGCAAAAGAGGGCGGAGAAGTCGCCGGAAATGCACGAAAAGATATCGAGGAAAGAACAGGAAAACCTGTGATTACTTCAAAAAATGCCGTCGATTTTTCAAATCTCATTTCCGATGTAATAGAAAATGATTTTGATAAAAGTGAATAAAGTATTCTGATTGCCTTGTGAGTTAAAAAGCTCGCAAGGCATTTATTATATCCCAATTTCAAGTTTATTCCTCGGATGTTTGGAAGACAGAATATTCTTCTGTTTGTTGATACTCGTATGCGTGTAAATCTGCGTTGTAGTAATGGAGCTATGACCCAGCATTTGTTGAATATAGCGTATGTCAACATCTTCTTCAAGCAGTAGAGTTGCAAAAGAGTGACGAAACATATGCGGAGTAATGTGCAGCGGCACTTCTGCACCGATTGCATAGTTGGTAATCATATTACGAACAGATTGTTCAGATAGACGGTTGCCGAGTCTATTTATAAAGAAAAATTTGTTGTTTGCTATTTCAAATTTAAATGATTGATTATACTTTTTGAGCAACTCCTGAACATTTTGATTGCAGATTTGAATCAGGCGTTCTTTTGAGCCCTTTCCGTAAATTTTGATTATGTAATCATTAAAATCAATTTGTTCAGTCGTGAGTGTGCATAATTCTGAAATCCTCATTCCGGTGGCAAACAGTAACTCAAGTATGAGTGCATTCCGCAGAGCAACTTCTTAGTATAGTCAGTTTTAGCTTTGGTAAGTTGTAGATAAGCAAACCTAATAATTTGCTCAATATTATTTATGGGAATAGTTTTTGGGAGAATAAAGGGTTCTTTATACTTGATTTGTATCTTATGAAAAGGGTTAATATCAATAAGTTCCTCAATTTCAAGATAGTGAAAAAATGCTTTTAGCGAAGCGATTTTTCGTTTAACACTCTTAGGTTTGTACTTGCAATGCAGTAAATCAATGTATTGCTCAATGGATTTTTTGTTTGTCCATTCAATAGCAGATTCCATAGTGAATTCAAAATACTGCCTTAAATCAATGGTGTATGATTTTATCGTTTTTTGATCGAGATTTTTTCTTGAAAGGCAAAAGTTTAGATAATCAGTTGTTAGATTATTTGCTTGTACATTTTTTATTTCCATCGCATATAGCTCCTTATATTTAATAAAATTATTATGCAATAGAAAACAAAGAAGTCTATTCAAATGCCTAGATTTATTTTGCATAAAGTATGTTTATAAAGCAGTGAACAAGATTCTATTATGCAAAAATACATAAAAATACCGTGTGAAATTTTATAACTGATTTGCGTAAAAGTTATTTAAATATTTGTCAAATTATGTTATAATTAATACCATAAAGGGTAATTATAAATGTTTTTATATTATGTACCCGAAATATAGATTTAGTTAAGGCTTAATACTTTTTTCTTAGAATGAGATTAAGCACTACATAGACATACACCAGTTGAATGTAAGATGTGTAGCGTATTTTGTTAACAGAAATGTATTATTGACCTTACCTGAAAATAATGAATAAAGGATAACTTACAATTATTAGAGGTTTACTTATGTTTATGTGTTTTTCTAGTGGTGATAGATATACTGTGGCTAAATCCTGTTTGTATCATTTAAAAAATTTCGGAATAAATGTGTGGTATGACTATCATGAATTAATACTAGGTGATGGTAAAAAAGAAAAAATTTTGAATATGCTATAAAGAATAATCAATATTTTTTAATATTGTATAGTAATAATCTGTTTAAAAGTCCATGCGCAATTGAAGAAGAAAAAAGAATTTTTAATGAATTAAATACACGAAATATAACTATTTTTCCCTTGCTGTACAATATAAAGTTTACGGAATTGCCTATATCTTATCAAAATAAATTAGAAAATTATATATATAATGAAGTTGATGATACAAAAGGAACATTATCTTCAATTAATCAAATTGTAACAAAGATTTTAATAGATAAAATAAACAAAACAATGTACGATAAGACCCCTACTTTATCAAATTATAGTAAAAAGAATCTTAGTGATGATTATATAAAACAATTATTAGATACTTATAACCATATATCTGATGAAAATTTCAATGCACGAATAACAATGTTGTTCGCTATTTATTATTATATAAAATGCAATTATGGAATTGATCAAAAAATAAATTATGTGTATAAAATAATTGAGTATTTATTTGCTTTCACAAAGCTAAACATAGAGCATAATCATAAAGAATTGATTATAGCAGAATTATCTATGATAATTCTGCTTGACACTATTTTTTAAATTTTCATTAATTATTGAAAGAATTATTCTTGACAGTATTTTAGGATCATTTTCGTTTTCAAGAGCGTTTATGTATTTTTCTAAATAAGGATATTTAATAAGATTGTTTTTACATCTTCAAGTATTATTCTTGCTGTTCCACCAGTACTACCAATAGGTATAATAATTCTATTAGGATTATTTTTGTAATTTTATATTCTTCAAACATTCCGCTTTCTTTACTACCTGAACCATACAAAAAAATTGAAAAATTTGTTTTTTCTATCATAAAAGTTCTATGATTTGTTTTATCTTCATTAGATAAATGCTCATTAAAAGGAAACATTTGTAAATGTCTCCTAAAATTAATTACATTTTCTTCTATCATTAATTTTGTTGCTTCAGAAGCGATATAATAACCAATTTTATTACCATACCCATTGACTATAGTAAAACCGTTATTATAAAGTGTTCGAGTAATTATTTTACATAATTCATCTATTTCATACAGTTTTTTTTCGTCTTTTCCTTGATATGACCCAGAAATAAAAACATTTCTTTGATTAGTATAATAGTTAATTTCCGTTAATATTTCAGAAATTTCATTATAATCATCAATTAACAAAACATCTATTTGATATCTATTTTCTAAATCAGCAATATAATTTTTAAAATCTTTAGATTGAGAATTTTTAATTATTGTAAAATGGTGTGGCTGATTATTGTTAAAAGCTCTTCCTAATTCTGAAATACAAGGTAATACTAAAGAATCTGTAAAACTATATCCTAAAAAAAGAAAAGTTTTTGTTATTAATTCTCTTTTGAAAAAAGCTAAATAATAATGATGATTTTCATGATATTTTTCTAAATCACTTTTTGTAATTACCGCATTTTGAATATCCCTTATATCACCGTTAAGCTTAAATATATTAACATTTTTGTTTAAATCACAGCCAATTAAATCAGATTCTTTACTAATAATATTTGTTATTTTACCAATTTTTGATAGGTTATTTTCAAGGACTTGATCGAAATTCGTAGTCCATATAGAATTACATTGCATTAACGATAATTGATCAAGAGCTTTTGATGACACTAAAATCCTATTTATTTCTTTTCCAACCTTTTTATATAATTCATTTGTGCCAAATCTATTTGCATAAAATTGGGCAATATCGTAAATTTGATATTTAGTATTTTCGATATTAATATCCATTTCTTCAGCTAGTGGTAAAAAAAGATTTTTCCATGAAGGTAATCCCGCATCCACACTCATTCCGGCTCCTAAAAAAATAGCAGCACTATTATTTTTGCATTTTTCAGCGAATTTTTTTACGAACTCTTCTCTTTTTATCATACTTTCACATCCAATAATTAATAATTGTAAGTTATCCTTTATAAGAATTTTGCAAACGAAACACCTGTCTGAACTCTTATAGATAGTCAGGTGTTAATGGCATTCTAAATTAGAATATATTTAAATTTTATAACAATACAGATTTTTATTATAATCTTGGAGTTTCATATGATTAATGATATTTTAAATTACTGGTATAAAATTGAATATTTTACTCCGTGTTGGCCGGTAGATATAAAAAAGGATATAAATTTAAATAAAGTTAAATTACCGTGGCTAAAAGAGCAAAAGAATGAAAAATAAGACTGAGTTATGATTTGTACTTTGGTAAGATAAAGTCAATAGATTTAATAAAATGGATGTTAGCTGAAATTAATATTCCTGAAGAGGGAAGTATTGAGCCGGATAATTCCATAACTTGTATATTTGCCTTTAAAGTTGATGAAGAAGGTTTTTATATTCCAAATTCATTTTCGGTTTCAAGCTTTTTGTGGGCTGTTTCTAAGATTGTATTATCCGGGTCTATTAATTCAGAATTAAATCCAGACGATGTTAAAGTGTTTCAAAATACTATTGATACACTGATAATAAAAAAGCAGGATGACAATAAATTACCTGTTGATGAATCTACCTTAAATGAGATATTTAGTGATGTAAATTGTATATTGAATTTGCCTGACGAAATGTCAGATTTTTCTTTATGGGCTCGTAAGAAACAGCAGTTTAGAAAAAATGACGGCAGTTTTGCAGATGTTGATACGTCAACCGAGTTGTTTCAAAGTTTTTATCTTAATGATATTAAAAATGTAATTGATAATCCAAATAAAAAATTAAATGAATATGTCCTTGCCGGAAATCAGAATGAAAATACGCAAAAGCGCAAATGCATTGATTCAGATATTAATGAAATGAAAAAGTGGGTTACTGCTGAGAGATTTCCTTTGGGAGCTTGGCCATCCACATATAATCCTTCATTGATGCAACAAATTGGTATCAATATCTGTACCAGTGGAGAAAAAGATATTTTTTCGATTAATGGACCACCGGGAACAGGAAAAACAACATTATTAAAAGAAATTGTTGTATCCAATGTTATAGAAAGAGCAAAGCTATTAGTTGAATTTGATAAACCTGACCAAGCATTTAGTGTAGCTGAATTTAAAAATCCGTGTGATCAATATAATCGTTCTTATTATTGTATGGATAAAAGATTAAAAAAATATGGAATTTTGGTTGCCTCAAATAATAATGCGGCGGTTGAAAACATTTCTTTAGAACTCCCAAAAGCTATATCTAATGACAGAACCGGAAGATTCTCCGGACAAACAGGTAGCAATTCTGGTGATATCTATTTTTCTGATGTTGCAAGCAAACTTATCGGACAACCTGCTTGGGGTCTTGTTTCTGCAAAGTTAGGAAAAAAGGGCAATCTGAATAATTTAAAAGAGCGTCTTTGGTGGGCTGAAGATGGAATTACGCTCAAGCATTATTATGATAATCCGGTTTTAAATTGGAGTACGGCCAGAGACAATTTTATTTCAGCACTTAAAAATGTATTGGATGAAAGAAAACGTATTTCAGATGCCCAATCACTGTTAGATAAAAAGGCAGTACTTATTTCAGCAAACACTACGGCACAGAATAACTACAATCAAGCTGAAACAAAATTATCTGAAAAACAAAAAAATTTAGATTGTGAAAACAAAAAATTAAGTAAATTAACTGACAACTTTAATTCAGTTAATGATCGAATTGATTTTTTGTTTTCAAATATGAATTTATTTCAGAGGTTATTTTGGAAGTTTATTAAGCACAATTTGGTAGTAAATGAATGGAAAACTCTTAATATAAAAAAGGAAGAGATTATAATCCGAATTTCAGAACAAAAAGGAGTTTGCGATAAGATTAAAGAAGATATAGACATCATCAGCGATGAGCTATTTGATTGTAAAATAAAACTGGAGAGCGTTAAAAAAGAAATAGATGCTATCAAGAAGAAGATAGAGTCAGAAAGAAGCCTTTTTCAGAATAACTGTGCGGACGATAGTTTTTGGGATAATATTGAAAAGAATGAAAAATCTCAAGAAAGCTGTCCATGGGTATATGAAAAATATAATGCACTTAGAGAAGAACTGTTTTATCAGGCTCTCCAACTGAATAAGTCATTCGTATTAACAAGTAAATGCGTAAAGCAAAATTTACAAAGACTGTTTTCTTTGTGGGATGGAAAGTATACAAATGAGGATAGTGTAAATTCATATGGAGAATTACTTAACACTTTGTTATTAGTAATACCGGTTGTTTCTACTACTTTTGCATCAGTAGAATCATTTTTATCTAATATTCAGCAAGAAGAACTTGGATTACTGATTATTGATGAAGCAGGACAAGCAACTCCTCAGAGTGCTTTGGGTGCCTTGTGGAGAACACAAAGAGCAATTATAGTTGGAGATCCATTGCAGGTTGAACCTGTATTAACTGTGCCAAAAGAATTAGTTAAGCGTTTTGCTGATGAATATAATATTCCGGAGTATTATAGAATACCAGAAATTTCTGTTCAGATGCTTGCCGATCAGATGAATGAATATGGTGGTTATAGAACATAAACGGAGAACAAATTTGGCTTGGTTGTCCGTTAGTTGTTCATAGGCGCTGTATAAATCCGATGTTTAATATATCAAATCAGATCGCATATGAAAACAAAATGTTTTTAAAATCTATTGGACCAAAGGAGGATACTCGTTTTGTGATTGATTATTCGGTATGGTTTGATATTAAGGGCAAAGAAAACGGAAATAAGGATCATACAGTAATTAATCAGATTGATTTTGCAGAAAAAATATTTGCTAAAGCTGTTGAAGATTTTAATGGTTTTCCGGATCTATTTATTATTACCCCATTCAGACTAGTTGCGGAAAATTTAAGCAGAATGATGCGTAAGGTTTTACGCCGGTCTCAATATATTAAAAACGAAAAGATAGAAGAATGGGTAAAGGAACATTGTGGTACTGTGCACACATTTCAAGGTAAGGAGGCTAACGAGGTAATACTTGTATTGGGGTGTGATAATCAATCAGGTATCGGAGCCGCCCATTGGGTGGGGCAGAAACCCAATATTATCAATGTTGCAGTATCAAGAGCAAAATATAGAATTGCTGTTATTGGTGATTATAATTTGTGGAAGGACATACCTAATGTTCAAGTGTTGTGCAAATATTTGAATAAGAAATAATATATCAAAGAAATGCGGGAAATACTATGAAGATAAAAGAACTACATATAAAAAGATTTCGTGGTATTGAAGATCAGACAATTAAAGATATTGATAGCGCTTTAGTTCTTATTGGTAAAAACAATGCAGGAAAAAGTGCCTTTTTAACTGCAATAAGAACTTTTTTTGGCGACTACATACCTCAGGGAAAAGATATATATAAGAATTTTGATGATTTTGAGATTGAAGTAGTTTTAGAATGCGATGAGAATTATATATCTGATTTCTTTTTAGACAGCAAAATTGGCTTTGCAAAAGTTCCTTCAACGGCAGCTGATTATAATGATGTTAAAAACGGAACAATTTTTGAAGATAAAACATTTTCTGAGTTTAAAAGTTTGAGAAATGAAGTATTAAATGCAGATTCATTGGAAGACACATCTACAAGAGAAAGTTTTGAGCCTATATGGACTAATGCTATTTATAAAAAATTTTCTATTTCGGAAGGCTTAATACATGCTTCTTTAGTTTTTAAAAAAGGCACTTCAAAAGTTGAATATACTGTTAACAAAGATATTGTTTATCTGTTGCCGTCAGTGGCTTTTATTGATGATTCTCGTAATTTTCTTGAAGAGGAAACAGGAAAGGCTAAAACGATCACAGCAAATATTTTTAATACCATATTAAAATCAGAGCTGTTTAGTAATAAAGAAATTGATTGTTATAATTGCAACATAGATGATTGTGATGGTAACTGTATAAGCAAAATTGATGAAAAAGCACCAATGGATTTAAGTATTGAAGAACTGCAAAAACTTATTAACTATAAAACAAATAACACTTCAGCTAAGTTTACTAGTAGTATTTCGGAACGGTTTGCCAAGAATTATCAAAAAGGTTTTAAGGTAAATATTAAGGCAACGAGTAATATAGATAAGTCCTTTTCAATTCTTACAAAATTGTTTGATCCTGTGCTTAATGCCGAGGTTGAACTTTCAAATGTTGGTGCAGGTGTTCGTAGCGTTTATATATTATCTTTATTGCAGTCGTATCAAGCAATAAGTGCTAAACATACAATTTTTATTATCGAAGAACCTGAGCTGTATTTACATCCTCAATTGCAAAAGTCTATGGCTAAAACGCTATCTGAAATTACGGAGAATAATCAAGTCATTTTTACAACACATTCACCAATAATGTTGAGAGAGTTTAGTACGCAAAATATAAGAAAGGTTAAGTTGGATGAAGAAAGATATTGCAGTATTGCTGAAAATACAACTATTGACAATGTGCTAAAGGAAATAGGATATTCTAGCCAGGATGTATTAAATACAGATTTTATACTGTTTGTTGAGGGTCAGGATGATAAGTGTATAGTTGAGCGTATTTTAGATAAATACTACGATATTGATTTAGAAAGATTATCAGTTATTGATACAAAATCATGCAGAACCATTGGATTTTATGCAACACTGAGGTTTTTAGAAAAAACAACAATGAGTGATGAATTTGCAATAATCCGAGATGCAGATACAAAGTCAGAAGACATGGTTAAAGAAATTTTGGAGAATCAATTAAATAGTAATCTTGATAGTGAATTTGCTTCAAAAGCAATTTCAAAAACGCATATTACAAAATTTAGCTCTATTGAAGGTTATTTATTTTCTCCAGAGTTACTTGTAAGTCATAACATATATGCAAGTGAAGATCAAGTGTATGAAAGGCTTAGAAATGGATTATCTGAGAATAAAGATAAATGTTTAAAATATTTCAGAAAGCAGAATGAAAATGCACAGGAAAGAATTGAGTTATTTGAAGGTGAATATGACTCCAAAATTGCTGATGCAAAAGAAAATCTTGATTGGATAAAGACTAATATACAAGGACATACTTATTTTGGTTTCACCGAATCTAAAAGAATTAATTATGAAAGCTATGTTGAAGAATTGCCTATGGTAGCATTTGAGAATTTAATGGAATTTTTTGACGGAATTCCTTATTTTTTTAGTAAGAAACGGAATTAAAATATAATTTTATACAAACCATTGAAGTGTGTTTCGTGAATTTTACTAAGCATATAACTATGGGATAATATGTAATTAAATATTAAAAGATGATAAGTTTTTTCTTTGTGTTTTTCATATTTTATATCTTAATCAATATTTTAAAATAATCATAAGGAGTATAAAAAAATGAGAAAAGCTTTAGTAGTTGGTGTGGATGATTATGAGCAATGTCCACTATATGGTTGTTGCAATGATGCAGATGATATAGCTAATATTTTATCTCGTAATGAAGATGGGTCCCCTAATTTTTCAGTTCGTTTGGAGAAAAATGTTATGACTAAAGGAATTTTGCGTAAGCTTATAGAAGAATGTTTTTCAGGTGATTCGGATGTCGCATTGTTTTACTTTTCCGGTCATGGACACATTGACTCGGTTGGTGGATACCTTGTAACACCAGATTTTAGTGAATATGATTATGGGGTAACTTTACAAGATGTTTTAAGTATTGCAAACAATTCAAAGTGTAAAGAGAAATTTATTATATTAGATAGTTGTTATTCTGGATTTATGGGTCGTATTAACAGCAAAGGTCAAAGTACAGCAGTAATCAATGAAGGCGTTACAATTTTAACAGCAAGTCGTTCAACTGAGTCTTCCGTTGAAATGAATGGACATGGCGTTTTTACAGCATTATTACTTGAGGCTTTATCTGGTGGTGCTGCAGATATATTAGGACATATTACTCCAGGTGGTATTTACGCTTATATAGATAAAGCTTTAGGTCCGTGGGAGCAACGTCCAGTTTTTAAAACAAATGTTACTTGTTTTACTTCACTTCGTAAGGTAATACCTCAAGTTGATATAGGAGTGATACGAAGAATTTGTGATTACTTTTGTGAAGAGAATAAAGAATTAGAAATGGATCCGTCTTTTGAACCAACCAATTCACCTTATGTTAATCACGAAGTTATTAAACCTTATGCTGATCCGAAAAATATTAGTGTGTTTACAGATCTTCAAAAATTGGAGGGAATAGGATTGATTGTTCCTGTTGGAGAGGAACATATGTATTTTGCGGCTATGAATTCTAAATCGTGTAAATTGACCTCTTTAGGTAAGCAATACTGGAGACTTGTGCACAATAATTTAATATGAAAGGAATAATAGTTATGGCAAAGATGAGAACTTTTATAAGCTTTGATTACGATCACGATAGCGATCTGAAAAATTTATTAGTAGGACAAGCTAAAAATGACGATTCCCCTTTTTCAATAACTGATATGTCTATAAAAGAAACTATCACTAAAAAATGGAAAGATAATGCTCGCAGAAGAATCAAGGGATGTGATGTGGTAATTGTGATTTGCGGTGAGCACACAAATACCGCTTCCGGAGTTTCAACTGAGTTAGAAATTGCACAGGAAGAAGAAATTCCATATTTTTTATTGTATGGGCGTGCGACAAAAAAATGTATTAAACCTAAAGGTGCTAAGAGTACGGACAAAATATATAGATGGACCTGGGATAATTTGAAAAAACTAATTAATGGAGATAGATGATTATGAAGGTATTTATTTCTCACAAGGATATTGATTATGGTATTGCTATTCAAGTCCAAAATATACTCAAAAAAAATCAAGTTGAAGCATATTTAGATGTATTGGATAACTCAATAACTGGAACAGGTGAAAAGTTAACTAAACATATAAAGGGAAAATTGAATGAATGTTCTGATATATTGGTAGTAATGTCTGAAAATACAAAAAGTTCATGGTGGGTACCGTTTGAAATTGGTATGGCTGCTCAGAAGGATTTACCGACTGTAAGTTATTTGCAGTCTGGTATAATGTTACCTGACTATCTTTCTTATTGGCCACGGTTGAAGTGTAATGCTGATATAGTAAAATATATTAAGGCACGTAATAAAGTTAAAAATCAAATGTTAAATGAAATATATCAAAGGAGAACCAGATTTACTAATATTTCTAATGAATTATCAGAAACAGAGCGATTCTATCAAGAATTAAAGCGACAACTTGTCTGATGTAATAACCTATTATAATACTAAAAAGGAGAATTAGTATAGTGTATAGAATATTTATTGGTTCTTCGACTGAGAGTATAAAAGTAGCGGAAATAATAAAAGATTATTTTAGCAAAAAGTATGAGTGTACAATATGGAAAGACCATTTTTTGAATTGAATGAAAGCACTTATGATACTTTGATAAAAAATCTATCGCTTACGACTATGCAATTTTTGTTGGAGGTGTTGATGATTCGGTAATCCGATTGGTAACTATAAAAAAAAAGAAAATCTGTAAGAGATAATATATATTTTGAGTATGGACTATATGCGGGCATTCTTTCAAAAGACAGAACCTTCTTTTTTGTAAATAATAAGGTTGGAATAGCGTCAGATCTTTTAGGAATTACACTTATTCAATATAGCAAAAATGAGGATGTTCTTAAAGGATGTCAACAGGTCGAAGAAAAGATAAAACAGGAAGAGAAAATCAATAGAGTTACCTTGTTACCGTCTACAAGTTTAGCTTATAATTATTATAATAATTTTTTTTAAACTACTGACTCCTGCTTTACTGAATTTAAAATCTATTTTTGTGGATGGTCAAAAAATAAATGTAAATTCTATAAAAATTCAAATAATAATTCCGGAGAATTGTAACGCGGATTGGGAAATATGGGCCAGCCAATTCTATTTATATAATAAGTGTGGGAATACATATTTAGGTTTAAATCCACGCAATTTTTCCGTTAAATACATTAAAAATAATTTATTAAATAATCATGAATTCAAAATAGTGGATATTCCGCAAATTTTGAACGGTTCATTTTGGGCAATAGAAGCAGTTGTTGGTAAAGACTATATAGGTAATCATGATTTGTTATCTGATGCGAAAAAGAAAGAATGTTTGAATTTTGTAAAAACACTCAATAATTTAATTAAAGAAAATCCGTTTATTGACTCTATAACAGAAATAATTACAGTTTCTGATTATAACTCAAAAATGTAATAATACATCGTGGCAAGAAATACTCGCAAAAATGCACGAAAAATCCGTATTTACTGCCAATCATATACCGGCAGGAATGGAATTATTTAAAGCAGGTAATGAATCACAATTGCAAACCATATTTAGATGGATTGATGAATGCGACTTGTTTTTATTACTGCTTGGAGGAAGATACGGGTCCATTGAACCTACTTCAAAGAAAAGCTATATACAACTTGAGTATGAGTATGCACTCAAAAACAATATTCTGGTATTTGCTATTGTTTTATCTGATAGATATTTATATAATAAAGCAGCGACATCTAATTTTGATGTGTTCGAAACTAACAATATTAAAAAATACAAAATATTTAAAAAAGGTAAAAACTAAAATAGTTAATGAAGTTAATACTATTTATGAGATGAAACTTGCAATAACTAATAGTTACATGATTTTGAAAAATCAAAAGAAATTAAAGGATGGGTAAAATATAGTGATAATGTAATTACGACGCAACTTGAGTTGCTACCTAAATATAGAAAAGAAGAATTAAGAAAAAAACTATCCCATAGTATTATTGGCATGAATACTTATTCTATAGATTTTTGTAACTCTGTTGATAATAGAATCTTTGATTTAGTGTGCAATAGTCCCTATATTGACAAGTTTAAGAGAATTATTGAAATACAAATATGTGATGATAATGAAAGTGCTGTAATTAATATAGAAAGTTATTTTAGATTTGTTAACTTAAATGGATGCAAAAATTTTTATCGCTCAAGTCCTGTTTTCCCAATATTAAGTGAAGCACAATCATATAAACATTTAAAATTTGAAATCAATAATATTGATTGCTTAAGTAAAATCAATTCAAGTATACAAATTTCTGAAAATAACAATCAGTTTAAATTTTTAGTAAAAAATATATATCCAATAAATGAAGTCGAAATATTCGATGAATGTACAATATTTCATAAAACGCAATGTAAAGTTCATTTGCAGAATTTTTATCAATATCATGCATTAATTTTCCCTTGTAGATTACACACTTGAAATTGTATTAAAAAAACATAATAATAAATATTATTTAGCCTTGGCAAAAAATGAGTTTTTTAATGTAAATAACTATGTTGAGCGTACTCAGTATAGGGACAAACATATTTGCAATATAAATTATATAGATTGGCTGTTACCTGGATCTGGATATAGTTTTACCATTCAAAAAATAGATGAAGAAGACCAAAATAAAAATATAGAAGATGAGGAATTTTATGAATCTATTTTTGATAATCATAAAAGCGATGAATATAGACTCTCATATTCTAGTGACCCATCAGTTGCCATATTAACAACGGAAGAAGCATATGTTAAATTATCTCGACGTAATGGCAATGTTACTGATTATGATGCAAAGCTTGCAATGTGTGTGTTAGATAGACTGTACCAGTTGTTACCAAAAGATATTGATAATGAATTACTACTTCTTAGAGGGGTGTGGAACAATGATTAATCTGCAGATTTTCTAATTTATGTAGATTATATATATTACGATAGTATTAATCCGCGTTTTTCTAAAGAAGAACTTGAGGAACTTTTAACTGATGACTATGAAGGCATCATATTGGCAGCAGATGTAAAGTGTATCCCTGAAAATTTTAATTCTGATTATTTTTTTCTAACAGTAAAAAGTATTATGATATTATAAATACTATTCCCCTCCACTCGCCAGAGCGCATGACTGTTAATCATGATGTCACTGGTTCGAGCCCAGTTGGGGGAGCCACAACAGAGTAGTTTTTTGACTACTCTGTTTTTTATCTAAATTTACTGCTAAATCGGGCGAGAAGGTGAGCGTTAAGAAAACAGTCCTGTGGACTGTTTTGGCTCTATAATAAAAGTTGGGGTAAGGGATAGAGCCTACAAAAAATTCGGCTCAATTTCAATAGTTGGGGTAACCCGAAAAATAGAATATATGATAATTACAAGCGACAAAAATTATGCTGTCGCTTGTTTTGTTGTAGAATTAATATGTTTATGAACATACGCCTGACTATAAATCTTAAAATATCACCGCGGGCATGGTGCCAAACTTTTTAATCTATCATTTATTACATTGACATTTTCAACCATACAATAGACAATAATACATATATATGTTATTATAATCATATAACTAATTTTAAATGAGGAATACATAATGGTAAAACGTTCATATTATTCAAATGACATTCAAAGTTTCATAAATCAAGATAATTACAGTATATTTGGCGAAATAACAACGAATGACCAGTTTTCTGCTGAGGACTTACAAAAGAATACTTGGAATAGAGAAATTGAAATTTTGAAGCGAGAGTTATCTCAGTTTTTAGATGGACATATTATATTTGAATATACCATTCCACGAATAGGTAATCGAGTTGATAATATTGTTATTTATAAAGGAATAATTTTTCTGTTAGAATTTAAAGTTGGTGAAAAGAAATACCCTTCATATGCTATTGAACAAGTAACTGACTATGCTTTTGATTTAAGTTGCTTTCACAAAGAAAGCCATAACAGACTTTTAGTTCCAATTTTAATTTCCACTAAGGCTCACAGCGTAAAACAAGAAATTCGGATTTCAAAAGATAATGTTTTAGAAACGATTTGTTGCAACGAATACGAAATTGCCAAATACATAACAGAAGTTTCTTTAAAATTTATTCAGGATGAAATAATACCTGATGATTGGATTAACTCACTTTATATGCCAACACCGACGATTATAGAGCTGCACAGGCCTTGTATCTCGGTCACAATGTTGAAGATATTTCGAGAAATGATGCAAGTGCGAAAAATCTTAATCAAACTACTAAAGCGATCAATAAAATTATAGATTATAGCAAAGCTCATAACAGAAAATCAATTTGTTTTATTACAGGTGTTCCGGGTGCAGGAAAAACTCTTGCAGGTCTTAATATAGCTGTAGAAAGGCAGAAAATAGCTGAAGATGAGCATGCTGTATTTCTCTCGGGCAATGGACCGCTTGTTGATGTTTTACAAGAAGCACTTGCTCGTGATGATGCAAAGAGAAATCATATTTCAAGAAAAGAAGCCTCCAGAAAAGTAAAAGAATTTATACAAATTATTCATCATTTTAGAGACGACGCAATATCTGTTGATACTCCTCCTGTTGAAAAAGTTGCAATTTTCGATGAAGCTCAACGAGCTTGGGACGAACAAAATTTGACTGATTTTATGAAAAAGAAGAAACATATTGAAGATTTTAATATGTCAGAACCTGAATTCCTGATTAGTATATTAAACCGTCACAATGACTGGGCAACAATAATATGTTTAATCGGTGGCGGTCAAGAAATCAATAAGGGTGAGTCGGCTGGTATTTATGGGTGGTTTGATTCTTTGAGAAATAATTATCCTAACTGGGACATTTATGTTTCAGATAAAATCACTGATGATGAATATTCCAAAGGGCATAATTTTGCCGAAATGACGAAAAATATGAATGTAAACATAATTGAAGATTTGCACTTAGCCGTTTCGTTACGTTCATTCAGAAGTGAAAATGTTTCAAATTTTGTAAAGGCTCTTCTTGATGTGGATATTGATACTGCTAAAAGATTGTATGAGCAGTTTAACAATGATTATCCTGTTTTTGTGACTCGAAATCTACACAAAGCAAAACTATGGGTTAGAAGTCAGGCAAAAGGATCGCAAAGATATGGCTTACTGCAAGCTCCGGTGCCAAAAGACTCAGAAAATACGGTATATGGGTTCAAAATAAAATTGAAGCCACGAATTGGTTTTTAAACGGTAAAAACGATGTTCGTTCATCATTTCATTTAGAGGAAACCGCAACGGAATTTGACATTCAAGGTCTTGAACTTGATTGGACAATTGTTTGTTGGGATGCAGATTTAAGATTTGAAAACGGTGATTTCAAACATCTGAAATTGTTGGCACAAAATGGCAAAATATAAAATCTGCAGATAATATTCTTTACTTGAAAAACGCTTATAGAGTCCTCCTGACGAGGGCAAGACAGGGATTTGTTATTTTTGTACCGTCAGGTGATGAAACTGACATGACCGCAAAACCGGAATATTATGACGGAATTTACCGGTATTTGAAAAGTGTAGGAATCAAAGAATTGGAATAACATTATCGTTCAGAAGCTGAATTTGAAGTAAATAATGTAAGATACTCACGAAAAAGGAATGTTCAGGCGCTACTTTAGCATACTGACCTGCTGAGATTACTACGGGAGTCGCCTGACAATTTAAATCAAGGAGACCGCCGAGAATTTTGTGTTTTGAGAATAGTCCGGCCTGTGCCTGCTTAACCTTATCCTGCCAGTCGGGGTCATACCCCTCAAGATTTGCGTTTGCACTTGCAAGCTGATTTGATACATCTTCATACTTGTCCTTTTCGACATACTGACCGCCTGCAAGGTTGCCGAGCTTAACATCTGCCGCATTGTTTACCTTTTCGGCAAACTGTTCAAAGGTTAATGCCTCGTCACCAAACAGGGCTTTTAAAATTCCCATTAAGTCCATTTGTTTGCTACTTCCAATTTATTAGCAATTGTGTGTATGCTCAGATATTTGAGCAATATTAAAAGCCCCCGAAATTCGGGAGCTTATAGCCATAATCTGTAATTTTCGGAGTAAAAGTAAAAGGGATGTTTCAAACACCCCTTTAATACCCTTTTAAATTCGTTTAATTTTGTTTTAATCAAATCAACTATGTAACTTTACCTTTCAGTAATTAAAGCCGATACAAGGCAAATAAAACTATTCTTCTTTTTTCTCGAAGCCAATACCATTGTTGCACTCTTTCATCTCTTTTACTTTACCAAATTTAAAGTCCAATGGGATTCCGTCAGGAAAAGCATCACAACAAGGTATCCAACCATCTAACAATTTATCTCTTTGATGTTTACATTCAAAACAATCTGAAATACAAATCATTAGTATTTCCTCCCAATATATTTTTCATAGAATTGCATCCATTCTTTTGATACTTTAACACCACGTTTTCTTAGAACTTCTAATTCCGCAAGTGCTTCCGCACCATCATTATAAGCAATTATACTGATACCTTCTATGTGAATTTTTGACAGTTCATCATATATTTTTTTGACATCTTCGGATCTCATTCCGAAAATTGTCTTTGCGTGTCCACTTTCATGCCACACAGCTTCTTCTAATGTGTTTGCTATAGATAGTTTTGAATTTGCAAATATTTGATTGATTTTATCAAGAGTTTTTCCAGGAAGTATATCTGTGTTTAAAGACAATTGTAACAATCCGTTTGATAAAGGTTCAATTTGTAAAACAGGAGTTCCTTTATCATTTTTGGTTAAACTTTTTGCAACAATTTCACTAATGATGAATCTACCCTCAGGTTCACATTTTGACATGGTGTCAATTATAACCTTACTCACTTCAGCGTTAAAATTTTTTCCGTATGTAACGACTTCAAAATCATCAATATCTATGCTTTTAATTATACTCTTTTCAGCGGAATTTGCAACTGCTTCTTATTTCTCCACACCGCTTTTTGAGCAGTACTTCTGCCAAAACCATAAGCCTGTTGACGAGAACGGTCGGGAAGTAATCCTGTTTTTCTACAAAAGCTATTCAGTTCTGATTCCTGCCGTTTCAACTTGCTTGAATAGTGGCTGAAATTTTTTTCTAACTTTTGTAACAGCTCTTCATCAGAGAGGTTATTCAAAGCCTCATCACAAGCGGCAAGAGTTCTTTTTGTAGCTCTGATTTTGCGTTCGTAGGTTCTTTACTGTTGTTCCGCTTCGTAAAGCGTGTGCATTGAGCCGTCGGGATACTCAATGTTTTTAGCATTAAGCTCCTCAAGGTCTTTCACCGAGTATATTCGAGTAGAACCCAAAGAGTTTTTCTGTAAAATAATTGTAGAGCATATTTTGTCCTCCGTTTCAGGTTTTTAAGCAATTCCTTTTAACGGATCTTGGCAAAATATGCTCTACTCTTTTTACTTTTTATTTGCAGCTCTTTTTCTGCCCTAACTTTTATTATAGAGCAATAATTGAAATAGAAGGGCGTTGATGAGGGTTAGTGTTACGCACCGCAAGCAATTGGCGGGGCAGAAATCTTTTGATTTTAAAAATGTATAATACGACATACTGATAGTAGTATGTTATACTATGCAAAATATATAGAAAGTATACCGAAATTGTATAACTGAATAAAATGCACTAAAAATAAGGATAAAATAACTTAAAGATATTGAAAATAACTACAGCATGTGCTAAAATTAGACAAAAGAAAAGGATTCGGAAAACCGAATCCTTAAATCACACACTGTGATGGTTGCCTAAGCAACGGATAGAATGAATTTTTATTTGAACTCATAGTGTAAATCCAATAAGGTAATTAGATTATCTTAATAATATTACAAAATAAATACTTTGTCAATAGAAAAGGAGGAAATTTATGAAGAATTTTAATGACGATTATTATGCAGGATTTGATATAGGAACGGATTCTGTCGGATATGCAGTAGCCGATACAGATTACAATCTCTGCAAATTTAAAGGCAATGCTATGTGGGGTGTTGATCTGTTTGAGGAGAGTAATTCAGCTGCCGAGAGAAGAACTCTTAGATCGGCACGAAGAAGAGGTTTGAGAAAAAGAAACCGTATTGAATGGCTGCAAATGCTTTTTGATGAGGAGATTTCAAAAGTTGACAATGCTTTTTTTCAGAGATTAAAAGAAAGTTGTCTGTATCTTGATGACAAATCATCGAATGTTCCGTATGCGGTTTTCGCAGACGGTAATTACACCGATAAAGAATTCCACACAGACTATCCTACAATATATCATCTTAGAAAAGAATTGATTAAGAGCTCACAACCACACGATATAAGACTTGTATATCTTGCGTTACATCATATTATAAAACACAGGGGACATTTCTTGTTTGATAATATGGGGTCTGATTTTGAAAGTGAGTCCTCGTTTGAAGCCCTTTTTGACGATTTAAAACTTTACTTAAAAGAAGAATATGAAATTGAATTTGAGTGCAATGATTCGTTAAGATTTTCAGAAATATTAAAGGACAAAACATTGAAGAAAACTGCAAAATCGTCTGAATCATACAAGCTTTTCGGTTACAGTAAAAGAAATAATCCATATGAAACCGCATTGATAGATTTGATGTGTGGCAGAAAGGTTAAATTTTCCGATATGTTCGGTGATAAGTCGTTTGACAGTGAGGAAGTAAACGGTATTACCTTTGAAAGCGGTTATGACGATAATGAAAATACATACCGTGATTTGTTACAAGAAAAGTTTGAACTTATCGAAAAAGCAAAGGCGGTTTATGACTGGGCAATTCTTGCAGATATTTTGAACGGTGAAAAGTATATTTCATTTGCCAAAGTCAAAACATATGAAGAACATAATTCTGATTTGAAAATGCTCAAAGATTTCGTTAAAGAGAGATGTAAATCGTTATATGGCGAAATCTTTAGAATTACAAAGGACAAGCTTGATAACTATACGGCATATTGCGGAAAGTACAAAGAAAACGGCAGAAACGGTGTGATTCAGTATCGTACAAATCAGGCGGATTTCTGCAAATATCTGAAGAAAAAGTTTGAAAAGCTTGACAAAACAGGCTATGAAGAAATGTTTGATAAGATTGAAAACGGCACATTTATGCCGAAAATTGTCGTAAAAGATAACGGCGTTATTCCTATGCAGGTGAACAGAAGTGAGCTGAAAGCAATTCTGAAAAATGCTTCAACTTATCTTGAATTTCTTAATAAAAAAGATGAAAACGGAATTTCTGTAAGTGACAAGATAGTCAAAATTTTTGAATTCAGAATACCGTATTATGTAGGTCCGCTGAATAATCACAGCCTAAAATCCTGGCTTGTCAGAAGTGATGAAAAAATATATCCGTGGAATTTTGACAGTGTTGTTGACATAGAGCAATCGGCAGAGAATTTTATAAATAATCTGACTTCAAAATGTACATATCTTCCAACGAAGGATGTAATACCTAAGAATTCGATTTTATACAGTGCTTTTACGGTTCTTAATGAACTGAATAATTTAAGACTTGACGGAAAAAAGCCTGATGTAAGTCTTAAACAGGCAATATTTAATGACTTGTTTATGACGCATAAAAAGGTCAGAAGAAAAGATTTGCTAAATTATCTAAAAAGCGAAAAAGGTGTTGCTTTTGATATCACAGGTATTGACGGTGATTTTAAGTCAAGTATGCGTTCTGCAATTGAAATGTCACAGTTTAATCTGACCGACAGCGAAAAAGAGGACGCTATAAAAGCTATAACTGTATTTGGCGATGATAAAAAACTTTTAAGAAAGCGTTTAAAAAGGCAGCTCGGTTCAAAATTATCAGATGAAGATATAATGAGAATTTCTAAACTCAAATACAAGGATTGGGGAAGATTATCAAAGGAGTTTCTTACCGAAGTTTATAATGTCGATAAAAATACAGGCGAGTTGCAATTTAACATTATCCATGCACTATGGCAGACAAATGATAATCTTATGGAGCTGCTTGGCTCAAAATACGGTTTTGAACAGAGCAGACAAAACTATCTTGACGGTATTCAGACAGGGCAAAGCTTGAAAAAATGGTGGAGAATCTCTATATTTCTCCTGCGGTAAAACGACCTGTGTATCAGTCTTTGAAAATTATGCATGAAATCAACAAAATTCAAGGTCATGCACCTAAAAAGATATTTGTTGAGATGACAAGAAAAGACGGTGTGAAAGGTGACAAAGGTCGTAAAGAGTCAAGAAAGACCAAGCTTGTAGATTTATATAAAAAGTGCGGTGAGGATTCGGGCGAACTCTGGGAATCTCTTGAAAAAACACCTGATGATGAATTTAAAAGAGACAGACTGTATTTTTACTATACTCAATTCGGCAAGTGTATGTACACGGGAGAACCGATAAATCTGTCGGAATTGTACAATCAAAACATTTACGATGTGGATCATATTTTCCCTCGTTCAAAAGTTAAAGATGACAGCCTTGATAACCGTGTCCTTGTAAAGAAACAGGTTAATGCTCACAAGGATAATACATATCCGCTTGACAGTTCAATTCGTGAAAAGATGAAAGGCTTCTGGCATTTGCTTATGGATAAAGGTCTTATTAGCAAGAAAAAGCACGAGAGGCTTACAAGGCAACTACGCTTTCTGACAGCGAACTTTCAGATTTTATTGCAAGACAGATTGTTGAAACTTCTCAATCAACAAAAGCAGTTGCGTCACTTTTTAAAGAATTGTATCCCGATACTGAAATTGTGTATGTAAAAGCGTCAACGGTTTCTGAATTCAGACACGAATATGATTTCTTAAAATGCAGAGAAGTAAACGATTTTCACCATGCAAAAGATGCCTATCTAAATATTGTTGTCGGCAATGTGTATAACGAACGCTGTACACACAACAAGTCCATATTTATCGAAGGTTTGAAAAACAAAGCTTATAGCCTGAACAAAATGTTCAGTTTTAATACACCGAACGCATGGTCAATTGATGATAATAAGTCAATCAAAATTGTCAGAAAGACTATGAACAAGAACAATATCCGCTTCACAAGGTATGCTTTAACAAGGAACGGCGGACTTTTCAAGATGAATCCTCTGAAAAAAGGAAGCGGTCAGGTTTCGCTAAAACAGAACTCTCCGCTTTCGGATATCAGTAAATACGGAGGTTATGACAAGCCGGCATCTTCGTACTTTTCATTTGTTAAATACGAGGGCAAAAAGGGCAAAGAAATGCGTCAGCTTGTTGCAATTGATTCTTACATTAAAGCTCAGTATGAAGCAAACCCTGAAAAATATCTGAGTGAAACTCTTGGCTTGAAAAATCCTGTGGTTCTGATTCCCGTTGTAAAATATAATGCCTGCATTGAAATTGACGGTTTCAGAATGCACATAAGCAGTAAGTCAAATGGAGGAAAGACAGTTGTGTGTAAACCTGCTATGCAGTTAACGGTTAGTTACGATACAGAAAAATATATAAGAAATATTGTTAAGTTGAATTCAAAGCCTGAAAATTACAATATTACAGAGCTTGACAAAGTGAGTGCCGAAGAGAATTTGAAGTTGTTTGATATTTTAACTTCTAAAATGACAGATACAATTCTAAAGGTTAAATTTGGTAGCATGGGTGTGAAAATCGCATCTCACCGTGATGCTTTTGAAAAACTGGATGTAAGAAAACAATGTTTTGTTCTTGCAGAAATTCTAAAAATTATTCACTCAAATGTTGTTACAGGAGATTTGTCATTTATTGGAGAGTCTAAAAAATCGGGCGTAGTTTCCACGAATTCCGTATTGTCGGAGATTAAAGGTGTAAAGTCGATTTATCTTGTTCATCAGTCGGTAACAGGTTTGTTTGAGAAGAAGATTGATTTGTTACATATGTAAGTTATCAGAAAAGAGGAAATTTAGATGAGTTGGAGAACGGTAGTAATTACGAAAACATCCAAGCTGGATTACAGCATGGGACACCTTGTTGTGCGTGATGTTGAAAGCACGGTAAAGGTGCATATAAGTGAAATATCCGTGCTTGTTATTGAAAGTACGGCTGTTTCGGTTACTGCCGCTCTCCTTTGTGAGCTTATCAAGAAAAAAGTAAAGGTCATATTCTGCGATGAAAAGCACAATCCTCTTTCGGAACTTACGCCATATTACGGTAGCCATGACTGCAGTCTTAAAATTAAAAGACAAATTGCGTGGAATGAAACGGTAAAGCAATGTGTGTGGACTCAGATTGTAGCCGAAAAAATTAAGAATCAGGCTAAAGTTCTTGAAATATACAAACTTCCGCAAAGCAGTATGCTTATGGGATATATAGATGAGCTTGAACTTAATGATAAATCAAACAGAGAAGGACATGCCGCCAAGGTGTATTTTAATGCCTTGTTCGGAAAATCATTCAGTCGCAATGACGAATGTCCTATAAATGCTGCTCTGAACTATGGCTACAGTATTGTTCTTTCCGTTTTTAACCGAGAAATTACAGCAAACGGATATCTCACACAATTGGGATTATTTCACGATAATATGTTTAATCAATACAATTTGAGCTGTGATTTAATGGAACCTTTTCGCCCATTTGTTGATATAGCGGTAAAGGATATGAATCCTCAAAAATTTGAAAAAGAAGAGAAAATATCAATATTCAATTTGTTAAACGATGAATTCAAAATTGACGGCAGAACACAAACTTTTATAAATGCCGTGAAAATATACTGCAAAAGTGTATTTGATGCAATAGAAGAATGTGATACTTCGCTTATAAGGTTTGCAGGAAAATGAGTTACAGATTTATGAGAATAATGGTTTTATTTGATTTGCCCGTTGAAACTCCTTTACAGAGGCATAACTACGGAAAATTCAGAAGATATTTAATTAAAAACGGTTTTATGATGATGCAGGAATCTGTGTATGTTAAGCTTGCGTTGAATCAGAATACGGCAGCGGCAATAATTGACGCTTTGAAAAAGAATAAACCGCCGGAGGGACTTGTTCAGATTTTGTCTGTTACCGAAAAACAGTTTTCAAAAATTGAGATAATTACAGGCGATTATTCAAGTGATACCGTTGACAGTGACGAAAGGTTGTTAATGTTATGAAATTTCTTTTCAAGTATATGTCGGAGCCTTTTGATTTTTCAAAAAGTAATGCGGTTACTCTTGTTATAGAAAATAAAAAACTTTTCAGACATACAATACTTTCGGTTAGTGAATGTGATTGTAATGAAATGTTTGTGTTTTCCGAAAATTTTAAGCCGCTTGATTTTTCAAAATCAGTCAAATATGTTGACAGCGTTCTTACATTTGAATTTTCTGACAGAAAATGATGACTAAGGTAAATTCTTTTTTCGAAAATTTGTGTAATACAAAATATTTTCCGCAAATTTCAGAAATTAAAGCTTTATGTGTGAGCTTGTGCTACGAGCTTTCTAAGGAAAATGATTATGATTTTCAGTCTGCGAAAGTATCGAAACAATGGCATTAGTAAAATTGTTTTCATTTGCGCCTGCAGATGCCACGGATGATAATGTCGGTCATCTTTTAAGATATTTCAAACTTATGAAAGAGTATCTTGGAATAAAGTGTTTTATTGTTCAAAATCTGCATATTTATCTTGATGACAGTGAATGTGAAAATCTTTTGGAATCCGCCGTTATGCACGGTATATATTTGCTTAACATTGAAAACTCAGTGCCGAAAGAAGTTTCTGAATACGAAAAACTTGTTGTGATTGATAATGATTTGTGTGAATTTTATTGACAATCATTATACAAATGTTATAAAATAACCTTATAGATTTGCCGTGTACAGTATAGTGGGTGCATTTTATTCCCAATTTGAGGTTTGAGAATAGTGTAAATCTATAAGGTAGTAAACAGCTCAATCTGTATGCGTTCAATCTCAGGCGTTTGAGAATAGTGTAAATCTATAAGGTAGTAAACCGATTGTTGCCGAAAAATCAGGCACAGGCGTTTGAGAATAGTGTAAATCTATAAGGTAGTAAAACATCCATCTTAGAAAGGTCAAAAGCAGTAAAGTTTGAGAATAGTGTAAATCTATAAGGTAGTAAAACAAACCAATTGTAATTGAAGCCTATCAGACTGTTTGAGAATAGTGTAAATCTATAAGGTAGTAAACCATTGACGAGCCGACAGAAAGCGAGATTGAGTTTGAGAATAGTGTAAATCTATAAGGTAGTAAAACTTGGCTGATGTTAAATATTTCGCACCGCCAGTTTGAGAATAGTGTAAATCTATAAGGTAGTAAAACTTAGTTTTCAGTTTTCCATCCGGTGAAACAGTTTGAGAATAGTGTAAATCTATAAGGTAGTAAAACCTGTTGCAGGTCAGCATCATTCTTGCAATAGTTTGAGAATAGTGTAAATCTATAAGGTAGTAAAACCGGTCTGCGTGAGAAAAGACAAAAAATTAGTTTGAGAATAGTGTAAATCTATAAGGTAGTAAAACCGGCTCTGTTAAGGCAATCTTTGCTACAGAGTTTGAGAATAGTGTAAATCTATAAGGTAGTAAAACTATTACAAAGTCCCATAGAACGGACTTGCAGTTTGAGAATAGTGTAAATCTATAAGGTAGTAAAACCTGTAACAGTTTCACCGACTGCAATCACAGTTTGAGAATAGTGTAAATCTATAAGGTAGTAAAACTACGGTCTGCGTGAGAAAAGACAAAAATGAGTTTGAGAATAGTGTAAATCTATAAGGTAGTAAAACTGACTGCCGTGTTGCCTACTCTCACACCGAGTTTGAGAATAGTGTAAATCTATAAGGTAGTAAAACAAGTGACCGTGCTCCCGATCTACTGTCTGCGTTTGAGAATAGTGTAAATCTATAAGGTAGTAAAACATTACCGCCCACGCTCACGCAATCAATAGAGTTTGAGAATAGTGTAAATCTATAAGGTAGTAAAACACAATGCCTAAAGTATATGTCTGTGAATGAGTTTGAGAATAGTGTAAATCTATAAGGTAGTAAACTAACGGTATTATCAATGAAATCACGATTGCGTTTGAGAATAGTGTAAATCTATAAGGTAGTAAAACCTAATATGTTATACTATATTTAACAAAGAGTTTGAGAATAGTGTAAATCTATAAGGTAGTAAAACAATGGGCAAAAGCAACCGCTGTCAGAGCAGTTTGAGAATAGTGTAAATCTATAAGGTAGTAAAACCGATATTGCTTTGCATTTCATAACCGAGGTGTTTGAGAATAGTGTAAATCTATAAGGTAGTAAAACATTAATAGTTTTCAAAAATAAATATGATTTGTTTGAGAATAGTGTAAATCTATAAGGTAGTAAAACATCGCGGATAAGATGCAGTATGTTCTTTCTGTTTGAGAATAGTGTAAATCTATAAGGTAGTAAAACGGTCACGATAAAAGTTAATGTTTTCCCTCAGTTTGAGAATAGTGTAAATCTATAAGGTAGTAAAACTAACTTCTGTATTACCAACACTTACGCCCAGTTTGAGAATAGTGTAAATCTATAAGGTAGTAAAACTTTGCTCTCTCAGATGAGGCAGAGAGGTAGTTTGAGAATAGTGTAAATCTATAAGGTAGTAAAACTATTGTATGTGCAGATAATGATGAAGCGGGTTTGAGAATAGTGTAAATCTATAAGGTAGTAAAACTATAACGGCGCCGGCGCAAGTGCAACAGGCGTTTGAGAATAGTGTAAATCTATAAGGTAGTAAAACAGTTCTTAAATTTTCCCATTCTCTCACCTGTTTGAGAATAGTGTAAATCTATAAGGTAGTAAAACTTTTTCGCTATTCTCTGTCAACCATCCGTTGTTTGAGAATAGTGTAAATCTATAAGGTAGTAAAACCATATAGGTTATTTGTTGACTTACAATCCTGTTTGAGAATAGTGTAAATCTATAAGGTAGTAAAACTTGAAAAATTTCAAAATAACCACCCTAAGTTTGAGAATAGTGTAAATCTATAAGGTAGTAAAACCGTATTTATTTTTGTAACTAAAATATCCTTTGTTTGAGAATAGTGTAAATCTATAAGGTAGTAAAACCTTAATGATTACATCGGCAGGAATGTAACCGTTTGAGAATAGTGTAAATCTAATTAGGGTACAAATTTTACTCGTGGACTGTGAAAAAACAGCATTGCAAAAAACAATAAGGCACATAACCGTTATCACTTTCGGTTATGTGCCTTTTGTAATATAATAAATTTGTTAAGAATACCACGATTGATTACAGTCCAAAACAAGGAAGATTTCAGTGCGTTAATTTCCAAAGTAAGTTCCAGCATGAAAGTTACTTTGAAAATTAACTATTTACTTTTTTGTTTAAGTTTGCGGTAAATATGAATTGTATAATCCGTTATATTGTGTTATTATGTAGTAAAATGGTGTGCAACATTGGTATTTTAAAAAAATTATGTTGCTGAAATTAAACTTGAAATAACTGACGGGTGGCATATGGTTCGCAAAGTTGACAAAACAAAGCTTCTGACTGTTGTCGGGATAATTATATTCCTGTTTGGAGGTGCGGTGAGAATTTTTTCTCATCTTACTTCCTCGGCGGACAATTATATTGAAAATTTTGATGTTATTATCTTTTCGGGGCTTATTATAGGCTGGGGTGTGTCTGTTGCATATCGCATTGTTCAGAAGAATATACGAATCTGCTTGTGATATCTGCGGCGCTTATGCTCTTGTGGATGGCTCTTCGTGCCATAAAATACAACAGCCCTGCCGACATCAACACATACGGACGGTATCTTTGGTATTCATATTACATAGCAATGGTGTTTTTGCCGCTTATGATGTTTTTTGCAATGCTGAATATCGGTAAGCCCGAAAATACAAATAACCGAAAATATCTTTTGATTATACCTGCCGCCGTTCTTGTGCTGCTTGTTATGACGAACGATTTTCATCAGCTTGCTTTTGTATTTGAACCCGATTTTCACAATTGGAACAAACAATACAGTTACGGCCCTGTTTACTATGTAATTGTAGTGTGGATTTTTATACTTGTACTTTCGTCAATTGTGCTTTCAATAAATCGATGCAGAATTTCCGCAACACGCAAAAAGCTGTGGATTCCGATTGTAATAATTCTTGTCGCAATAATTTACACACTCTGGAATAATCTGAATCACGGATATTCGGGACTTAGAATTTACAATGTTCCCGAGGTGTTCTGTTTTGCCTCAATTGCTCTATGGGAAAGCCTTATTCAGATAGGTCTTGTGCCGTCAAATACGGGTTACGGCGATTTTTTCAATGCGTCAAATCTTAACACTCTCATATTTGACAATGAGGGCAATGTGAAATACCGCTCAAAAAACGCAACAAATGTTTCAAAAGATGTTGTTCTGCAAAACGGTAACAGTGTTGTGATTGATGAAAATATAATTCTTAAAAAGCATAATATAAAAGGCGGTAAGGTAGTTTGGACGGAAGATATATCGGCAATTAACCGAATTAACAGAGAACTTCGGAAGTAAAAGAGCAGATTTCGGAATACAATGTAATCTTAAAATCAGAGGCAGAGCTGAAAAAACGAAGAGCGGCAGTAACCGAACAGAACAAGCTCTATGACAGTATAACCGAATTTATCCGTCCTCAGCTTTGCGACCTTGAAAATATACTCAAAAACATTGAAAATAACAGCGGAGATATTTCGGTCAATTATGCCCGTGCCTGTGTTGTGAATGTCTACATCAAGAGAATAAGCAATCTGCTCATTATGGCAAAAAGCAGAAAAATGCTGAATGCTTTTGAGCTTGAAAACAGTATCCGAGAACTTGCCGAGTACATTTCTGTTTACGGAATTTCGTGTTCGTTTTTCAGTAATGTTTCGGGAGAAATTTCAGCCGAAAAAACGATTGCACTTTTTAAATTCATCGGGATTTTTATAAGGCATATAATGAACTGCACAGATGCGTTGCTGTTTAATTTAAAAGTCAATGAGAAATTTATTGATTTAAAAATCAACTGTGACAGCAAAAATGAAATGAAAATTCCTGATGATTTACTTGACGATATTATAAAACTCGGCGGAAATGTCACCACGGAATATGACGCCGACACGCTGTTTGTGTTTGTTCGTATGCAAAGCGGAGGTGATGACATATGACATCCATCCTTGAAATGCGTTCGTTTGTTTGTGTTATATTGATGAGTGTGCAATTTGTTGTTGCCTGTGCGGCAATATACAACGCAACGCAATCTTTTCTTTATAAAATCAGGTTGTGGAAACCGATTTCAGCGGTTATAATTGTAGTAATCTCTTTGACAATGTTTTTGGTAAGCACTCATGTCTTGAGTAAAATATATTATGATAACCAAATTAATAAAATGGCTGAATTTTTTGGCAGAATGCCGTTTGCTCTGTCTGTCGGCATAACGGCATATTGTGCGATAATGTCTGTGTACATAACGGTAAGGCTTCATCATTGCAGGAATACCGATATTACCGCAATGTCAATTAAAGAAAGCTTTGACGGCTTGCCGACAGGACTTTGCTATTTTGACGAAAACGGACTTGTTGTATTGAAAAATAACCTTATGGAAAGCATATGCCTTGAACTTACGGGTAAATCACTTAATGTTGCAATGCCCTTCAGAGAGAAGATAAAAGAGGCTTCTCAATATGAAAATGACGGGGCATTTACAGTCAGATTAAAGGACGGCAGGGTTTTCAGCTTTTCGTTGTCGGAAACGGAAATTTTTTCAAAACCGTATTTTCAGCTTGCGGCAACCGATATAACAGAGTTTACAAAGCTTACATCAACCTTGGAATATGAAATAGGCGAGTTAAAAAAGGTTAATGCTCATCTGAAAAAATACAATGAAATGGTGTATGATCTGACAAGAGAAGAAGAAATTCTTCGCACAAAAGAGATAATTCATGACAGGCTCGGCAGTACGCTGATAACAACAAGAAGATATCTTGAAAACGGCACTCTGTCTGAAAATAACAGTAAATTACTTAAAATGTGGAAAAACAATATTTCTGTTCTGAATACCGCAGAGAATGATTGCAAAGACGAAAACTTTGCTAAGGATATTGAAAATGCCGCAAAGCTTGTCGGAATAACGCTTGAAACAGTCGGAAATCTTCCGACTGATAACAATGCGGTTGCACGGGTTCTGACTTTTGCAACAATGCAATGCCTTAACAATGCCGCAAGACACGCAAAAGCAGATAAAATGATTCTTGAAAGTCTTGACGACGGTGAAAAATATATTTTTAAATTTGCAAATAACGGCAGAAAACCGCCTCAAAAAATCAATGAGGGCGGCGGACTTTCTTCCGTAAGAAAAAAGGCGGAGCAAATCGGCGGAAGCATGAAAATATCGACTTCCGAAATTTTTGTTCTTGAAATCACAATACCGAAAAGCGAGGTGCTGCAGTATGACAAGAGTGCTGATAGTTGAAGATCAGTCAATGCCGAGAACTTTATTTGAAATGTATGTAAACCAAAGCAAAAACTATACGCTTGCGGGCTCAATAAGTAATGCCGATATGACGGATTATCATTGTGAAAATTCCGATGTTGACCTGATTTTAATGGATATATGCACTTCAATGGGGGCAAACGGTCTTGAGGCGGCTGAAAGAATAAAAGCAAAGTTCCCTAAAATTAAGATAATCATTGTTACCTCAATGCCCGAATACTCCTATCTAAAGCGTGCCAAGGAAGCAGGAGTTGACAGCTTTTGGTACAAAGAGGTAAGTCCCGAACCTATTATTGAACTTATGGACAGAACAATGAACGGTGAGCGTGTGTTTCCCGACACAACTCCCCAAATTAAATTCGGCAACGCAATGAGTACGGATTTTACCGAAAGGGAGCTTGAGGTTTTGCGTGAACTGACAAGCGGTGATACAAACACGGAAATTGCCAAAAGACTTTACATTGCTCCGGGTACTGTCAAGAACTATATACAGTATATGCTTGAAAAACAGGCTTTAAGTCAAGAACAGAGCTTGCCGTAAAGGCAAGAGAGGCGGGACTTGTAATCCTTGACGATAGAATTAACGACAAATAAATACTTTTTTCTGAATATGTGCCGTTTGGCACATATTTTTTGCTGTTAAAACAGTATAATACAATTACAGGATATAAACTGCTCAGACGGTGAATATCTTTTGTGCAAAACGCTATCTTTGTCCGATTAATAATCAAAGACAAAGGTGCATAAAATTTATTATTTAATGACAGGAGGAAAAACTATGGAGGCAAAAGGTTCAACTTTTCTTAAAGTAACGGGAATCCTTATGATTGTATTCGGTGCTATTGCATTGATTGTGTCAATCGTCGCCATTCTCGGTATCGCCGCACTTGCAGCTTTTAACGACGGTACATACGATATGACTATGCTTTATGTCGGCGGCGTTTTCGCGCTTATCAGTGCGGTTGCTGAGTTTGTTGCAGGTATTATCGGCGTTATCAACGCAAAACTTCCGCACAAGGCAAATACATGTATTGTATGGGGCGTTGTTGTTGCGGTTATGTGTATTACAGGCGAAATTATCAGCATGATAGGCGGATCACAGTTCAATGTATTCTCTCTTATCTGCGGTCTTGCTATCCCTGTACTTTACATTATAGGCGCTGTTAAGAACAAAGCATAATTATTTTATTATTTACCCCCCTTTTAATTACCCACCGTAAATATTTTAGCACAAGGTCACAGCTGTCCGAACAATCGGGCGGCTGTGCTTTTTTGTTTATGTTGTGAAATATGCCGTTTGGCACATTCATCTTCTATCGCAAAATTGTACAATATAAGTGAAAGATATAGGTGAAAAGGGGTGATGTCCGTTGAAGAAAATTTTGCTCAGTGTTCAGAATAATTTGCTCAGTGAGGCTATTCAAAATGCCCTTGTAAAGAAGGGAAGATTTTGTATTGAGAATGTTTCACCGAATCAAGACGGGAAAATTCTTGATTTGTGCATTGCAGAAAGAGTTGATGTTTTGCTTATGGATGTCACAAGACTTGCCGATTCAACTATTGAGAAACGGCTTGAGCTTTGTGGAAAAGTAAAGGAATATTTGCCAAGCTGTAAAACGGCTCTGCTCTGTGACGAACAGGCATATCCCGACCTTGCCGACAGGGTTAAACAGGCAAAACAATTCGGAAAAATAAGCTCGTTTTTTTATTCATCCGTAACGGCAGATTATCTTGCCGCCGCACTTGACGCACTTTAAAAAGGAGGTACTGTTTATGGGTATATTTGACAGCTTAAAAAATATGACAAATCAGGCTGTAAAAAACAATGTTTCAAAGGCCGTTTCGGGAGCGGTAAACAATGCGATGCACAAAAGCAAAACATTTGTATTTGCCGATTATCCGAAAAATGCAGATGAACTCAAAAAAATGCCGGAGCTTGACTTTTCGTCACCTCTTTCAACAGCGGCATTTGCAATGCTTGTGTTGCTTGAATATGATGAAAGTCCGGAAAACACAATAGAAATGCTTAATGTATTAAAAGGACCTCAGCCGATGAACGGGATGGATGTTCAGTTTTTGCGTGACAGAATCAAGGGCAGGGGATATATTCCTCGCTCATATTTTGAGGGTTCATCCGTGAAGAACGATTATACACCGAATGTTCCGTACAAAATAACCGTTTCCGAGTATGCATATACCTATCAGAGCGAGGGTTATGCAAAGGTTCAGGTTCAGTCGTCGGGAGCAGACTCACCTCGTCCGATTGAGCTTCGCAGAAAGGGCAATCAATGGTTCTTATGGCGTAATCTTGCACTCTCTGACATACGAACTCCGGCTTCGGTTGATCCTTGGGCATGAAGGAGGGATTTTTATGAAAATCAAGAAAAAAGCAAAGCGTATTTCGAGTGTTGTTTTATGCTTTCTCATGCTGTTGACAACACTTCCTATGACAGCCATAACCGCAAATGCGGCGGCTCAGGCTTATATCAAATATATCGACACCGAGGTTTACATAGGAGATGTCCTTAACATTATCGTGGGAGTAAACGGCGGCAGTACAGACGAAACCTTTACCTATCAATGGCAGGCAAAGTATCCGAGCCTAAGCTGGGTTAACCTTTCCGATAAAACCGACAGACCCGACTCGAAATTTTCGGGTGTTTTTACAGACCATCTTAAATTTCAGACCTACGCAGAACTTGTAGGACCGGCTCAGGGTGGAAAGATGTTGTCTTTAGATGTAAAGTAACGGGTTCAAAGAGCGGTACTTTTTATTCGGGAAAATGTAACTTTCCGGGACTTTTTTGAGAAGACAGAAATTCCTACAATTGGATTTTTAGGCTTGGAGAAACCTGAACAGGGAAAAATCCCCTCAACAACGGCAACTCCGATAAACAGCACTTATTACAGCTTTGATTATATTGAGTGGTATAAGTACGAAAACAACAAAATTAGCAGAAAGCTCGACAGCGGAGAAACTTTTGACAGCGGTATGTATTGTTGTCAGCTATACTTTAATATGAACAGAGGATATGCGGTTGCCAAGAACGCAGTATGTGGTTTGTACAATGGCGACAGTCAGGCGACAATTCTTCAGGATGAAACCACAGGTCAATATTATATTTGGGCATATTACAATGTTCCATATGAATCGCCATCATTTACACATCAGTTCCCTGAGGCAGAAATTATGATTATGAAAGGCAAAGAAGAAATTATATGGGTTGCTGCCAAAAATGCCGCAAGCTATCAGTGGCAGATGAAAGTAAAGAGAAGAACACCCACCGGTATAATAAGAATGTGGAAAAACATAGATGACGACTCATCTACATTAAACCAGTTTTCCTTCAAGGGTACAAAATCAAATACTTTGAGAATCAGACGAATACGGATTTTGATGAAACTCAGTTCAGATGTGCTGTTACGGGTAAAAACGGTGATGTTATTTACAGTGAATCGGTTAAAGTGACGCAAGAGGTTAAGGCCAATATTATAATGAACCTCAAAACAGGCGGCTCACCGGATGATACTATTACTGTTAAGGTGGATAGATACACTTTTGACGGCGTTTATAAGGACAGCTTTGAACATGATATGGAACACAGTAATGTAAAACCCTTATATTTTGGTTTTCAAACATTCCCAGGCAAACATGTCATTACTGTAAGCAAACCGCAGTGTATTGCAAGGGTGTATGAGATATATCTGTATAAAGACGATATTAGTTTTGATGTAAAAATTACTGTTCCGTATGATGTCAATATGGATGGTGTTATTAATGTTGTGGACGCAACCTTGGTTCAAAAACACATTGTCGGGCTTGAAGACTTTGACGATTACACTTTTAAAATTGCAGACACAAACGGTGACGGCACAATATCAATTATTGATGCTACAAATATTCAGAAGAAAATCGTGAATCTTTTGTAAAGGAGAAAGTTTATGGGACTATTTGAAAAGAAATATTGTGACCTTTGCGGTGACAAGGTAAACGCCCTCACAAGGCAAAAGCTTTCAGACGGTTATCTTTGCAGCGACTGTAAGCACAAGCTCAGTTCGCTTTCATCAGGTTGGAAAAACAGAACAATAGCTGATGTTAAAGCTCATCTTGAACAGCGTGAACAGAACAGACAGAAATATTCGGCATTTGTTCAGTCGGCAAGTGCCGGCACAAACGAAAAGCTTGTTGTAGATTTTAATAACAGAAAATTCTATTTTACAATAGGCAGAGATTTTAAAAACAGCAATCCTGAAATTTTTGATTTTTCACAGCTGCAGGACTTTTGGCTTGAGCTTGGATATACAACTCTGCAGGATTCCGACCGTGACGGAATTCCTGATGAGTATGACCGCTATGATAACCGTCAGGGCAGGAACAGCGGTTTTGGCAGTCAGTTTGATACAACAAACTCATTTTCGGGGCAAAATGGTATGCTTGATGTTCCGCTTGCACTTCAGCCGTATGTTCGTGATACAAACACATCGTCATCACCGCAAAGAATATCTTCTTTAAAAGCAAAATTCATCGTAAATCATCCGTTCATAACCGATATATCAATGTATGTTGATTCGTCAATCGGTACTGTAAGGAATGAGCTTATGAGAGCGTTTGATGACGGAATGCAGTTAATGAGACTGTGTGAACAAATAAGGAACGGTATGCAGAACAATATGGGCTATCAGCAAAGCGGAATGTCCATGCAGAACAATATGGGCTATCAGCAGAACGGAATGCCCATGCAGAACAATATGGGTTATCAGCAAGGCGGAATGCCCATGCAGAACAATATGGGTTATCAGCAAAGCGG